>OBKN01001011.1_pt1 | contig 10869 bp, 7 predicted proteins | sample 1519931 | NCBI WGS metagenome assembly OBKN01 (sample SAMN04209254, study PRJEB22552) | human gut metagenome | biome: gut; material: feces | host: Homo sapiens | place: USA: Oklahoma
GGTCGCGAGCTGGTGTTGAACCTTCCCACGTACGATATGCCGAAGGCGAAAAATGCGTCGGGCTATTTTGTGTGCGACGACATGGACGCAATTGACCTGTTCATTGGCGCATGTGGCACGCTTGGCGTGATTTGCGAGCTTGAGCTGGCGCTTTTGCCTGTGCCTGTCGAGGTATGGGGCGCGAGCTGCTTTTTCCCGGGCGAGGCCGAGGCGGTCGATTTCACGATTGCGGTGCGCGGCGCGCTCGAACATGCGACGGCCATCGAGTACTTTGACGGCGCTGCGCTCGACGTTCTGCGCGCGCAAAAGGCGAACAACCCGGCATTCGCCGAGCTTCCCGAACTCGCCGACGATGCGCGAACATGCGTGTTCGTCGAGCTGAGCTGCGACGATGAGGAAACCGCCGAGGCCGAGCTCATGGTGCTGTGCGAGCAGCTGGAAGCGTGCGGCGGTGATGCCGAGGGCGCGTGGGTCGCGACGACCGAAGCCGAGCGCGCGGGCCAGCGCTTCTTCCGCCATGCGGTTCCCGAAAGCGTGAACATGCTTATCGACCAGCGTCGTCGCACCGACCCTTCTATCACGAAACTCGGTAGCGACATGTCGGTGCCCGACGATCGCCTGCGCGATGTAATCGCGATGTATCGCCGCACGCTCGCCGAAGGCGGTTTTGAGAGTGCCACGTGGGGCCACATTGGAAGCAACCACGTGCATGTGAACATTTTGCCGCGCTCCGTCGAGGAATACGCGCGCGGCACCGAGCTGTTCGCGCGGTGGGCCGCCGAGGTGTCGGCCATGGGCGGCGCGGTGTCGGCCGAGCATGGCGTGGGTAAGCTCAAGGCCCACTTCCTCGAAGAAATGTATGGTGCTAACCATATCGCGGAAAGCGCGCGCATGAAGGCGCAAATTGATCCGAAAGGTCAGCTTGGCCGCGGGAATCTGTTCAGCGAAGAGGTGCTTGACGCCGCATTGGCGGAACTGGCCTAGGCGTCCAGTCGAAAAACGGACAGGTGTGGCCGTCTGCGCCGTTCGCGCTGTGGCCCTCGCTTCGCCCGATTTCCTTTAGAAACGCAGCGCTTCGGAGTTCAGACAATCCATCGGGCGCACGCCGCTCACGACGTCGATCGCGGCTTGCATGGCGCGGCGGCGAAGTTCTTCGCCCGATTCTTCCGACCAATATGCCGCGTGCGGCGTGAGCACGGTGTGCGGTGCCGAAAGCAGCGGATGGTCGCGCTCGACCGGCTCGTTTTCGAATACGTCAATGCCCGCGCCCCACAGCTTACCGGCATTGAGCGCCTCGGCGAGCGCCGCCGTGTCGACAACGGCTCCGCGGGCGGTGTTCACCACAATGGCATCAGGTTTCATCAGGGAAATCGCGTGCGCGTCGAGCATGTGGCGCGTGTCGGGCGTAAGTGCGGTGTGAAAGCTTACCACGTCGGCGCGGCGGAGCAGCTCCTCGTATTCCACGATGTCGTAGCCCTCGGGTGTGCGGCGCCCTGGCACGAGCGAGCGCGACGTGCAAATCACGCGGAAGCCGAGCCCTGCGGCCTTGCGGGCGGTCGCGCGTCCGATTTCGCCCATGCCCACCACGCCAAACGTGCGGCCGTGCACCTGGCCCAGCGGGCGGTGGCGGGCGTAATCCCAAATGCCCGCGCGCATGTCTGCGTCGATTTCGTTCATGCGTCGCAGCACGCACAAGGCAAGGGTAATAGCGTGGTCGGAGACCACTTCCGTGCCATAGCCAGGCACCACGCACACGGCGGTTTTGTTTTTCGTGGCGGCAGGCACGTCAATCGTGTCGTAGCCAATGCCCGTGCGGCTTACGACCTGCAAGTTTGGCAGCGCCGCAAAAACTTCGGGCGTGAATGTGCCGTACGAGGTCACAATGGCATCGGCATCGGCGGCGTTGCGAATGATATCCTGCGGCTTGGGCCCTTGAAACGCGGCGATTTCGACGTTCGCGGCGCGTGCCATGGCGGACTCGAAATCGTTGTTCTCGAAATCGGAGTCGGTGATAACGATTTTCGGCATGGCGGCAACCTTTCGAATGGGGAAGTTTCTCGACCGATTGTACAGCGCGTTTCACATCACTCCGCGAAATGCATCGCGATTGGACCTAAGCGGCTGCTTTTCGCGCGTGTGCATTTGTTGCGTTTCGCAAAAAATGCCACGAAGTGCGTAGCCTCTTGCGCGAGCAGCGTGCAGCCGTTTTTGGGCTTCGTAAAACCCCAGGTCACACGTTCTCGAAAGCTCGGCTTGCTTGACGGCTTTCGGGAAACCTACGCACTTCGCGATTATGTTTGCGGCGGCATTCGTCGAAAAAACGAAGGGTGTTCGATGCCTCTTGTCGAGAAGCGAATGGCGTACAATGGCACCCATAAAAAATCGCGATAGGAATGCCATGGACCAGAACTTCTACAACCTTCTTTATAACGGCTACACGGGCGAGTTTCAGCTGATAGGCGCGCTGTATCGCAATGGTCTCGACGCGCTGCGCCCACCGGCCGATATGGGTGTCGATGTGGTGACGGTGAACTTGAAGGCCCAGCTTCAAGACCCATCCGTGCAGCCCGAAACGCTCATGTTTCAGGTGAAAACCGCCGTGGTTACCGTCCAGGAAGCGGGGGAGGGCGTGCGCGGTTATACGACGGTGTACTTCATGCTGAAGGAAAGCGAAGTCGACATGCTGTGCGCAGCGCGAACCCGCGCGCTCGTGTGCTACGTCTATGACAACCGCAACAGCATGCTGACCGATGCCTACGAGGCGCCGTTTATAAGTTTCTGGATCGATGGCGAGCATCTGCGCCAGCTGCGTGAATCGGGTGCTTTCACCCAGGCCGACAACGGCAAGCTCGCGATTACCTGTCAGCTGCGCGAGCCTGCCGACAAAACGGGCCACTGGTACGCGTCGGTTATCGACCAAACGGGCAGAACGGTTGACAACGGATATTTGGGAAGTCTCGAGGCCGATGGCAACATGAAGGACTCTTTCGACGGGGCCGATCATTACAGCATTCGCGGGTACTTAGAGCATGTCAGAAAGGCGTCCCGCGATGTGGCCTGCGATAACCGTGCGTTTGCGAAGGATGCTTCTGAGAAAAAACTCGAAACCGCTAGCGTGAAAGCCGCTGGCACGAAGCCTGTCGCCGCGAAGTCCGTTGGCGCGGGGCAAACCGACGAGGGTGCGGCGGAAGTTGAGCTCCCCTGGTAGGGGCTGCCTGCCTTGCGCCTATGCCGCGGGGCAGGGGCTGAACGGTTCGTCGGGCTCGTCGAAGTCGAAGAATTCCTCGAACTCCCACTCGTCGGGCGTGCCGAAAACCGCTTCCGTCTCGGTGCGCTCGAGGCATGCGACAAGCTTGGGGTAGCGCGGGTGGTCTTCGAGTCGATAGGCCTGCTCCATGCGGCCGCGCTGCCCGCGCACGAACACCCACCACATGCCGGCCGGGGTTTCGAGCAGCGCGATCGCCGGCTTGTTGGCGCGCGTGGCGAAGTACTGCGCGGTTCGCTCGTCTTGGAAGGCGAGCACGAGCTGCGCGTCGCAGTTGCCGATGATCGAGTTCGCGGCGGGCGTTCCGTAGCGCGCTTCAAGCTGGCTTATGGTTTGGCAAATGATTGTGCAGCTGATCTCGCGGCTGCGTATGACCGCCAGCACGTCGTCGATGTGCGGCAGGTTCAGGTTCGCGAAATCGTCGAGCACGAATCGCACGGGCACGGGCAGGCGATGGTCGGGGTAATCGTGGTCGGCTGAATCGCAAAGCGCGCAAAACGCCTGGCGAACGAACATGCTTGTGAGCCTATCGAAGCTGCGATCCATGTCGTTGATGGTGACGAACAGCGCCCGCTTTTCGCGGCCGAACGAGCGAAAGTCCACTTGGCGCGCGCGGCGGTACGCGTTTGTGGCCTCGGGGAAGCCGAACGGCATGAGGTTCGCCGCAAGAATGCCAAGAATGCTCGAGTGCATCTTCTCGGCGCCGCAGGTAACCCTCGTGCGGCGATAGAGCGCAGGCGCAAATGCGCTCGGATCGTCGGCATCGAGCTGGGCGAACATCCTGTCAACGCGGCCGGAGCAGGCGGCCTCGAACACCTGCATCACCGATCCCATGTGCCATTCGGTGCTTGGGAGTGCCTCAAGTACATAGGTGATATAGGCGCACAGATAGTTCGCAGCGGCTTGCGGCCAAAATGGGTCGCTTTCGTGGTCTTCGATAGGGCAAATTGCCGATGCGATGGCGATGATGTCTTGCTGAAGGGGTTCGCCGTCAACGAAGCGTACATTGGCGAGTGGGTTGTAGCCCACGGTGCCGCCCATGGTTGAGAAGTCGAGCTGGTCGACTACGTATCCCGCCTCGGCCAGGTAGGGTCCGACTTCGCGATACAAGCTGCCTTTGCAGTCGAGCACAATGTAGGAGCCCGATGCCTGCAGCAGGTTGGGCTTGACATGGTGGCGGGTTTTGCCGCCGCCCGAGCAGCCCAGCACGAGCACGTTGTTGTTCAAACCGCTTTGCCAGGTATCGGTTTCGATCTCGGTATGGGCGGTGAGCAGAGTTCTCCCGCGGTATGCGAGGCGTGGGTCGCGCGTGTCGACTTCGCGCATGAGGCTCGATTCCACGGCGGCGTCGGTCCAGGCGTCGTGCCCGGTTTCGGCTGCGTTTTCAACGAGGGTTTCAAATTCGGCGATTTTCATAAGGTCCTCCGTAAAGGCTGTTGGCAAATGAGGGATACGACGGGCGTGTTCGCCCATGAGGAGTGCGGGAAACGCGGCCAGCGCAGCCGTTGGCGCAGCGTGCGGGGAAGAAACGTATTCCCAAGCTCGCGTTCTGCCGCGCCATGCCGCGTCGTGCTTTTCGGGCATGCGCCGCGCGCATTGCGGCCGTTGCTGCGGTGCGCATTGCGGCCGCAATGGCGCGTCGCTTCTACAGTTCGCGAATCACGCGGTCGGCCAAATGCGCGGCAACGGCTTCTTCGGCTTCGAAATACGTGTCGCGGGCAGTGAGCTCGAACACGCGCTCGAGCGGCATGCCGGTATGCTCGGCGATGACCTGCGCGGTTATATCGCGAATGCGCATCAAATCGTCGGCGCGCGCCTTCACCGAAAGGGCACTTCCGCCCACGCCTGCGCCGCCGATGAGCGGGTCGTGAATCATGACGCGGCTGTGCGGCAGCATGTCTCGCGTGTCGCCGGCGATAAACAGCAGTGCGGCCATGCTGGCGGCAAGCCCTAGGCACACGGTGCGCACGGGGCAGCTGATGGCGCTCATTACGTCGTAGAGCGCCAACCCCGATTGCACCTCGCCGCCGGGGCTGTTGATGAACAGCGTGATGGGTGCGGCGGGGTCGGCTTTCTGCAGGTGGCGCAGGCCGCGGATGATATCTGCGACCGATTCCGCGTCGACGGGCCCGCACAATTCGAGCTCGCGACAGGCGAGCATCTCGTCGCGCATGTCGAACCGTTCGAGGCCAAGTGCGGTTTCTTGTGTAATTTGGGGCGAGTAGACAGATGTGCTCATGCCATTCCTTTCGAAGGGCGCAAATGCGCAGGCGGATAGTCGTGGCCGGTTCGGCTTAAAGCGCACGAAGACGCCAAGGGCCGACCCTGCCATACATGTCCTCGTATTCGGTTGTAGGAAGAAAAGGAACGAGCATGTAACACGCCGCGACGCCGTACGCCGCTTACAAGCAAGGCCCGCCGTTGCAGACCCCATGTCGTTCAGAATGCGAAAAGCCTGTAACACGCTTTGGGAAGCAAGGGCCGCCGTTGCCGCCCCCAGTGCTTTCGCGATAAAAAGCGGATTGCTCCGCTGTCGGGTGCATTTCGACTATAGCACGCAGCTCTTCGGTCTTGCAAGAAAAAATCGGACAGCTGTTCGAAATAGTATTCCCATCAGGAGTTTTATGTAAGGAGTCTCCGTTTTATAAAGTGTTTTCGAGACGCGTGCTATAATTTACCAGTTTGCATGCATTCGCCCGCTTTTCCAGCCGCTTTTCGGCGCATTTCGCAGCGGGCGCACCCATAGAAAGGACCCCCGTGGCACCACTTGCCGACCAAATCGCCTCGCGCCGCACGTTCGCGATTATTTCGCACCCTGACGCAGGCAAAACCACGCTCACCGAAAAGCTGTTGCTCTATACCGGCAGCATTCAGACTGCCGGCTCGGTCAAAGGCAAATCGTCTTCCAAGCATGCCGTGTCCGACTGGATGGACATCGAAAAGGAGCGCGGCATTTCGGTCACGTCGTCGGTACTGCAGTTCACCTATGACGGCTGCTGCGTGAACATCCTTGACACCCCTGGCCACCAGGACTTTTCCGAAGACACATATCGAACGCTCATGGCTGCCGACGCCGCCGTCATGGTCATCGACGCCGCCAAGGGCGTCGAGGCGCAAACCAAAAAGCTTTTCAAGGTCTGCACGCTGCGCCACATCCCTATTTTCACGTTCGTGAACAAGCTTGACCGCGAGGCGCGCGACCCGTTTGACCTCATGGAGGAAATCGAGTCGGTGCTCGGCATTGGCACGTATCCCATGAACTGGCCCATCGGTTGCGGCCAGAACTTCCGCGGCGTGTTCGATCGTCAGGCTCGCCGTGTGATCGCATTTGAGGGCGACGGCCATGCGAACGCCACGAAGAAGGTTGCCGAAATCGAGGCCGAGCTCGGTGCGCCCGAGCTGGGCGAGCTCATTGGCGAGGCGAACCATGAGAACCTGATGGACGACATCGAGCTGCTCGACGGTGCGGGCGACGAGCTCGACTACGCCGCTGTGAGCTGCGGAAAGCTTTCGCCGGTGTTCTTCGGTTCAGCGCTCACGAACTTCGGCGTCGAGCCTTTCCTGAAAGAATTCCTGCGCCTGGCGCCGAGTCCGCTGCCGTACACCGACACGCTTACCGGCGAGCAGGTCGACCCGCAGCGCGACGATTTCAGCGGCTTCGTGTTCAAAATCCAGGCGAACATGGACAAAAACCACCGCGACCGCATCGCGTTCGTGCGCATTTGCTCGGGCAAGTTCGAGCGCGGCATGGAGGCTTTCCATATGCAGGGCGGCAAGAAGCTCAAGCTCGCCACGGGCACATCGCTTATGGCCGACGACCGTGCGATCGTCGACGAGGCGTACGCGGGCGATATCGTGGGCTTGTTCGACCCAGGCATTTTCAGCATCGGCGACACGGTGTGCACAGGTAAAACGCATGTGCAGTTCCCTGAAATTCCCACGTTCGCGCCCGAAATGTTCAGCCGCATCACGCAAGTGAACACGCTGAAGCGCAAGCAGTTCGTGAAAGGCATGGAGGAGCTCGCCCAGGAGGGTGCCATCCAGATTTTCCGCGAGCCGGGTTTCGGCATGGAAAGCGTCATCGTCGGCGTTGTGGGCGTGCTGCAGCTCGAGGTGCTTGAGCAGCGCTTGAAGAGCGAATACGGCGTTGAGGTGCGCCGCACAGGCCTTCCGTACACCGACGTACGCTGGATTAAAACCGACCCGAAGACGTTCGAGTTCTCGAGCCTGAACGTCACGCGTGACACGCTCAAGGTTGAAGACATGCGTGGGCGCCGTCTGCTGTTGTTCACGAGCCCGTGGAACATGAACTGGGCGGTCGATAAGAATCCCGACATCGAGCTTTCCGAAGTGGGCAACTGGGAAGCGTAAGGCTTGCGGCGCGCTTCGGGCGCGTCTCGGTCGCGCCGCATTTTAACGCCTTGCCGCCTTGCCTCACTTCTCGCTTGCGGGCAAGTTGTGCCGTGGCATTGGCGATTTTGTGTGGCGTGAGCAGCCGCGTTGCTGGGCCGTTACAATACGAATCCTCCCATACGCGCCTTTTGGCGATAACTGAAGAATTCGAATTCCACCCGGGGTTGCCTGGGTGGAATTTTTCTATCCCAAATGCGGGATGGGTGATGCGCGTGCGAAATGCCCAGTTGGGCGTCCCTTAGGAAGGAAATCCTTTGCGGGGCGCATTATGCTGGGCGCTTTCGCTTGGACGCTGCCCGATCGGGGCGGCCTCGAATTTGGGCACCGCTCTGGGCGAAGCGGCCTCGCTGGCTTCGCTTTCGCCTGGCCAGGCGGTCCTTTGCTTGGGCTGCTTAGGCTATCTTGGCGGTACAGCTTTTGCCTCCGGGCGGCGCGCGCGATGCAATCGATATACGACGAAGAGGAATTGAGAACCTTTGCAGCGCGACAAAATTAAACCGATTCTGTTCAGCATCATTAAGCACTCGAGCAAAGAGGAGCTTAAAGAGCAGCTTCCCCGCGACATCGTATCGGGCATCGTGGTCGCCATCGTGGCGCTGCCGCTTTCGATTGCGCTGGCGATTGCTTCGGGCGTCGGCCCTGAACAGGGCTTGTACACGGCCATCGTCGCAGGATTCCTTATCGCGCTGCTCGGCGGCTCGCGCGTGCAAATCTCTGGACCCACGGCGGCGTTCGCGACCATCGTGGCCGGCATTGTCGCGACCGACGGCATCGACGGCCTGGTGGCGGCGACGCTTATCGCCGGCGTGCTGCTTGTGGTAATGGGCTTGCTCAAGCTGGGCACCATCATCCGCTTTGTTCCGTATACCATCACCACGGGCTTCACGGCGGGTATTGCGGTGACCATCGTCATTGGCCAGCTGAAAGATTTCTTCGGGCTCACGTACCCCGCCGGCACGGCGACGGTCGAGACGGCCGACAAGGTTTCGGCGCTCGCGGCGAACTTCGGCACCTTCAATTGGCAGGCACTCCTGGTGGGTGCGGTGTGTCTCGCGGTGCTGTTTTTGTGGCCGCGCCTGGGCGCGTTGGGCGCCAAAGTTCCCAGCTCGCTTGTTGCCGTCATCGTGGGCATGGTTATGGTGCCCCTGTTCGGCATGAACGTGAACACCATCGGCGATTTGTATACCATCAACGCCGGCCTACCCGAGCTGCATGTGCCGCAGCTTTCGATCGAATTGCTGCGCGATCAGCTGCCAAACGGCATCACCATCGCTATTTTGGCCGCCATCGAGTCGCTGCTGTCGTGCGTCGTCGCTGACTCCATGATCAGCTCGCACCACCGCTGCAATATGGAGCTCGTGGCTCAGGGCATAGGCAATATGGGATCGGTGCTGTTCGGCGGCATTCCCGCGACGGGCGCCATCGCACGCACGGCCGCCAATGTGAAGAGCGGCGGACGCACGCCGGTCGCCGGTATGGTGCACGCGCTCGTTCTGCTCGTGGTGCTCGTGTTCCTTATGCCATATGCGGCCCTCATCCCCATGCCGACCATCGCGGCCATTTTGCTGCAGGTCGCTTACAACATGAGTGGTTGGCGCAATTTCGCGCATCTGTGCCACACGGCTTCGAAGGGCGCGGTCGCCACGCTTTTGCTCACGTTCGTGCTTACCATTGTGTTTGATCTGGTGACGGCCATCGCGGTGGGCATGCTCATTACCGTGGTGCTGTTCATGAAGATGGTTTCCGAGGAAACCGAAGTTAAAGGTTGGCAGTATTACTGCGACGCCGATTCCGAGGTCACGCATTTGCGCGAGCTGCCCAAGAGTGTGCGCGTGTACGAGATCAATGGCCCCATGTTCTTCGGCATGACCGACCGCATTACCGACATTTCGGTAAAGGAGTTCACGAAATACCTGATCATCCGCATGCGCGGCGTGCCGTCGCTCGACTCGTCGGGCATGAATGCGCTCGAGAATCTCTACGATTACTGCGAGGAAAATGGCGTGAAGCTCATCTTCAGCCACGCTAACGAGCAGCCCATGAAAACTATGCGACGCGCTGGCTTCGTCGACCTGGTTGGCGAGGAGCACTTCCGTCCGAACATCGATGACGCCATCGCTCACGCGCGTGAGCTGCTCGAAGCCGAAGAGGCTGCGAAGGGCGTCAAGGGGGCGAAAGTCGAAAAGGCTGCGTAGCGCGAAAGCCGTTAAAGCCGCACGTCGAAAAGGGTGCATTAAACCATAGAAGGGGCCGTTGTGGCCCCTTCTTGCATTGCGGGAGGTGGCTTACAGCGCAAAATGCTCGAGTTGCGCGGCGTTATCGACTAAAGCTTGCGTAGCGTTATGGCAATGGTATTGAGGTATCCTAGCGCACCAGCCGCGATAGCAGCGCGATCGCCTTGCGCGTAGGGATTGTCGCACGCGAGCCAATCGGCCCACGCCTCAGCGGTGCATTCCATAGCGTGCATATCGACGATTTCGACTCCTTCGGTTTGCGAGATTATAGCTCGCCACCAGTCGATATTATGCATATAGTCGAGCTGCTCGGGCGTTCATGATTTGAACAGGCACGTTGGCAAGTTGCTGTGGCAATCGCGCGCCATGCCGGGGAAAGGAAAAAGTAAGGTTGCCTGCGGGGCGAGACCTCCGTCGTGTTCGTTCGGTTTCCTTGTGTTGCTCTTTGCTGGTCGCGTTTGGGTGCGGTGCCTCATCGACGGAAAACGTCGGGTTGCCCGCCTCGCGCAATAGATGTTGCAAAGTATGGTGCTCTGACCTGGGGTTTTACGTTTTTATATCCCAATTTATCCTAAGTGCGCCTGTTTTTTGACATACGCCGCGGCGAAATCCTCGGCTAGCTGCTCGGTGGACGGGCGCAGATAATGCTGCCCCGTCACGCCGGGAAGCTTGTGCCCCATGAGCAATTCGAGGGTGTCGTATCCGACGCCCCATTCGAACTGAGCGAAGGTGCGCCACGAGTTGCGCAGGTTCGCGAACGGTATTCCGCCGAGCTTTCTCCACATCGCTCCGGCTGCGGCTTTCCCCATCTGGCCCGCGCCCATCATGCAGAGCCATTTGAGGCCGTCGGCGGCGCGTTGGTCTCGCACGCGCAAGAGCGCATTGCAGTAAGGCTCCGGGATTATCGCCTCGCGGGCGCTCTGGGCGTTCTTCGTGCGCCCCACAACCTCCCCGTTC
>OBKN01001017.1_pt1 | contig 10823 bp, 8 predicted proteins | sample 1519931 | NCBI WGS metagenome assembly OBKN01 (sample SAMN04209254, study PRJEB22552) | human gut metagenome | biome: gut; material: feces | host: Homo sapiens | place: USA: Oklahoma
CTTTGCCATGGAGCCCATGAACCCCTACGAGCGCCGCATCATCCACTCTGCCATCGGCAAGATGGAGGGTGTGCGCAGCGAGAGCAAGGGGGAGGGCCGTGACCGCCGTGTGGTCATCTACTCCACCGCTCCCGACGCACAGACCGAGAATACTTACGGCGAGCGCCGCGGCCGTGGCGGCCGTCCCAATGGCCGTCGTCCGGGCGGCAATCGCGGCGGCTACCGTGGTGGTGACCGCAATGAGCGCGGCGGCCGTTCCGGCGGTTATCGCGGAGGCCGCAGCGGCAGCCGTGGTCCCCGCGGCTCCAGCGTGCCGGAGCGTACCTATGCACCCCGTGACGCGGAGAGTGCCGCCCCTGTGGCACCCAAGCGCACCGAGCGCGTGGATGATTTTGCCGATCTGAGCTTCGGCAAGATCGAGCTGTAATTTGGATCTTGAGAGCCCCTTTCCCGGCCGGGAAAGGGGCTCTTTTGGATGTTTGGAAAACTTGTCTAAATTTGCGGGAAATCTTTCTCCAGGTTGTCCATTGTAAAGAGTCAGACTAATGCTTTATACTAGGAGCACGGAGCGCTTTGGAAATTTGAGCCCCAAAGCAGAAAAGAGAGGATATTATGCAAGAGAATAAGATTTCCCGCCGCAATTTCCTGCGCGTGGCCGGTGCATCGGCTACGGCTGCTGCCGTGAGCGGTCTGGCCCCCTCGGCTGCTGCCTGTGACATCAAAAACCTGTGGAGCATGGACCTGCAGATCCTTGCTACCAGCGATACCCACGGCAAGTTTGACCCCTGGGATTACGCCGCCAACAAGGAAGACGCTTCCGGCAGCGTGGCCCAGCAGGCCACTGCGATCCGGGAAGCCCGCACCAAGACCACGCTGGTGGTGGACGCGGGCGATACCATCCAGGCAAACTCGGCAGAACTGTTCCTCAATGACGATGTCCACCCGATGATCGCGGCCCAGAACGCCATCGGCTACGATGTCTATGTCACCGGCAACCATGAGTACAACTATGGCATGGCCACGCTGGAAAAAGTGCTCTCCCAGCAGAAAGCCAAGGTGCTGACGGGCAACGTCTACAGCCCGGAGGGCAAGCCTCTGGCCGACGGCTATACCATCATCCACAAGGGCGGCGTCAAGATCGGCGTCATCGGCATGGTCACCCCCAACATCACCCGCTGGGACGCTAAGAACCTTGAGGGCTGGACCGTCACCAACCCTGTGGACGAGAGCCGGAAGATCATCGACCAGATCAAGGGTCAGGTGGATGTTATCATTGGCGTTATGCATATGGACGTGGAGAACGAGTATGGTGTTTATGGCTCCGGTGTTACCGATCTGGCCAATGCCTGCCCGGAGTTCGATGTCATCGTGGCAGCCCACGGCCACAAGAGCATCCCCAACCAGATGATCAACAACGTGCTGGTGGTGGAGAACAAGAACGCGGGCGCTACCGTGTCTGAGATCCACCTCTACCTGCAGCGCGGCCTGGACGGCAAGTGGAAAGTGAAGAACCGCACCTCCGAGAACCTGCTGATCAAGGATTACGCGCCGGACCCCGAGCTTACCGCTCTGCTGGCCGAGTACGACGCCCGCGCCAAGGAAGACGCCGTGACGCCCATCGGTGAGCTGCGCGGCGGCGACCTGGCCCCGGCCAATGAGATCGACTGCCTGCCGCAGGCCATGATCCAGGATACCGCGCTGCTGGACTTCATCAACGAAGTGCAGATGTACTATACCGGTGCACAGGTCTCTGCAACGGCTCTGACCTCCATGACCTCCCAGATGAAAGAGGGCACCATCCGCAAGTGCGATATGGCCAGCATCTACACCTACCAGAACACCCTGTACAAGCTGCAGATGAACGGCCTGCAGCTGCGCAAGTTCATGGAGTGGTCGGCTGCGTTCTTCAAGACCTGGGAGCCGCAGGATGTCACCATCGCCTTTGATTCCTCCGTCCGCTACTACCTGTACGATGCCTTTGCAGGCGTCAAGTATGATCTGGACATCTCCAAGGAGCCGGGCAACCGCATCCGGAACCTGACCTGGATGAACGGCAAGGCCGTGCAGGATACCGATAGCTTTGTGGTGGCCGTGAACAACTACCGCGCTACCACCCAGCTGCTGGCCTATGCGGATATCTTCGCCGAGGGCGATGAGCTGCCCAAGCTGCTGGAGATCGACGTCCGTGGCGATGTGGGCGGTGTCCGCGAGCTGCTGGGCGAGTACATCCGCACCGTCAAGGGCGGCGTCATCGAGCCCCATGTGGACAATAACTGGAAGATCGTGGGCAACAACTGGAAAGCTGCCGACCACGAAAAGGCTGTCCGCTTGCTGCGTGAGGGCAAGCTGGCACTCAATGAGAACGCCGACAGCCGCACCCTGCCCGGCAAGGCCATCACCACGGCAGACATTGCCGCGTTCTGATGCCTGGTTCCCCGGCAATTGACCCCTTAAAATAAGCGAAAGGACGTGCAGCTATTCTGGCTGCGCGTCTTTTTTTGTGCAAAGATGGATAAAAATCTTAGCTGATATTCGCCATAATGTGGAAATTTTGGTGGTGGTGGGGTAAACTTGCGTAAAATCATATCTTTTTGGAACAAAATATTGTATAATAAAGTTAAATGTGGATAAGTCCGATGCAAAACAGCAGGCTTGGCCGGAGAGGAGACCCCGATGCTGGAAAAACTGAAAAAGCTTCTGTTGTATGCCGGGGCAGAGCCAGAAGATTTTGCACGCTGTCAGCTGGATGTGCAAATCGCCAACCGACGTCGGCTGACCGCGTTTCTGGGCACGGCTTGTGCCTTTTTTGTGGCGCTGACCCTTGGTTCCTGCATGGTGCCGCTGCTGTATGACCATATCCCGGTTTTTGCAGCGGCCCTCATCGTCAGCCTGGGACTGCTGGCCGTGGAGCAGATGCTCCCGCAAAAGCTGGGTCTGTTTTTAAACTGGGAGATCTACGCCTTTGGAGCCATGGTCTATGGCCTGGGGATTTTCCTGGGCACGGTGCAGACCACGGATCAGCGCGCTACCGCGTTTTTTGCGTTTCTGCTCTGTGTGCCGATGTTGTTTATGATGCGGCCCATCCTGCACATTGCCAATGTGTTGCTGTTCGACGGCATTTTTCTGGTCTGCGTCACCCGCTTCAAGGACTGGCGGGTCATCCCCATGGATGTCTGCAACGCGTTGGTGTTCGGGGCCATCTCCTGCATTGTGTCCACCTTTGTCATGAGCATGATGTACGGCAACTTTATCACCAGCAGCAAGCTGACGACCGTGGCGGAAAGCGACCTCAACACCCGGCTGCACAACCGCAATGCCTACGAGAACCGCCTGCGGGATTACCCGCTCCGGTGCAGCAACAGCCTCACCTGTGTTTACATCGACGTCAACGGTCTCCATGAGCTGAACAACACCTACGGCCACGAGGCGGGAGACAAGATGCTCCGCACCGTGGCCTGCATCCTGCGGGAGATCTTTGGGGAAGAGGACAGCTACCGCATTGGCGGAGATGAGTTTGTGGCCTTTGCGCTGGACAGCACCGGCACGGAGCTGAACGAAAACATGGAGCGGTTTGTCCGGCAGGTGGAGGAGGCAGGCTATTCCGTGGCCGTGGGCACTGCCTCCCACAGCGCGGGCGGCATTGACATTGACGCTCTCGTCAAAAAGGCGGAGCAGCGGATGTATCTGGACAAAAGCAGACATTACGAACAGCTGCGGCGCGGCACCGAAGAATGAGCACAGCGCAGGGAAAACTCCCACAGGCGCTGTGCTTTTTTGCGCCCTTATATTTCTTTTTCCGGTGGTTCGTGGTACAATATACTGTAATTGAAATTTTGGAGCGGGAGGGAACCTCATGCAGAATACGACCATTGCCGCCATTGCCACGGCACCGGGGGCGGGCGGCATCGCGGTGGTGCGGCTGTCCGGACCGGAAAGCTATGCCGTGGCCGCGCGGGTGTTCCACCCGGCCAACCCGAACAAGAACATGGAGGAGGCCAAAGGCTACACTGCCCTGTTTGGCTCCTTTGTGGAGGGGGACGACGCCTTTGACGAGGGCGTGGCCCTGTTTTTCCGGGAACCCCACAGCTACACCGGGGAGGACGTGGTGGAGCTTTCCTGCCACGGCGGCAGTGCGGTGGCCCGGCGGCTGGTGGAAGCCTGCATCGCGGCAGGGGCTGTCCCGGCAGCTCCCGGCGAGTATACCCGCCGCGCGTTCCTCAACGGTAAAATGAGCCTGACCCAGGCGGAAGCCGTCATGGACATGATTTCGGCAGACGGCAAACAGGGAGCGGCGCTGGCCAACGCGTCCCTCTCCGGCGTGCTGGCGAAAAAGATCGGGGCCGAAAAAGAGGCCCTGACCGGCCTGCAGGCCCATCTGGCTGCCTGGGTGGATTTCCCGGAAGAGGATGTCCCCGAGCTGGACGACGCCCACCTGCACACGGTGCTGGGGCAGGTACAGCAGGAGCTGGACGGCCTGATAAAAAACTATGACGCCGGGGCCGTGCTCCGGGAGGGCGTGGACTGTGCCATTGTGGGGCGGCCCAATGCGGGCAAATCCACGCTGCTCAACCTGCTGGCCGGGTTTGACCGGGCCATTGTCACCCCGGTGGCGGGCACGACCCGCGACGTGGTGGAGCAGGCCGTGCAGCTGGGGGATATCCGGCTCAACCTGTTTGACACCGCAGGCCTGCGCCAGACCGATGACGCCATTGAGGCCGAGGGCATCCGCCGCAGCTGGAAGAAGCTGGACGAGGCCGGGCTGATCCTGGCCGTCTTTGATGGCTCGGAACCTCTGACCCGGGAAGACCTGGCCCTGGCCCGGCGCTGTGCGGGCCGCCCGGCCATTGCCCTCGTCAACAAGGAGGACAAGCCAACCCGGTTTGACGCGGAAATCATCGCGGGCGATTTTGCCATGGTGATTCCGGTCTGCTGCCAGGAAGAGGGGAGCCGGAAAGTCATCGCGGCGGCAGTGGCCCGTCTGCTGGGCACCAACCAGATCGACCCGCACGCCGCCAGCCTTTCCGGCCAGCGGCAGTTGGCCGCCGCCACCCGTGCCCGGGACGCCGTGGCCGGGGCGCTGGACGCCGTGGAGGGAGGTTTCGGGCTGGATGCCGTTTCCGTCTGTGTGGACGACGCGCTGGATGCCCTCTGTGAGCTGACCGGTGAAAATGCATCGGAAGCGGTCATCAACGAAGTATTTGAACGTTTTTGTGTGGGAAAGTAGAACCTCTCAGCCGTTTTCAGCGGCAGCTCCCCTGACAGGGGAGCCTTTGGCAAAGAGGGGAAGTTTATTGGTTTTAAGGGAAAGTTTCAAATGAACCATTTAGGAGATTATGACGTCATCGTCATTGGTGCGGGCCATGCCGGCATTGAGGCAGCCCACGCCGCCGCCACGCTGGGGGCAAAGACGGCAGTCTTTACCATGAGTTTGGATGCCATCGGCAATATGCCCTGCAACCCCAGCATCGGTGGAACTGCAAAAGGTACGTTGGTGCGTGAATTGGACGCTCTTGGCGGTGTGATGGGCCTGGCGGCGGATGCTACTTATCTGCAGAGCCGGATGCTGAACAAGGGCAAGGGCCCTGCCGTCCACGCCCTGCGCGTCCAGACCGACCGCAAGCGATACCACGAATATATGAAGCACGCGCTGGAGCTGACGCCCGGCCTTGCCATCCATCAGGCGGAAGTCGTTTCCATCAAGGTGGAGCAGGGGAGAGTCAAGGGCGTGGTGACCCAGCTCAACGGGGAATATGGGGCCAAGTGTGTTGTCATTGCCACGGGCACCAACCTGGGCGGCAAAATTTTTGTCGGGGATGCGTGGTATGCGTCCGGCCCGGACGGAATGCACGCGGCCAACGCCTTGACGGAGAGCCTGAAAGCGGCGGGCCTGCCCCTGCGGCGGTTCAAGACCGGCACCCCGGCCCGTGTCCACCGGCGGAGCATTGATTTCTCCCAGCTGGAGTGCCAGCCCGGCGACCCGGACAGCGAGCTGCAGCCGTTCAGCTTCCTGACAGACACGCCCATGCACAATAAAGTGGAGTGCTGGATCGCCTACACCAACCCCACCACCCACAAGATCATTCTGGATAACATCCAGCGCAGCCCCCTTTACGGCGGTATGATCGAGGGCGTCGGCCCCCGGTACTGCCCCTCCATTGAGGATAAGGTGGTGCGGTTTGCGGGCAAGGAGCGCCACCCCATCTTTGTGGAGCCCTGCGGGGAGAACACCGAGGAAATGTATTTGCAGGGCGCTTCCAGCAGCCTGCCGGAAGATGTGCAGAACGCGTTTTACCGCAGCATCAAGGGCTTTGAGCACATTGAGATCATGCGCCCGGCCTATGCCATCGAGTACGACTGTGTAGACCCCACCAGCCTGGAAGCCACACTGGAAAGCAAGCATGTCCGGGGCCTGTACGGTGCCGGGCAGTTCAATGGCACCTCCGGCTACGAGGAAGCAGCCGCGCAGGGTTTGCTGGCAGGACTGAACGCCGCCCGTAACGCCCTGGGGAAGGAACAGCTCATCCTGCCCCGGCACACCAGCTACCTCGGCACGCTGGTGGATGATCTGGTCACCAAGGGCGTCATGGATCCCTACCGGATGATGACCAGCCGGAGCGAGTACCGCCTGACCCTGCGGCAGGACAACGCTGACCAGCGCCTGACCCCCATCGGCCGGGAATACGGCCTGGTGCAGGATGACCGCTGGGCAAAGTACCAGCACACCCAGAACATTCTGGAAGCCGAGCGCCGCCGCCTGCATGAGACGCACCTCCGCACGGCAGAGCTCCGGGCCGCTATGGAGGAAGCCGGGCTTGCCCCGGCCGCCGAGGGCGGCATTGCCGAAGAGCTGCTCCGCCGCCCGGAAATTTCGTACCCGCTGGTGGCAAAGCTCATCGGCTGGGGAGAGGGGATTACCCCCATGCTGGCCGAGCGGCTGGAAACGGAGATCAAATACGCGGGTTATATCGCGCGGCAGGACCGGATGATCCGGGACGTGGCGCGGCACGAGAAGACGCTTATCCCGGAGGATTTCTGCTACGAGAATCTGACAGGCCTGACGCTGGAAGCCCGCGAAAAGCTTTCCCGCATCCGCCCCAAGAATCTGGGGCAGGCGGGGCGCATCCCGGGCGTGTCGCCCTCGGATGTGGCACAACTGAGCATTGCATTGGCGGCAATGCGGAGAGGCTGAATGAGATGGAACAACTGGTACTGTATGAGGGCCGCCCCGCAGACTGCACCGGACGGTTGGAAAAAGAAGTCCGCACCTATGATTTTCTGGACAAGCTGGGCATCCGCTACTGGCGCACCGACCATGCATGGATGAAAGCCGATACCATGGAGGACTGCCATGTCATTGATGCCTGCCTGAACGCGGCGGTCTGCAAAAACTTATTCCTCTGCAACCGCCAGAAGACGAACTTCTATCTGCTGATGATGCCGGGAAACAAGCCGTTCAAGACGAAAGAGCTCTCCCATCAGCTGGGCATCGCGCGGCTGAGCTTTGCGTCCCCGGAGGATATGGAGCAGTATCTGGACTGCACGCCGGGCTCTTCCTCCATCATGGGCCTGATGAACGACCCGGAGAACCATGTGCAGCTGCTGCTGGACAAGGATGTGAAAGCAGGGGAGTTCATCGGGTGCCACCCCTGCATCAGTACGTCCTCGCTGAAACTGTACACGAAAGATATTTTTGAAAAGTTTTTGCCTGCGGTACATCACGAGCCGATTTTTGTGGAATTGACGGGAGAATAAAGTTATGATCGACAAAGCGAGACTGGAACAGAAATGTTCCATGTGGAACATCGCCCTGACGGGCACCCAGCTGGACCAGCTGGACGCCTTTGCGCGGATCCTGGTGGACTACAACCAGAAAGTCAACCTGACTGCCATCACCGACCCGGAGGGCATTGAGGATAAGCATTTCCTGGACAGCCTGCTCTTTGCCTCCCAGCCGGAAGTGGCAGGGAAGATGGTGGACGTGGGTGCCGGTGCCGGTTTCCCCGGCATTGTGACAAAAATCTACAAGCCGGAGCTGGAGCTTACCCTGATGGAGCCCACGGGCAAGCGGGTGGAGTTTTTGAAGTATGCCTGCGCCCAGCTGGGTCTCACGGGCGTGGAGTTTGCCAAGGAGCGCGCTGAGGAAGCCGCCCGCAAGGTGTGGCGGGAGCAGTTTGATCTGGCCTCTGCCCGTGCCGTGGCAGCCCTGCCGATGCTGGCGGAGTACTGCCTGCCGCTGGTAAAAGTGGGCGGCAGTTTTTTGGCCATGAAAGGCGCTTCCGGAGAGGAAGAGCTGGCGGCCGCCCGGGGAGCCATCAAAAAGCTGGGCGGCGAGTACAAAGAGACCCGCACCCTGCACCTGCCGGGGGGCGATACCCGCACTCTCATCCTTTGCAAAAAGATTTCGCAAACTCCGACAGCCTACCCCAGAAACGGCGGAAAGATCGCAAAAAGTCCGCTGAAATAACGCAGAACTGAACAAAATATGCAACGCCCTGCCGAACGAAACTTCTGGCAGGGCGTTGCTTTTTCTGTTACACTGAGTGCAGAACGCCTGTGTTTTCCACGTTTTCCCGGGAAAGGGTGGAAAACAAACCTGCAATCACTGCGAAAGGGGAAGAATTATGTTTGAACGGAAAAAATCAGCGGGAAAAATCCACGCACTGCCCATCGACGCCATCCGGCCCTCGCCATTTCAGGCCCGCACCAGCTTTGATGAGCAGGAGCTGGCCGGGCTTGCCCAGAGCATCCGGGAAAACGGCCTGCTCCAGCCCATCTCGGTACGGAAAACAGCCGATGGCAGCTATGAGCTGGTGGCGGGGGAGCGGCGGCTCCGTGCCTGCAAGCTGGCAAAGATGCAGACCATCCCGGCCATCCTCTGCAATTACAGCGACGAGCGGACCGCTGCCCTGGGCCTTTTGGAAAATCTGCAGCGGGAAAACCTGAACCCCTTTGAGCAGGCGCAGGGCCTGCGGGACGTGATGGTGCTGTGGGACTGCACCCAGGCCGAAGCGGCCAAGCGGCTGGGCATGGCACAGCCCACCCTCGCCAACAAGCTGCGGCTGCTGCAATTGACGGCCGACCAGCGGCAATTTGTGCTGGACAACGGCCTGACGGAACGCCACGCCCGGGCGGTGCTCCGCCTGCCCGAGAACCGCCGGAGTGAGGCGCTTATCATGATCGCCAAGCGGAAAATGAACGCCCGCGCCACCGACCTTTACATTGACCAGCTCCTCAACGAGACACCGGGGAAGCACCGCGTCTCCATGGTGAAAGACGTGCGGATCTTCGTCAACACCATCGACCACGCCATCCGTTTGATGACAGATAACGGGGTTCCGGCCACCTCTCACCGGGAAGAACGGGATGGATATATTGAGTATACGGTGCGCATTCCGACTGCGGCAGCACAGAAATAAGGAGAATTTACACGTTTTTTCTGCTTTTTTCAGCCGAAAGCGGTTCAAAAAGCGGCGCTGATGTGCTATACTAAGCTGTATAGGGGGCCTGCTGCGGGGAAAACGGCGGGTTCCGGCCTCGTAATGTTCCATGTGGAACAAATCTTTTTCCCGGGAGGAATCAAAAGCGCGTGGCAAAAATCGTTGCAGTTGCAAACCAGAAAGGCGGCGTCGGCAAGACAACGACGGCCGTCAACCTTTCGTCCTGCGTGGCAGCACTGGGCAAAAAAGTGCTGATCGTCGATCTGGACCCACAGGGCAATACCACCACGGGCTACGGCATCCCCAAACGGAGTGTCGAGCTGGGTACTTATGAAATGCTCATCGGGGAGGCGGAGCCCAAAGACGTCATCCGCAAAACCGAGTTCCGCACCGATGTCATCGGTTCCAACACCCGTCTGGCGGGCGCTGGCCTGGAAATGATCGACCTGCCCGGCCGAGAGAGCCGCCTGCGCAAGGCGCTGGCGAAAGTGCAGCAGGATTACGACTTTATCTTCATTGACTGCCCGCCCAGCCTCGACCTGCTCACGCTCAACGGCCTGTGTGCCTGCGACAGCGTGCTGATCCCCATCCAGTGCGAGTATTATGCGCTGGAGGGCCTGTCGGAGCTCATCAGCACCCTGAAAACCATCCGCAAAAAGTATAACCCGTATCTGGATATCGAGGGCGTGGTCTTCACCATGTTCTCGGAGCGGCTCAACCTGACCATGCAGGTGGTGGACCAGGTCAAAAAATACTTTGGCCACAAAGTTTACAAGACCACCATCCCGCGCACCGTCCGCATCTCGGAAGCGCCCAGCTATGGCCAGCCCATCAACTTCTATGAGCCAAAGGGCAGGGGCAGCGAGGCTTATATGGATCTCGCCATTGAGTTCGTCAAGAACAACCGCCCGCATGACGCGGCACCCAAGCGCCGCCGCAAGGCGGCCGAGGAGCAGGAGCCGCCCAAAAACGCGCTGGAAGAAGTATAAACACAGGGGGAAGAGAGATTCATGGCAAAAGGAAGAGGAGGCCTTGGCCGGGGGCTGGAAAGTCTGTTTGAGGACGCCGCCCCCAGCTTTGAGGCTGACACCCGGATCGAAACGCTGCCCCTGCGGGAGATCGAGCCCGACCCGGACCAGCCGCGCAAGACCTTTGATCATGACACACTGGGAGAGCTTGCCGCCAGCATCGCAGAGCACGGGCTGCTGCAGCCCATCGCGGTGCGTCCCCACGGGGTGGGGCGGTATCTCATCGTGGCTGGCGAGCGCCGCTGGCGGGCCAGCCGGATGGCGGGCCTGACCGAGGTGCCGGTCATCGTGAAAGACGTTACCGACGAGCAGGCAATGGAGCTGGCGCTGGTGGAAAACCTCCAGCGCGAGGACCTGG
>OBKN01001025.1_pt1 | contig 10765 bp, 8 predicted proteins | sample 1519931 | NCBI WGS metagenome assembly OBKN01 (sample SAMN04209254, study PRJEB22552) | human gut metagenome | biome: gut; material: feces | host: Homo sapiens | place: USA: Oklahoma
TGAGGGGTAGTATGGTATTCTTCTGCCAACTGTCGAAAGGTTCGACCGTTAAAGTTATCTTCATTGATCAATGGAAACCGACAGATATCGCACAGTCCATGGGCCGCAAACGTCCTTTGGATGCAGAGGATACTTGTACCGTTTACTTCCGTGACTATGATGCAGACTGGTATATGGGGGATTTGAAGAAATTTCAGTCGGTCATTGAGGATGAGTTGAAACCGGTGGAAGCATTTCTTGCAGGAGAGGAAGCCTTTGCAGAGTATCGCCAAAGCGGGACGCCGGATAAAATCAACAAGAGTCTGGAAAAATGCAGAGTAATGGAGTGGGACGCATCCCAAGGAGCCTACCGTGTCAATCAGCTGGGAGTCAAACAGTTGAGATATGAGAAGAGTCTGCTGGCGGAGATGATAGCAACATCCTATAAGCAGGCGTTTGTGAAGTATGCAGTAGTAGATTTGAAGCGGGATATCCAACCGTATCGTATGCCCGTGCTCATGAACTGGCTGAAAGAACACATCAACCAACCGATGCTCAAAGAAGATATGTATACAGGAATTATGAGAACCGGGGTGTTTATGGAGTATAAGGGCAGGGCGATAGGAGTTAACACTCTGAATGAAAAACTCAGGAGCTATGGAGTACAGATTATCAGCGTTAGCATCGGAAAGCATAAGGCTGGAAATAGTGTGAGATGGAAACTGATTGAGATTTAAGAGGACAATTTTTGTACTTTCTCTATATAGAATAGGTACAGTTTTTCTCCCCTGATTAATAAAGAAAATCTTGAGGGGAGGTGATATTGGTGTCGATGGTCATCAAAAAGTATGGCTTCCGAACACGACAATTCCGGTGTCCCGATAAGAACCCTTGGTTGAAAAATCCACATCAGGACGATTGATAAAGTGCACACTGTATGGTAAGATGAGAATACAGAAAACAGCAGTGTGTCACCTTCGAGACAGGAGTACCGGGATGACTCTGACATTGGAAAGCTGATGCATGACTTCAACTGTACCAGTGCCTAAGAGAATAACCGGAATGGCCAGTGTATTGTGCGATTTGCGTATGATATGCTGGCTTTTTTGTTTGGTGGAAGTCAGAAGCAGTCAGAAGTTGGGGGTAGTTAAAAATCTGGAGCCAGGGGTCATTTTGGCTGTACGGAAGAGTTGCCTGTTTTCCCCAGACCGGTATAAAATATGGTGACTACTCAGAGAAAACACGCTTCCACAAAGAAACAAGGCACCCGACGTTTAAATCGGATGCCTCGTTTTGTCATGCAAAGTATTCCTGAATGAGCTTTCCTCAAGGTAGCATCTGCGAAGAAGTTCCGGGTGGTCAAAATCGCTATATCCGGCAGATGTTGGAATCGGATGCCACCCGGCATTACAAACCCTAATGTTAAAAAGCATGTGGTTTCGTTAGGTGGCACTTATTTCCGTTTTAGAGTGCAGGCCAAACTCGTGACAATTTGAAGAAATTGTTCCTTTTCAGATTGGTTGGCCACGATTCCAAGCATGACCGCCGCATAAAGAGCCGTATAAAGAAGGACTCCTGCACCAAATTTCCAAATGGACCCAGCTGGTTCTATTTTCAGGTGCTGCTTCAGAATCAGTGCACCCATTGTCAACAAAACTGCAGTAATGATGACCGGAGCGGTCTCTTTCCAGAATTTTTTGATATCCAGACCAGCTTTTCTCTGGAAATACCAATTCATAATCACCCCACTGGTAAGGAACATGGAAACACCTGTTGAAAGCGCTGCACCTACAATTCCAATCCATTTTGTAAACAAGACAGTTGTTACAATGTTCAGGACAGCGCTCAGAAAATAAATCTTTGCACGAAAGCCGTATTGTCCCTTGATCTGTAGAATACCAAGCCCGAGATTCTGTGCAAGATCGATGGAAAAAGGAAGCATAACGATAATTGCAACCCAATAGGCTTCTTCGTAGCCTTCTCCGACCCACAGCAGCAGAAATTCACGCCCGAAAATGATGAAGCCGGACAAAACTAGAAGAATGATGTAGAAGGTAATACGTCCTATCCGGATGAACAAATCCGATACTTTCAACAGACCACTTTCTTCTTGATACAAAACGCTAAGCTTTGGATAAAAAACACCTGAGATCTGTGTGCCAAACTGCATATACATAGAACAGATTTGTGAACCGACAGAATAAACGGCAACGACTACAGTGTTGAACATCCGCCCCAGAATGACCTGATCTGTTTTCCAGAAGATCTGATCCGCAATGCTTCCAAGCAGGATGGCAGCAGAAAGACCGAGGATGCTTTTCACGATCCGGGAATCTTTGGGCTGTTTTATGATTCGGATTTTTAATTTTCGTGTCACATATCCATACCGGATTCCAATGGTCAGGATGTTCAGAAGGACAATCACCAACGAGACTGTGACCGCATACGGAATTCGGCTGACGCACAAAATGACCAGAAGCGGTTGGATGACCTGCATCAGGATGGATAATATCCGCAAAAAGGTGTACTTCTCGTGCCCAGTAAGAATGGTCAAGTAAACAGAACCCTGCAAGGTGAAGGTCATATTTACGAACAGAAGAATCAGAATAGCAATGCTTTCGTTCAGCTCCGAGGTGGTGAATGAAGCTGCATAGAAGCTCCGGAAAGCAAATATCACAGCAACTCCTACAAAATCCAGAAGGAGTGCCAGAAAACGATAAATGCTTCTTGCCATCGACAGGGTTACAGAGGCTTCTTCATGGTCGCTGCGCCCCAGTGCATTGCAGTAGTTTCTCAGAATACCGGCTGATACACAGGACTCGAAAACAGTGACATACGAAAAGAATGAGCCGACGATCTGATACAGTCCATATTCGCTTTGCCCGAGAAAGTGAAGAAGGACTGGGACATAGATCATACTGACAACTACGCTCAGGAACACTTGTATATAGGATAATATTGCACCTTTTTTTCGTTCATTCATGATTTGATTTATCAAAGAAAGTCTTTCTTATCGGTTGATGAGCTTTTTTATGAGTGGTTTGGCTCGGTTTATAAGGAGAGAAATTCTAATTCTATTCGGTGGAATTCCTAAAATTTCTGCACTTTCTTTCGCGTTAAAGCCTTTCTTCTTTGCTGTGGTGCTATATGCGCAAAGATATCGCAACCTTTCTATTCCTGTATATAGTGCCATTCTCTGCTTTGTGATAAAAATGTATCCTTGAAAATTCTTCATCTCAAGGTCATTGCCGGATACTTTTGCCGAAAGGCCATCTTCCAGATATTCACATACCATCAAAGGATAATCATACCAACGAATTTTATAGCCTTCAAGAGCGATCTTATCCCAGACAGCACACTCGCTCAGAAATTTTTCGCCCTTAAATACAGGAAAGGGATATTTCTTTAAGATATCTGTCCGGTATACCTCAGCCTTGTCTCCCAATAGTCCGTATTTTCCACGCTCGTTGTTTCTGCAGTCGCAGTAGTCTCCTTTGAACTTTGTCTGTCCACCAATCGTCTCTAAGGTTTTAAAACATTTCGTACCGGAAACTGCAGCGATATTTTGCGGGAGCTTCTTCCTGGTCCAGCTACAGATTCTTTCGATTGCATCATCTCTCAGATAATCATCGCTGTCCACAATAAAGAACCATTTATACGATGCAAGCGCTACACCATAATTGATAGCAGTGTGTTTTCCACCATTTTGCTGTTTCCGGTAGATGATCGTAAAATCGTTGTGATCCTTCTGCCAAGACGCAATAAGCTCACCAGTGTTATCAGTTGATCCGTCATCTACAATGATCCACTCAAAGTTGCGGCAGGTCTGTCGTTGCAGAGATTGATATAGGGCCGGTAGAATGTATGCACGGTTATAAGTAGGGGTAAAGACTGAAATCATATGATTTACCTTCTTTTTATTCTGGATGCGATTGATTTTACTGCCATTTGCTTTCCATTTACTTCGATTTTATTGGCAAGTCGCAGTGGAATACAAAAAAACAACGCCAATTTATCGCCAACCGTATTTCCTAAAACTGAAGAAAATTTTCTGCGAATTTGAATGATTTTCTTTTCCTTCTCAGTAAACCACGATGCACTGTAATGATGAATCGTATATGTATTGGGAGTAATGGTAAGTTTTCCAGTTTCGTTGCTCATCGGACAAAAGTATTCCGGAGGATAGACTGTAATCCCTTCAATTTTCTGGATACCGGCATCCGGATTCCACCCATGCAGTTTCAAAATCTGAGTTGTGTAGGTCACAATTGTCGTGGTGTCAATGGAACCGTCTGCATTTTTAAAATGCCGTTTTTTATAAAATTCCAGCATTTCCTTATAGATATTCAGGCCTGAATCCGATGCAATCCCCAACCCCGGGTTAGCTGCCATGCCCGAGGTGACTCCTTCATTTTTTTCGCACCCAAGAAATGCGCCCTGCTCCAAAATTTTATCTAAGGATTTAATGATTTCAACATCGGTATCAAAATAAATGCCACCCTCGTGATATAGGATCAAGAAACGTGCATAGTCACTGACAAAAGCCCACTTTTTTGCCTCATATGCTTCCCGAACGTAATCACAGCAATTCAAATCAAAGTTGCTCTCGTTCCACTCTTTAATCTCATAGTCCGGACAGTATTTTTTCCAGGATGCAATACATTTTTGAGCCAGCTCCGGCAGAGGATTTCCGCCGAACCAGCAGTAATGGATTATTTTTGGAATCATTTTGTTTTCCTTTCACGGTGTGTTATCTGATTCTATATGGCACAACTGAAATTGAATCTCTCACCAGATACAATACAAAATATATGGCAAATACGAGGATGACGTAAAAATTGATAGATTTTATCCGGGCATATCCGTGATTCAATAATTTGCTAAGCATCAGGATCATTAGCCCTTCGAAAAAGAGATTGGTTCTGCCTAAGGTGCTATTGATAATACTCAATGAGGAACAGGCAAATGCCAGCATAATAACACTGCCGACGATGATGTTTTCTTTTTCGGTGAGCTTTTTCCAGTTATTGTAGTAGGCTATATAGAAGATAAGGTATAGTGCAACCAAGAGAATGCCGCTTTTCCAGTTTCCGAATGGGCCGGTCACATAACCACCACCATAAAGATCCTGATACTTTTTATTGGAATGCTGGAGAATAAACGGGTAAAGGACAGGTAGTATTATTAAAGCCGCTAACATGCACAAAATACCATCCCGTAAGAATACATAGGGTTTCCTGCAACGTTTCTTCCCATAAAATAGCATCATGACGGGAAGCGCAAAGAGAACAATTACAGTTGGATGGAATCCTATTGCAATAATCATTCCGATTACAAAACCAATGGGAAAACTTTGAAAGTGCCCTTTATTGTATGGCGATCGAAGAGAATAGTTCTTTTCGAGACTGCTATATGCAATTAGAGATATTACCACTGCAAAGCTTTGCCGTATAACACAGAATGATTGTGTATACAGTCCGGCAAAGTAATATAGTGACAGTGTCAAAATTCGGTTGGAATGACTTGTTTCTATTGCAAGCGCAAGAAGTATTGCAAATAAAATTGCTGTGACAGCCAGAAAGCCATAGTTTCCTAACCTAAGTGAATTCAGGAATTTGCAGTATATCGTGAAGGAATATTCTGAACTGGTAAAAGCCTCTTTCCATGATTTGGCCCCATTCCATTCGTACTCAATAAAATACACACGAACATCCGCACCAACAAATTCGGATCGAATCGCTGCCATCAACATCAGTAAAAAGGAAATGGTTGCATATTCCAAATGATACTTTTTTCGCTTGAACAAAAGCACAAGCAGTATGAGTTCTATACAAATATATACTTTCATCCGGTTTCCTTCTGTCTCAACGACAACTCAGGTTGATATAATATTCTTTCAACCAGTCTGCCGCCTGCTTGACATCATATCCTTTTTCCGAGATCTCTTGCGTATGATCCTTTCTTTCGATATTTTTTGCTTTTTGAAGGGCATCCACCCATATACTCAAATCATCCGACAAAGCTACACTTTTAACCAATCCATCAACAATTGCACACTCAATTGGCACCTTGTCTGAAATCACGCACGGTAACCCAGCAGCCTGTGCCTCTACCGTTGTAACAGGGAACCCTTCATAAAGCGATGGCAACACAAATACATCCATTGCCTGCATCAATTCATTTACATCTGTGCGAACACCAGTAAAGATTACATCTTGACTCAGTCCAAGTTGAGCAACCTCCGCCCGAACTGCCTTCTGCAATTCTCCTCCGCCAACCAGCATCAACTTTGCATTGGGTTCATGCTTCTTCATTTCTGCAAATACATTCAAAAGAAACTCATGATTTTTTTGTGGGTCGAAACGTCCGACATGACCAACCAGAAACTCATCCTCTAGTCCGAATTCATTCCGAATCTTCACACGGATATCGGAATGAAATGCATAACAGGTCGTATCAATTGCATTTTTCATTACAGTAAATTTCCGCCCTGCGAATGCCCACTCACCAGCCGCTTTTCCACATGCAAAAAAATCTGTTGCGTAATAAGGCATGAGTTTCTTAGAAATCATTTTTATGGGATATTTGATATCCCGGTCCTGACTAGTATTATGAATATGGGCAATTCGATTAGGCACGTTTGCTTTTTTAGCTGCACGAAGAGGAAATGTGCTGGTGCAGTCTAAGTGAGAATGTACAATTTTATATGGATGGGTCAGAAAGAAGTTATCCAGTGCTTTATAATATCCTGGGTACAAAGGATTCAAATGGGGAACATGATAAATATTTCCACCAAGCTGTTCAATTTCATCATCATATTGTCCACGTTCTTCACGATGTGTTAGGAAATCAAATTGGACTTTACTGCGATCAATATTTCGATAATAATTCATCAAAAGTGTTTCCAGCCCACAGCGATCCATCTTTGTGACAACCTGTAATACTCTCAGCATTATTTTTCTCCTAACAGTTCCATATAAATATTCTTCATGCATTCGCTGACATTCTTCACATCAAACTGCTCCAGCGCTTTTTTATTCTGGGCGCACTCCTGGTCAACCTGTACTCCATTTACAGCATCCTGCATCAACTGGCACAATGTACATTCATCCGATGCCTCAAACAGATACCGGCTGTCTGGCAGCAGGTCTACATTTCCACGGATGCGGCTTGCAATGCAGGGTAGGCCAGCGGCCATTGCTTCCATCAAAGCCACTGGCAGTCCTTCCTGTTTGGATGGAAATACAAAAGTATCCGCACACTTCAGCAATTCATATATGTCATTCCGGAAGCCAAGCAAATGCGCTCTGTCCGATATCCCAAGCTCTTTAATCAAGGCAGTTAAGTGCTCCTTTTCTCTGCCGCTACCACAAATTAAAAGCTGTACCCCAGAAATGTTTGATTTTGCAAAAGCTCTGATCAAGAGCTCATGACCTTTCCGTGGAATCAATTCTCCCACAGTGAGGAACGCAAACGCATCTTCCGGAATGCCCAGTTCTTTTCGCTTTGCAACCCGGTCTACCTGTACAGATGCGATTTTCTGTACGTCTACGCCAATTCCGGGAACATAATACGCTTTGCCACGCAGGGGGAATTTCTGTGCGGCGGCGTAATCCTCCTGATTGATGGTGATCTGGGCATCGGTATAGCGGGCCAAAAAAGTCTCGGCGGTCTGGTAGATCAGCCGATTTTTCAACGGACAGCCCTTGTAAAAGTGGAAACCATGGGCCGTATAGAGCACCGGTGCCGTGTGGGTTGTATTGGCGGCAAGGCGACCAACGACACCACCCATAGGGGTATGACAATGCACACCCGCAAAATGCTCTTTTTTCAGCAGTGATTTCAGCGCTCGATATGCGTTCAGGTTTTCTCTCAATCGCAGAGGTGAACGTTCAATCGGAATTGAGTGGCAGATCACACCGTGTTCCTTCAAGGTATTTTCGGCATCTGCTCGCATAGTTTCGCCTTCAAAATTTGTCGCGCAATGAACTTCGTACCCAAGCTCCTGTAAAATCCGGATATCATTCAATTCAAACTGGACTAAAAAACGTCCATTGTGCGTTACAAAAAGTACCTTTTTCATATTTCCTCACATCATCGGCAATTTATTCTCGTCTGTGCATTCAACTTTCCTATTTTGCACCAGCTGACTTTCCCGCAGCAGCACAATACTTTCCTGCCGGAACTCCGGATCAACCTTTCCATCCACGACACCCTTCCGGCCCAGTACCACCAGAACGCTCTTCCAGATGACCTTCAAATCAAACTTCAGGCTGACATTCTGGACGTACTCACGGTCATAGTAAACCTTATCGTAGATATCCACCGTATCCCGACCGTTGACCTGTGCCCAGCCGGTGATGCCCGGTGTCACTTGATATACACCGTACCATCGACGCAAAAAACGAATCTCACGCTCGGTATATACCAGTGGGCGGGGGCCAATCAGGCTCATGTCCCCATTGACCACATTCACAAGTTGTGGGAGCTCATCAATGCTGGTATCTCTCAGAAAGCGCCCAAGTCTTGAAATATATATTTGTGGGTCGTCCAAGTCGCCGGTTGCCACATTTTTTGGTGCAGAGCTTTTCATTGTCCGGAATTTAATAATGTTGAAGCAATGTGCGTTTTTTCCAACACGCTTCTGCAAAAAGAAAATCGGCTCATCGGGTGCACTGATTTTCTGTGCAATGCTTACGATCAAAAACAGCGGTGAAAGTATTACCAGAGCAATCCCCGCAAGAATCCGGTCGATGACTGAGCGCACCACAAGATAATGCTTTTGTTTATCCGTCATCCGAACATAATATTTGCCCAAATCCACATGATACTTCGTTTCTTCTAAATTCACCATTTTTCCTCACACGTTTTTATTCCGCTTATATAATAAGGAAGATTCCTGCGCAACGATTTTCACCAATTGAGTTCCTGTCTGCATTTTGAAGATATGCTCACTGGGAGACAGCCAAAAATGACTGCATCCAAGTGGTTTTCTGTGAGTTTGAACGCAATATTGACTCTTACTGGTGCTGGCCTGGATAAATGACAGTGGTCTTGCCATACTGCTTCTATCGGTTCTATCGCTGCTGGGTAGGTTCTCTCATTATGCTCAAGACAGCCGCAATGCCGCATACACACACTCCTGCCGCAATCAAGGAGTATCCTCCATTTGAATCGTTGAGGACATAGTCTGATTTTTTCTGCAACTACGTAATTTATTTCAACCTGTGACTCCTGTATGACCCTTTATGAAGCCGGCGTGTAATACGCTCCAGCTCCTGTCTCTTACGGTTCAGATCAGAGTGGACATATCGCTGTAGCGTGATCGTTGCATTGGAATGGCCCAGCAGTTCGCTCAAGGTTTTGATATCACATCCAGCCTGCAGGCAGGTCGTAGCGAACGTATGCCGCAGAACATGTGGGTGAATTTTTCGGATCCTGGCCTGCTTCAGGTAGCATTGGATACTCTTGCGGTAACAGCGTGGTTCTACAGGCCGTTCCTCGTTTCCAGAAAGAAACCATATATTATCGCTGTATTTTCCGTGCAACTTACGTAGAGTTCTCAGCAACGGCTTCGGAAGCGGAAGTTCACGGTTAGAATGCTGCGTTTTGGATGTTTGGATCACAACTTTTGTATGGCCATCTCCACAACAGATTCGGCAGACAGTGCGCCGAATCGTTACTGTGCCTTCATCCAAATCAAAATCTCCCCACTGCAGTCCGCAGATCTCCCCGATGCGCAAACCGAGTTCCATTTGCAGAAGCATCCCGATTTTACGGGTGGTTGGTTCTGATAAAAGAAAATCCCGGAGAGAATCCTGTTCTGTCCGGGTCAAGGGTTGTGGTTCTGGTTTCTGTGTGTGTGGCAGTTTGACGCATATCTCGATGGGCGGCATGAGGTGCAGATGTGCAGCATACTTGCAGATTCGCCGTAGCATCCCAAAACATTCCTGTGCCGAGGATGCGCCAAGAGGCTTGTGACTCCGGTCTGAGGGCGATAGAATTTGAAGAAAAAGACGTTCCAGCAAAGAATCCGTCATGCTCGAAACTAGCAAACTGCCCAAAACCGGAAGAAGATATTTGTGCAGAGTATACCGGTAGTGGGCATAGGTAGATTCTTTGATCCCCTGCCTGAGAGAAGCGAGCCAAAGCTCCGCCAGCTCAGAAAAACGCATTGACTTCCCGGAAAGCTGATAGAATCCGGACAGAGCTTTCTGCTTGATCAGCTCTTCTCGGACTTCGCGGTACGCATACCCATACAGGTACCCCCATACGGGCTTTCCTTCGGCGGTGCGCCCTTTGATATAACGCCCCTCCCAGCGGCCGTCCTTTCGCTTATGGATGTTTTCTCCTCGTTTTGCCATCTGAATGCCTCCCTTTACTTGACTCTTGTCTGACTCCTTGTGTGCAAAGAAACGCTTCCGCAATTTCCACAAATTGCATTTCTTGTCTAAAATTGAATGGAATCGCATTAGAATGTTGTGTTTTTTTCTGTCAATTTGGAATGATACAAGGTATTTCTATTGAAGTGCTGGTAAATTCATGATAAAATAAGGCGAGAATTGGTACAAGGTGAAAAATAAGAGGTATCTTCCATGATTCAAATGGAGGATACTCCTTGATTGTGGCAGGAGGAGTATATGGCTTTATTAGATGCTGTTGAAATGCAGTGGAAAAAGCTCGACTCATGGCAGCATCAGGAAGGCTGATGAGAACCAAAGAAAACAATTGAAGGAGTTATTGGGGTATTATGTCAAAATTTCAGCATGATGTGATGTTGAAGATC
>OBKN01001028.1_pt1 | contig 10745 bp, 10 predicted proteins | sample 1519931 | NCBI WGS metagenome assembly OBKN01 (sample SAMN04209254, study PRJEB22552) | human gut metagenome | biome: gut; material: feces | host: Homo sapiens | place: USA: Oklahoma
GCATCTGCCGCACCTCGCTCGCCGTATCGGCACTTAGAATTATGCGGTATTGCCCTAAATAAGGTGGCCGCAAAAGATAAACACAGCCAATCATCAAAATCAGAAAGCCAGAGCGGAACGGTTGTTTTCGGCCATTTGCTCTGGCTTTTTGCTGCCGGGCAGGTGCATTTTTATGCAGGGAATATCTCGTGTTCTATCCCTCGCCCAGGCTCCGCTGGATTTTATTTTGCGGGCGGGCTGTTAGCCACGGTACACTGCTTGCAAACAGTACAAAATTGTGGTAAGCTATTAACAAATATCACAACCATTCAATTCTGCCGGCTTACCCGGCAGCGGGAGGATAGAGCTATGGATGTACGCAACAGCATTGATGGCAGCCTGCAGATCTCCAATGAGGTCGTAGCCAAGATCGCCAAACTGGCCGCACTGGAAATTGATGGCGTGGCCGATGTTTCTTCCGGCAGCATGCAGAGCGTGCGCGGGTTGCTGAGCAAAGCCAGCCTGCAAAAGCCTGTTACGGTGGATTTAAGCGATGGCGTTGCTGTGGTGCAGGTGCATGTAATTGCCAAGTACGGCAGCAAAATTATGCCTGTCTGCGCCAAAGTGCAGGAAAACGTCAAGCAGACCATCCAGAATATGACCGGCATTACGGTTTCCCGTGTGGATGTGATCGTTGCCGGGCTGGAAGAGCCTGCCGCAGACCAGCATAAATAATTGAAAGATAGGAACAGTGACAATGGAACAGAATCTTACCCGCCGCGAAGCACGCGAAAATGCTTTTCTTGCGGCTTTTTCCGCAACCTTCCACCCGGATGATCCGCAGCCGGTGCTGCTGAACCAGCCCGAAAGCCACGAGCATCCGCTGGATGAGTTTTCCCTGCGCATTCTGCGCGATATGGAAGCCCATTCGGAAGAAATTGATGATGTGATCCGTGCAAACCTCAAAGGCTGGACCATTGCCCGCGTTCCGCGTGTCAGCCTGGTAGCCCTGCGTGTGGCCCTGGCTGAAATGATGTACGGCGAAGAAAAAAAGACCAGCGTTGCCATCAACGAAGCCGTTGAACTGGTCAAAAAGTATGGCTCTGACAAGGACTATCAGTTCGTCAACGGCCTGCTTGGCACCGTGGCACGGGCGCAGGATAAGCCCGCCGAAGAATGAGAACGCTGGGCATTGATACAAGCAATTACGCAACCTCTCTGGCCGTGTTTGACACAAACGCCGGAGAGGTTGTTTGCGATTGCAAACGCTTCCTGCCCGTGCGGGAGGGGCAACTGGGCCTGCGCCAGAGTGATGCGCTGTTCCACCATACCGCCGCCCTGCCGGAAATGCTGGCAGAACTGGGCCAAAAGGTGAACCTGACGCAGATCGAAGCTGTCGGCGTATCCGCCAGGCCCCGCCCGGTGGATGGCTCCTATATGCCATGCTTTTTGGCGGGCGTCAGTGCGGCCACAGCGTTCTGCGCGGCCAAAGGCATTCCGCTGGTTCAAACGACCCACCAGCAGGGGCATATCTCCGCGGCCCTTTTTGCGGCCAGCGGGGCAGACCTGTTCGGCAAAGAAGAGCTGGTGTTCCATGTGTCCGGCGGAACCACTGACCTTTTGCACTGCAAGGGGCCGGACAGCATTACCTGCATTGGCACCAGCAGCGACCTGTACGCGGGCCAGGCAGTGGACCGCCTTGGCGTGCGGCTGGGCTATGCGTTCCCGGCGGGCATCTATGTCAGCCAGCTGGCGGCAGCCTGCACCGAGAACATCAAACCCAAAGTCAGCGTGCGCGGCACAACCTGCAGCCTTTCCGGCTTGCAGAACCAGTGCGAAAAGCTGCTGGCAGAGGGCAAAAGCCCGGAATATGTCAGTAAGTACTGCCTGCTCTGCGTGGCAGAAACCCTGCGCCGCATGGCCGCCGCTGCCCTGGAGCGGAACCCCGGTCTGCCCGTGGTGTTTGCAGGCGGCGTGATGAGCAGCGAGATCGTGCGGGATTATATCACAAAACGGATGCAGTACGCCTATTTTGTGCCCGGCAAGTTTGCCAGCGATAATGCCATCGGCGTGTCCATCCTGGCGGCAAGGGAGATCAATGCATGGCCGAATACATCAATGTAACCACCCTGAACCTGCTGGCTAAACAGGTGCTGGAGCAGTGCGAACCACTGAATAACCTCATCGTCTGCGGCGAGGTTTCCAACTTTACGCGCCATTACAAAAGCGGCCACTGCTACTTTACCCTGAAAGATGAAAACGCCGCCATCAAGTGTGTGATGTTCCGAGATAAAGCGCGTCTGTTGGGCTTTGCGCCGGAAAACGGCATGCTGGTGCTGGCGTATGGCCGGGCAACGCTGTATGAGCGGGACGGCGCATTCCAGCTGTATTGCGATTATATGCGCCCCTTTGGCGCCGGTGCGGCCCAGATGGCCTTTGATGCGCTGAAGAAAAAGCTTTCTGCCGAAGGCCTGTTTGATGCTGACCACAAACGCCCGCTGCCGCCTATGCCGCAGTGTATCGGGCTGGTCACATCCAAAACCGGTGCGGCATTGCAGGATGTGATCCACATCATCACGCGGCGGTGGCCGATGGTCAAACTGCTGCTGGCCCCCGTCAGTGTGCAGGGGCTGGAAGCGGAAAAGAGCATTGTGGATGGCATCCGCCGCCTGGATGCAGACCCGCGCCCGGATATAATTTTAATCACCCGCGGCGGCGGTAGCAAAGAGGATTTGTGGGTGTTCAACAGTGAGCGCATTGCCCGCGCAGCCTATGCCTGTAAAAAGCCAGTCGTTTCTGCGGTCGGGCATGAAATTGATACCACAATTCTGGATTATGTGGCTGACCTGCGTGCTCCTACACCTTCCGCAGCGGCGGAACTCTGCGTGCCGGATCAGGCACAGGTGCGACACGAAATATTCATTTTACAACAAAATATTCAAAAAAATATACAGTCCCGCCTGGAAATGTGCTATAATAAATTCAACATCATTTCCCCGGCTGCAGCCATGCAGAACGAAAAAACAGGAATTGACGCCCGTGCGCAGCTTTTGCGGCAAACGACAGCACAGATACAGGCCGTTGCAGCCCAAAAGGCAGCTGCCTGCACCCAGGGGCTGCACACCGCTGCTGCGGTGGCAGCGTCACTGAATCCATATGCAGTCCTTGCACGCGGCTATACCATGGTCGCGGATGCCCGCGGCCGCTGCCTGACAACAGAACATCTGAAGCCGGGGCAGAAGATCACTGTTATCGGCAGCAATGCAGCCGCACAGTGTACGGTGGATGCCGTGGCACCCACTCAGGGGAACCCTGAAAAGGAGCAAACCGATGAGAGCACCTAAAACCTTTGAAGAAGGGCTCCAGCGCCTGCAGGAGCTTTTGGCAAAAATGCAGGATGAAACCACAACGCTGGACCAATCCGTTAAACTGTATGCCGAAGCTGCCCAGCTGATCCAGTACTGCAACACGGCGCTGGACAAGGCAAAATTACAGATCGAAGAGATCGACGCATCGCTGGCACAGCCCGGCGCGGATGAGTGAACCCGCAGGATAAGGAGGCTTTTCCCCATGGAACAGGAACGTTATCAACAGCAGTATAAAGCCTTTGTGCAGCAGGCGGAGCAGCGCCTGAACGAACTGTGCGATGTTTATCTGCCGGTAAAAGCCCAAATCAGCCAGGCAGCGCGTTACAGCCTGCTGGGCGGCGGCAAGCGTGTGCGCGCCGTGCTGGTGCTGGCTGCCTGCCAGCTGGCGGGCGGCGATACCGCAGCTGCAGCCGACTATGCTGCGGCGCTGGAAATGCTGCACTGCTATTCCCTGATTCACGATGACATGCCCTGCATGGATAATGATGATTACCGCCGCGGCCGCCTGAGCTGCCATAAGCAATATGGCGAAGCAACCGCCCTGCTGGCGGCGGATGCCCTGGTTACAGCAGCCTTTGAAGCTGTTGCCAACGCGCCGACCCACCCCCAAAGCCGGGTGCAGGCGGCGGCTCACCTGGCCAAAGCAGCCGGGGCACGCGGTATGTTGTATGGCCAGGAACTGGATAAGCATTACGAAACCGTACACGCCAGCGAAAGCGAGCTGCTGGAACTGCATGCCCACAAGACCGGCGCATTGATTATTGCCGGTGTGGACCTTGGCTGCGATGCCGCTCAGGCGGACGATGCCCTGTGCACTGCCCTGCAGCATTATGCCGCGGAGCTGGGGCTGGTGTTCCAGATCGTGGATGATATTTTGGATGTGACCGCCACGACGGAAGAACTGGGCAAGCCTGTTGGCAGCGATGCCGAAAACGACAAAACGACCTTTATCACCCTGTATGGGCTGGAAGGTGCCCGCAGCCTGGCAAAGCAGCATAATGATGCTGCCCTGGCTGCCCTGGCGGATCTTGGCCCGGAAGCAGACTTTTTGCGCGAGATGGCAGTGGAGCTGCTGACCCGCAGCAAGTAACATATTACAGCAGGGCAGGCGGTGCGGCCCACTGCCCGGCAGCTTTGCCGGGAACCCGCCTGTTTGGCCCGGTATGAGGAGAAAACTACCATGATGACGCTTTTGCGCGAAGCGCTGAGCTGGAATTATGTGCTGGTAACGGCGGTCATCAGCTCGCTGCTGGCACAGTTCACCAAAGTGATTCTGAACCTGATTATCCTTGGCAAATTTATCCCGGAACGCCTGTGGGGCGCAGGGGGCATGCCCAGTGCACACTCCGCAACGGTATGTGCGCTGTTGGTTGCCACCGGGCGCTACTGCGGCACAGGCTCCACGGAGTTTGCCCTGGCGCTGGTTTTGGCCATTATTGTAATGTATGACGCAATGGGTGTGCGCCGGGAAACGGGCGAGCAGGCCAAGATTCTGAACCGCATGCTGAGCGAATGGATGGATCGTGAATCAGATGCCATGCCCTTTTTGGGAGATAAAAAGCTGAAAGAAATGGTGGGTCATACCCCTATCCAGGTTCTTACAGGTGCCATTTTTGGTATTGCTGTTGGCCTTTTGATGCCGATGGTGTAAAAACAGAGCAAACGAGGTATGTGATCATGAAATATCCTTATCTGGATAAAATCCAGAAAAACGGGGATGTAAAAAAACTGCCGCAGCAGGAACTTCCGCTTCTGTGTGAGGATATCCGCAATTTTTTGATTGAAAGTGTTTCCTCTACCGGCGGGCACCTTTCGTCCAACTTGGGCGTGGTGGAACTTACGGTGGCTTTGCACCGTGCGCTGACTCTGCCGCAGGATAAAATTTTGTTCGATGTCGGTCACCAGTGCTATACCCACAAGCTGCTGACCGGCCGCCGGGAGGGCTTCGCTCATCTGCGCCAGGTGGACGGTCTTTCGGGCTTTCCCTCCCCGCAGGAAAGCGACTGTGATACCTTTATTGCGGGGCACGGCAGCACGGCGCTTTCCACCGCCATCGGTGTGGCACGCGCCAAAAAGCTGAAAAAAGAACCCGGCAAGGTCGTTGCCATCATCGGGGATGGCGCGTTCACCGGCGGCATGGTCTATGAGGGCATGAACAACGTCAGCAACCTGAACAACCTGATTGTGGTGCTGAACGATAACAAAATGTCCATCTCCAAAAATGTCGGTCAGATGGCAAATTATCTGACCAAACTACGCACAGACCCAAAGTATTTCCGGGTTAAGGCTCATATGGAAACCGCGCTAGAGTGTATCCCCGCAGTGGGCACTGCTCTGGTAGAGGTGCTGCAGGAAGGAAAAAAGATCATCCGCCGCGGCATCTACCACTCCACAATGTTCGAGGAAATGGGGTTCCAGTACGTTGGCCCGGTGGATGGCCACGATGTTACCGAGCTGACCCGGATCTTTACCAACTTGCAGGAACAGTATTCCCCGGTATTTTTGCATATTGTCACCCAAAAGGGTAAGGGTCTGAAACCGGCGGAAGAAAACCCCGGCGAGTTCCACAGCGTTTCCGCGTTTGATCTGGATCACCTGACAAATCCGGAAATGTCGCCCAAGGATTCTTTCTCCAACCGCTTCGGCAACAAGCTGGCGGCCCTGGGCAAGGAAGTGCCTAACCTGTGCGCCATTACGGCAGCTATGAAATACGGCACGGGCCTGAACTTCTTCTACCACGCCATTCCGGAACGCTTTTTTGACGTTGGCATGGCGGAAGAGCACGCCGTAACCTTTGCGGCGGGCCTTGCCAGCCAAGGCATGCTGCCGGTTGTGGCTATCTACTCCACCTTCTTCCAGCGCGCTTATGACCAGATGATTCATGATGTGAACCTGATGCATCTGGATGTGCTGTTTGCCGTGGACCGTGCTGGCCTTGTGCCGGGCGATGGCGAGACCCACCAGGGCATTTATGATACCGGCTATTTCAGCCAAATCGGCATCCCGGTGTATTCTCCGTGCAACTATGCGGAACTGGAATACTGGCTGGAAGCACTGGTCAAAACCATGCGCGGCCCCCGCGCCATCCGTTATGCCCGCGGAGAAGAAAAGCCGGCTCTGGCGGCCCTTGGATGCACCGGCAAACCCTATGATATGCTGTGCGGTGCGGACAAGGCCGATACCGTTCTTGTCAGTTATGGCGCTGAAACCGAGGAGATTCTTGCCGCGGCGGAACTGCTGCGCCACCAGGGAATGGCAGCGGACTGCTGTAAGCTGGTGCAGGTTTATCCCTTGCCGGATGGTCTCTGCCGCCAGCTTTCCAACTATAAAACCATCCTGTTTGCAGAGGAATCCGTGGCAACGGGCGGTATTGGCCAGCAGCTTTGCACTGCCCTGCAGGCAGCAGGCTGGCAGGGCCGCTTTATCCTGCGCGGGGTAGATAACACCCATCTGCTGCACGCCACAGTGCCGCAGCTGCGCCGGGACCAGGGCTTGGATGCTCATACTCTGGCCCAGGACGTTTTGACCCGTAACTGAAATAAGTGAACCGAAAGGTTGTTCATCAATGAAAATTCGTCTGGATCAATACCTTTGCCAAAACGGCTATGCCCAAAGCCGGGAGCGCGCCAAAGCACTGATCATGTCCGGTATTGTCTTTGTCAATGAGCAGAAAGTGGACAAAGCCGGTGAAATGATTGCTGAGGACGCCAAAGTGGAAGTGCGCGGCCATGATATCGGTTATGTCAGCCGCGGCGGCCTCAAGCTGGAAAAAGCCATGCAGGTGTTCCCCATGCGGCCGGATGGCAAGGTCTGCATGGATATTGGCGCATCGACAGGCGGCTTTACCGACTGTATGCTCAAAAATGGTGCAGTCAAAGTGTACGCCGTGGATGTGGGCTATGGCCAGCTGGCGTGGAGCCTGCGCACCGATAAGCGCGTGGTCAATATGGAGCGCACAAACATCCGCAATGTTACCCCGGATATGCTGGGGGACAAAATTGCGTTTTTCAGCGTGGATGTTTCCTTTATCTCGCTCAAACATATCTTCCCGGTGGCGGATACTATCTGTACGCCGGATGCCGTCGGCGTCTGTCTGGTGAAGCCCCAGTTTGAAGCCGGACGCGAAAAAGTAGGTAAAAAAGGCGTTGTGCGGGAACCCGCTACCCATGCCGAGGTGCTACATATGGCGCAGGGTTACGCCATGGCGAACCACTTTACCCCGGCGGGACTGGATTTTTCGCCCATTAAGGGGCCGGAGGGCAACATTGAATTTTTGATGTATGTCCAGCACAGCCAGAATCCGCAGCCGCTGCCCGAAGGCCTGATCGAACAGACGGTTGCCAACGCTCACGCGGCGCTGGATAAAGCCCCCAACCTGCACTGAACCTTAAAAGCTGCGTTCCTGTTACTTTGAAACCATACCCGGAAAGGGGAAAAGAGCTTGTCCGTTTTTCTTTTTCCAAACAGAATCAAAGATACCGATTTTTCCGTTACCCGTCAGGTGATCGCTTTGCTGGATCAACACGGCATCCATGCCCTGCTGGCGGATGAGCTGGCTGGGGAATTGGCGGATACCAAGGCGGTATTCCTGCCCCAGCAGCAGGCGTTGGCCCAGGCAAAACAGGTTATCACCATTGGCGGGGATGGCACACTGCTGCGCATCGCCCATGACTGCCTTGCCCAAAGCAAGCCGGTCCTGGGTGTCAACCTGGGGCGCATTGGCTTTTTGGCTACCTGCGAGGTGGCAGAGCTGCCGGAAAAGCTGGCCCGCCTGGCTGCGGGGCGGTATACCATTGAGCCGCGCAACCTGCTGCGCGCGGATGCCCCGGCCCATAACTGGCACCAGGTTGCCATGAACGACGTGGTGCTGTTCGGCAATTCCCGCCTGCACCCCATGGATTATACCGTCTACTGCGATGGCGCTTTTGTCAGCCGCTACCGCAGCGATGGGGTGATCATCGCAACACCCACGGGCTCCACGGCTTACTCGCTTTCCGCAGGTGGGCCGGTGCTGGATGCCTGTGCGGCGGTTATGGTGCTTACCCCGGTCTGTGCGCACAGCATCCATGCGGTGCCGCTGGTGTTTTCGGCCAGCCGTACCCTGACGGTGGTGGCGGAAGCAACCAACCGTGACAGCGTGTACGCCAGCGCGGACAGCCATTCCCGCTGTGATTTGCAGCCGGGCGAAAGTTTGACCATTACCACGGCAGTGGAACAGCTGGGGCTGATTACCTTTGACGAAACCGAGCAGTTCCGTGCGATAGAAACAAAATTGATGAGGAGATGACTCTGCAATGAAAAGTGCGCGCCATCAGGCAATTTTGGACCTGATTGAAAAATATCCGATTGACCGGCAGGAGGATCTTCTCGAACATCTGCGCCGTGCCGGTTTTGATGTAACGCAGGCAACGGTATCGCGTGATATCCGGGAACTGCGCCTGGTAAAAACTGCAACGGGGGAGGGCGGCTACCGCTATATGCCGGCAAACGGCAACGGCAAGGTGGCTCATTCACCCAACCGGTTTGAAACCATTTTCCGGGAGTCTGTGCTCAAGGTGGACTATGCTGGGCATATGGTACTGGTCAAATGCTTTTCCGGCATGGCGAATGCCGCCTGTGAAGTTTTTGACGCTCAAACCTGGGAAGGTGTTGTTGGTACACTTTCCGGTGATGATACGTTTTTTATCCTGATGCGCACCGAGGAAAACGCTGCTGAGATCACTCGCCAGCTGCAGCGCTATACGGTACGCCACACTTAAACCGCCGGAGGGGGAGCAGCATCCATGCTTGCGGAGCTGAAAATTGAAAATGTTGCCGTGATTGAAAAAGCCGAAGTACAGTTTACCCCGGGCCTGAATGTGCTGACGGGCGAAACCGGCGCCGGCAAATCTATCATGATCGATTCCATCAATGCCATTCTGGGCAACCGTACCTCGCGTGATCTGGTGCGCAGCGGTGCGCCCAAGGCACGCATTTGGGCCACGTTTGAATCTATCCCGGCCCATGTGCGGGAGCAGGTGGAAAAATGCGGCTATGGTGCCCAGGATGACCTGCTGCTGTACCGCGAGATCAGCGCGGACGGAAAAGGCAGCTGCCGTATTAACGGTATGCCCGCTACCGCCGGCGTGGTGCGGGATATTTCCGCCGGGCTGCTGACCATCCATGGCCAGCACGACAGCACCAGCCTGACCAACCCGGCAACCCATCTGGCCCTGCTGGATCAGTACGCGCAGGATGGGGCAGAGTATGCCGCTTACCATGCGCTGTACCGCGCTCTTGTCACGGCAAAGCGCGCGCTGGATGCGTTGACTTCCAGCGAGGAAGAAAAGCAGCGCCGGATCGCAGAGCTTTCGGAAGAGATTGATACCATTGATGCCGCTGCGCTGACCGCAGGCGAGGAAGAACGTTTGATGGAGCGCCGCAAGGTCATCATGCACGCACAGGGCATTCTGGATGGTCTGACGGCGGCGCACCAGGCGCTTTCCGGTGATGATTCCGGCGAAATGATGGGCGCAGCGGATCTGCTGGGCAGTGTGGTCAATGAGCTGGCCGAAAGCGCTCGCCTGGATGAGAGCCTGGCACCGCTCAGCGAGCGCCTGAGCGATTTGTATTACGGTGCGCGGGAGCTGGCCACCGACCTCGCCGACCGCCTGGACGGTTATGATTTTGACCCGGGGGAGCTGGATCAAATCGAAGAACGGCTGGACCAGATTTACCGCATGAAACAGCGTTACGGTGCCAGTGTGGAAGAACTGCTGACTCGGCGGGATAAGGCGGCCGAAGAATTGGAAGGGTACCAGTCCTCCGGCAAGCGCATTGCAGAGCTGACCCAGCGCAAACAGGAATTGTACCGCCAGACCAAGGCTGCAGCGGAAACGCTGACCCAAGCTCGCCTGAAAGCTTTTACCAGCATGAACCGCCAAATGCGGGAAGCACTGGAATTTTTGAACATGCCCGGCGTGCGTATGGTGCTGCGCCATCAGCGCGGCCCGTTAGCTTCCGCAGGACAGGATAACATTGAATTTTTGATTTCTACCAACCCCGGCGAGGAGCCCAAGCCGTTGGCTAAAATCGCTTCCGGCGGCGAGCTTTCCCGTATCATGCTGGCGTTCAAGAGCGCCTTGGCTGATAAAGATGCGATTTCGACCGTTATTTATGATGAGATCGACACCGGTGTTTCGGGCCTTGCCGCCGGGCGTATTGGCCAAAAGCTGAAGCAGACCGCCAGCGGCCATCAGGTGCTGTGCATCACCCATACCCCGCAGATCGCTGCCTTTGCCGATAACCAGCTGCTGATTGAAAAGAAGGTGCGGGACAACCGGACCTTCACTGAGATCCATCCGCTGGATCTGGATGGCCGCGTGCAGGTGTTAGCCCGCATGATCTCCGGCGATAAAG
>OBKN01001043.1_pt1 | contig 10683 bp, 8 predicted proteins | sample 1519931 | NCBI WGS metagenome assembly OBKN01 (sample SAMN04209254, study PRJEB22552) | human gut metagenome | biome: gut; material: feces | host: Homo sapiens | place: USA: Oklahoma
CACTCACTCACTCACTCACTCACTCACTCACTCACTCACTCACTCACTCACTCACGTTGATTATTTAGGTCAACGCTTATTTGTCAAGTCATTTTTTAAGGATCCACTAACAAATTGTGTTAGTGGATCCTTTTTGACTATGAAAGGTGGTGTCGGGCATGAAAAGTACAATGAGTCAGTATTGCCCAGCACTGCATTTATAAATGAACTTAAAAGTAAATTGCCTGGGTTCTTCAATGGCAATAATCAGTGATGTTAGGATGGGAAAAGTATATGTCAATTACTGATTATGAAGACAAAATTAAGGAAATAGTTGAAAAGGAAGATCACGGGCAATTCATATATGATTTTCTGTCTGTATATGAGAAAATCTCAAAAGCGACAATTACTAAATTACGTAAGGGCAGCAACAATTTATCTAAGGTTCCCGGGGAAGTTTATCTGAAAAACAAGTTGTTCTTCAAGGAAACAAAAGATCAGGTGATGCAGACTTATTCTGATCTGGAAGACAGGATTGACGGGATTAAATCAAAGCCAAGGTATATTGTCGTTACTGATTACAAGCAACTGCTTGCCAGAGATATCAAGACTGGAGATACCTTGGATATAAAATTCAATGAACTTCCTCGTTATTTTGATTTCTTTCTTGCCTGGAACGGAATAGAGAAGGCTGATTTTGAAAGAGAGAACCCTGCGGATCTGAAGGCTGCAGAACGATTTGCCAAGTTCTTTGATGTTATTTCAAGCGATAATGAAGATGTTGACAGGCATGGGCTGAATCTTTTCCTGATCAGATTTCTGTTCTGTCTGTTTGCGGAAGATACTGGGATTTTTAAGCAGGATTTGTTCACCGACTTTCTGAAGAAATTCACGTCACCTGATGGCTCTGACATGAACGACAGACTTTCAGAATTGTTCTCATTCATGGATAAGAAGGACAGATCAGGTGATGAACCCGTCAGGTTAAGCGATTTCCCATACGTTAACGGTCAACTTTTTACAGAACCGCATATGCATATTGAATTCAGTGCCAAGTCACGAAAGCTGATGATTGATGCCGGTGAATTGATAGGCTGGTCCAAGGTTAATCCTGATATTCTCGGATCAATGCTTCAGGCAGTTGCATCTGAGGACAGGAGAAGTCATTTGGGGATGCACTATACCAGTGTCCCCAACATAATGAAGGTTATCAAGCCATTGTTTCTGGACGGTCTTCGCAAAGATTTCGAAAAGGCCAGGGGAAACGAGGATAAGCTCAATAAGCTTTATGATAGAATCGGCAACATCAAGTTCATGGATTCGGCATGTGGATCGGGTAATTTCCTTATAATTGCCTACAAGGAATTACGGCAGTTGGAAATTGACATCATCAAGGAACTCAATGGGATGGGAATTGCTACCATGTACATTCCATCTGTTACTTTAAATCAGTTTTATGGTATCGAAATTGATGATTTTGCGTGCGATGTCACAAGACTGTCACTGTGGATCGCAGAACATCAGATGAACAAGAGGCTTGAAGAGGAAGTTTATAATGCGGTTCGTCCGACGTTGCCTCTTCAGAAGGCAGGAGCGATTGTTTGTGGGAACTCTCTGAGGCTTGACTGGGAAGAGATTCTTCCTCATGGCAGGGATGATGAGGTTTATTTGTTTGGTAATCCACCATATCTTGGTGCCAGAAAGCAAAGCAAGGACCAAAAGGATGATATTAAGTCAGTATGCGGGAATATGAAGGGATTTAATTCCCTTGATTATATAGCAGGATGGTTTGTCAAGGGAGCAAGATATATCAGAAGTAGCAATGCAAGATATGCATTCGTTACTACGAATTCAATAAATCAGGGGGAACAGGTATCTATCTTGTGGTCTGAACTTTACAGGAAAAACAGTGATATTATATTTGCATATCAATCGTTCAAATGGGGAAATAATGCGAAGAATAATGCCCAGGTTACTGTAAGCATTGTCGGTGTAGCTGATGAAGAGTATTTTTCAGGCGATAAGTTTTTATTTTTCAACGATTCACAGAAGAAAGTTGAAAATATCAACCCTTATCTGTCTGAAGGGGAGAATGTCATTGTTGAATTGCAGAAGAAACGAAATGATTTCCTTCCAGCAATGAACTTTGGAAGTATGCCTAATGATGGGGGAAACTTGCTGTTTGATGCGCAAGAATACGAGTCTTTAAGTGAGAGTACTAAGAAATATTGCAGAAAATACATGGGGTCAAGTGAATTTATAAATGGCATTTCAAGGTATTGCCTCTGGCTCTATAAAGTTGATCCTTCAGATTATTCAGAAAATGTTGAGATTTCGGATTTAATAGATGAGGTTAGAAAATACAGGTTGGGTAGAAAACGTAAGGAAACTATAAAGCTGGCAGATGTTCCAGAATTGTTTGGAGAAATACGCTATCCGTCGGAATATTCTGGAAATGACAATTCTAAGTATTCAATTATTGTACCGCGTGTATCCTCGGAAAACAGATTATATGTGCCTATGGGCATAGTGGATTCAAGTGTCATAATTTCCGATTCGGCAATGGCAATCTATGATGCTCCAATCTGGCTGTTGGGATTGCTGGAGTCACGCATGCATATGACATGGCTCAGAGCAGTTGGAGGACGTTTAAAGACAGATTATAGGTATTCAGCAGGTCTGGTTTACAATACGTTCCCGGTTCCGGAAATTTCAAGTCGTCGGATAAAAGAGATTGAAAACCTGACTGTGGATATTCTTGATATACGCGCTGAGGAGGGGGGGACATTGGCAGAATTATATGGAACGCCCCTGGCAAAGAACAATCCCAAGCCCATGAATGAAAGGCTTCTCAAGGCACACCGTGAATTGGATCAGGTTGTTGACCGTGTTTACAGGCAGTCCGGCTTCAAGGATGACAGTGAAAGGCTGTCATATTTGCTGAAAATGTACAGCAATGAAACTAAAATCAAGGACAGGTAGGATTAGTACTTAGCTGACGGGTATCCTATTTAGTTTTTGATGGTTGTTGGATCTTCAACTAATCGGCAGAAATGATGTTGATTGATTTGGAGAATGTATATGAAAGGAAGATAATGGCAATGATTGATAAAGATGTTGTTTCGGTTGAATACCATAGAACTGGGAATAGTACCAATACTGACAGACTCGGCATGCGTGACATGCAGGCAAGAGTATATGAGAAGAGGAATTCGAAGTATCTTCTTGTAAAGGCTCCTCCGGCATCCGGCAAGTCTCGGGCTCTGATGTTCGTTGCATTGGACAAGCTTGCAAATCAGGGAATCAAGAAGGTTATCGTTGCTGTTCCCGAACGTTCTATCGGACGTTCTTTCAGGGATACTGACCTGACCAGTTTCGGCTTTTATGAAGACTGGAAAATCGATCCGCATTACGATTTGACGTCAGGCGGTGAAAAGAGCAATGTCATCCGCTTTGTGGAATTTCTAAATAATCCGGATGCCAGAATCCTTATCTGCACACATGCAACGTTAAGATTTGCATATGAGGAAGTTGCGGATGATGCCAAATTTGATGACACGTTGATTGCCATTGATGAATTCCATCACGTTTCTGCGAATGACAATTCCGTTTTGGGAAATGCCTTGAAGAACATCATGCACAATTCAACAGCACATATTCTGGCGATGACCGGTTCTTATTTTCGTGGGGATTCACAGCCAATCCTGACCATGCAGGATGAACTTTTATTCGATAAGGTTAACTACTCCTACTATGAGCAGCTTGATGGATACAAGTACCTGAAGTCGTTTGGAATTGATTATAAATTTTATCAGGGTACATATCTGGATGCTTTGGATAAGGCAATTGATACCGACAAGAAGACAATCATACACATTCCAAATGTTAATTCTTCGGAATCAACCAAGGATAAGTATGAGGAGGTTGGACATATCGAGGATGCCATCGGTGAATTCATGGAGAAGGATCCGGAAACGGGAATCGATTATATAAAGCGCAATGGTGACGGCAAGGTGTTGAAGGTTGCCGATCTTGTTACTGAAGAAGGACGTGAGAAGGTTCAGGAATATCTGCGCAATATGAATTCTGCTGATGACCTTGATATCATAATTGCTCTTGGAATGGCAAAGGAAGGATTTGACTGGCCGTGGGCAGAATATGCATTGACAATCGGCTATCGTGGTTCGCTTACGGAAATAGTGCAGATTATCGGTAGGGTGACTCGTGACAGTGACAACAAGACTCATGCTCAGTTTACCAATTTGATTGCCAAGCCTGATGTAGATGATGATGACGTTACAGTTGCCGTTAATACAATTCTCAAGGCAGTCACGGCTTCATTGCTGATGGAGCAGGTAATGGCTCCTGAATTGAAATTGAAGAGCGGTGGAAACGGGACAAGGAAAAAAGGACCTTCTGCTATAGTTGACGGCACCGAAAATGAGGGGCCTTCTATTTCTGTAAAAGGATTGCGTGAACCATCGACACAGCGTACAAGAGATATTATTGAGAACGATCTTCCTGATTTGAAGGCTGCCATTTTGCAGGATAGCGATGTGCAGAAGGCCATTGTTGCAAATGTCAAACCGGAAATAATCAACAGGGATTTGATTCCTAAGGTGATTTTACAGCAGAATCCAGACTTGGATGATGAAGAGCTTGAAGATGTACGTCAATATGTAGTTGCCGAAATGAACTTGAAACAGGCGAAAAAAGAAGAGACAAGTGATGGGTCTGGAAACGGCAAGCAATTCATAAGGCTGGCAGATAAGTTCATCAATGTTGATGATCTTGACATTAATTTAATAGATTCAATTAACCCGTTCCAGCGTGCATATGAAATCATGTCAAGCAATATTGACAGCAAGGCATTTCGCCGGATTCAGCAGTCGATAGATGCAACCAAGTCGGAATTCTCAGAGGAGGAACTTTACGTTATTTATCCCAAGATTAAGGAGTGGGTATTGGCGAATCACAGGAAGCCAAGCAAGGATTCAAATGATGAAATTGAAGTCAGGTATGCTTATGCACTGGCGAAGCTTAGAGACTTGAAAGCACGGAAGAAGGCTCAAAATGGAAATTAAGGAATATCGAAGCATTGATGACATTCTGAATGATCCGGATTTAGATGATTTAATAGAACCTGTTGAAGAAAGGAAGAAACGGGTATCTGTAAATTATGATGTTAAGTCTTTACAGGAAATAGAGGAATGGGTCAGAAAAAACAATCGTATGCCGCAGGACAGCAGGAATGATCTAAAGGAGCGTAGCATGTATCACAAGCTGCTAGGACTGAAAAGGAAGGGCAACGAGCTTAAGGAGTACGATTCCCTGGGATTGCTGGTTGAAGAGGAATCCACTGCTTATGACAAGTTGAAGGACGAAATCAAGAAGGATGTTAACGGGAGGGGCTTCAATTCGCTGGATGATGTTCTGAATGATGACTCTGTGTTGTTCGAAGATTTGGACGATGTTGATTCCGAGGAGATTAATTTTTTCAATACAACAAAGGTAACTCGCAAGCAAAGGAATGGTTCAGGCGCAAATGTCAAGAGAAATCAAGTGGACGATTTTTCGGAATACAAGAAGATGTTCAAGCAGGTTCAAAGGGAGCTTGCCAGCGGCTTGAGGAAGTTCATTCCCTTCAAGAACTATAACATATTTCTTCATCATTATTATCTGTTGAAGAACCAGTTGATATACATTGAATCCTTTGGAGAAGATGTTCAAAAATATGATAGAAACAGAAAATATGACGACAGACGGGTACATGTTGTCTACGAGAACGGAACTGAGAATAATGTTTGGTATCATGGGCTGGGTGCTTCTCTGTATGGACGTGGAAAAGCCATTAGTGACATTGAAACCGGTGAGGTGAATTTAACGGGAGATGATTACAGGACCGGATATATTTATGTTCTGAAATCCTTGAGCGAAGATCCTCAGATAGCAAATATAAAATCACTTTATAAGATTGGTTTTACAAAAAACAGTGTCCGGCAACGTATTGCAAATGCTGAGAATGAATCCACATATCTTTATGCACCTGTTAAGGTCGTAGAGCAGTTTCAGGTAATCAATCTTGATCCGGGAAAACTGGAAACAACGATTCATCATGTGCTTGAAGATTATAAACTTGATGTAAGTATTAAAGCTCCTAATGGAAAGGTGATAACACCCAGGGAATGGTTTGTAATTGACTTGCCTAAAGTCGAGGAAATAGTGAATGCTATTGTGACCAAATTGCAAAGTGAACAGTAGAAATAGATTGAGCTTTATGAGTTTACCGCTAAATTAATGCCATAATGCTTATGAATGGAAGCTAAAAAAACATTTAGATATTGATATTATCGTCCCCTCAAAAAAGCATCCCCACCCGGGATGCTTTTTCATTTTCCCATTCTTTACCCCGACTTGTTCAAATCCGCAAAAAAAAGCCCCCGGCATGAAAACCGGAGACTATTTAGCGGGTCATCGAGCGTAGACTTGTACGCTCACCTTGTCCCACCGGTAAGGCTAATATCATGTTAACACATTTTCTGTATAATTAAAAGCTTTTTTCAGCAAAATCATAGGGGCTGGTCACTGAGCTTGCTATTCTTCCTTACTCATCATCTTCCCAATCCTCCCCCAGCTCCCTCAGCTGCTCAGTTACCTTGTCTAGCCTTGCCTGGAGCTCGTCACGTCTGCTCCTGTAGCCGGCAAGGGCGGCCTTGATCTCGGCGATTCTTCCGGGAAGGCGGGAGGCAATGCCTTCGATGTAGTAGTCGTAGTAGGAGAGGACGGTTTCGTCTGAGATTACGGGATGAGACGAATTGCCGCTCATGGTGTCGGTGTGGCTTCTGTATTCTTCTTCCGGCGTCGGTGGTGCGGGGGAGGACGGCTTTTCAGTTTTCTCCGGTGGATCGGCGACGAAGCCGGAGAAGAACTTGATCAGGAAGCCGATGATCAGCAGAGTGACGAAGAAGGTGAACAGTACGGTCGCCAATGTTTCAACTGAAACATTGAAGATATATGCCAGGGCGATGAATGCGGCGATGAAGACGAGGGACATCATAAAAATCCTCAGGTAGCCTCCTTCATGGCCGCCTTCCAGGAAGATCAGTGGTAAGAGACCCGCAATGATCAGGAAGTCGCCGAATCTTTCGGTGGCTTCACTGCTGATGGGAGTTGCCATGAATTCTGCCAGGCGCTCCCTGAATGACTTGTTTTCTTCGCGCTTTCTTGCTTCCAGTTCTTCCTGCAGGGCCTTCTGCTGCGCCTTCCTTCGTTCTTCTTCTTCCTTTCTGCGCAGTTCCGGCAGGTGGCAGTTGAGGTCGTATTCCTCGAAGGCGTGCTCGAATGAGCGGAAGTCCCTGAGAAATTCCTTGTGTGAGTAGAAGTACGGCATTCTGACGCTGAAGCGGGTGTAGCCGTCTATGTACAGTCTGAAGGTGAAGTCCTCGTCGTGCATCCCCTGGTAGTCCGGCATGCTGCCGTCGTCAATCATCTTCTGGAACACGTCCTGCCAGTTGAAGTGGAGACCGTCGAAGTCACCGCAGCCGGTGAAGGTGTAGTTTTTCCGGTCGTATTCGTCCAGGGCGAGGTACGGCTGAACCCTGGCCAGGTTGTCTTCTCCTTCTTCAAGGAGTTGGGTGAAGTTTCTGATGAAGCTTTCCTGTTCGTCGATTCTTTTTTCAAGCTTTCGCCTCTTCTTCTTCAGCAGCGATATTTCTGCTTCGCTTGTCATTTCGGTCACTTCCCGGGTGAATGTATCTGATGTCATTGTAGCACTGAATGGAGGTCAGGGGGAACCATTCAGGGACCGGAGCCCTGCATTTCCGGAAATGGGGAAAACGGGCGCGGACGGAATGGGAATCGGAGGGGGCAGGGAGATGGTATACCGGTGGTATTGAATGTGGGGTGAGAAAATGGAACTGAGAATTCTCGATGCGATTCAAAGGCTGCATAATCCGGGGCTGGACTGGTTCATGTGCTTCATCACGGGCTTTGGCAACTCGGAGTGTCCTGGCTGCTGGTCGCGGTGGTGCTGATGGTGATTCCGAGGACGAGGAGAATCGGGGTGACGGTCTTCATCGGGTTGCCGTTGTGTGGCCTGCTGTGTGACGGCATCGTGCCGGACAGGTCTTTTTGTGTATGTCAGAGATAACAGTTGACTCCAAAAATGAAACCGCATACAATGGAGGGCGGCGGGGTCGAAGATGCCCTGCGAAATCTTCTTAGGAGGAATTAACATGACTGATACAATGGAAGAAGTACTTGAAATGAGGCGCACGTGCAAGAAGAGCGACGATGCGCGCGATGCCGGACTGCCACGCGAGGTTCCCGGCGTAAGGAGAATCGATGACCTGAGCTACGGTCCTGACCCGAAGTGGCACCTGCTTGACCTGTACCTGCCGGAGAACGTGGAAGGCAAGATTCCCGTCATCATCAACGTTCATGGCGGCGGCTACTGCTACGGAACGAAGGAGACATACCAGTTCTACGGACTGAACCTGGCTGCGCACGGCTTTGCCTTCGTCAACCCGAACTACCGCCTCGCTCCGGAAGTGGTGTTCCCGGGCGAACTTGACGACGTCGACCGCTACATGCACTGGGTCAGCGACCACGCTGACGAGTACGGCCTCGACAGGAACAATGTCTTCATTGCCGGCGATTCGGCCGGCGGTCAGATGGCAGAGCAGTACATCGCAATTCTGACCAACCCCGAATACCGCAGCCTGTTCGGCTACGAGCCCGTTGATTTGAAATTCAGAGCCGCTGCCCTGAACAGCGGTGCGTTCTTCCTCTTGGACCCCGGCATGATTGCCGGCGAGCTGGATGCATACTTCCCGAAGGACATTGTTGAGAAGGACAGAAGGAGAATTTCAGCTGAGGACTACATCACGGAAGACTTCCTGCCCTGCTACCTCTCAACGGCCAATGAGGACTTCATCCACGACCAGACCATCAAGCTTGACGGCTTCCTGACCGCCCGCGGCGTTGAGCACGTCTGCAGATCATACGGCGACAAGGACAACCCTCAGCCGCACGTCTTCCTGATGAACCAGAAGGACGAAACCGCAAGGCAATGCAATGAGGACGAGGTGGAATTCTTCAGAAAGCATATGGGATAAGGTGTAACCCAGTTATGTAAGGTGTGAAGCCGAGCGGTTAGTCCCCGAGCACCAGGACTGCTCGAACGCCGGCAGGCTTGAATTGCCAAGTGAGAGTTTTTTAGTTGGAGCTGGGACGAATGGTCAGCCGGACGACCACTGCAGGGCGTCGGCACGGGGATGGCCCTGCCGCTTGCGATGCACATCATCCTGGAACACGTGCCGCTCGAAGGCGCGGCTTCATGGTGGGCGTGTCCACGATGACCACCTGCTTCGCACCGGCAATCGGTCCGACTTACGGCGGCATCATCCTGCATGAATTCAACTGGAATCAGATCTTCCTGTTCCTCGTCCCTGTTCTTGCGTGCTCGTTTGTCACCGGCATCATTTCAATTCCACAGCGCCGTATCGGTCAGCGCACTGGATTTAAATTCAAGTTTATGGAGAGTCACCGTTATGATTAGAGAATTTCAAAGGGATGATATAAATAAAGTTGCAGATATATGGTTGGATACAAATATAAAGGCACATAATTTTATCCCCGCCGAATACTGGAAAAGCAATTTCAAATCAGTAAAGGAAGCGTTGTTGCTAGCAGAGGTTTATGTGTATGAGTATGATACAGAAATACAGGGTTTTATAGGGTTAAATGATGAATATGTTGAGGGCATTTTTGTTTCTGGTGAAATGCAATCGCGGGGTATAGGTAAAATTCTGCTGAATTATGCAAAGGATAAAAGGAATAAGTTGCACTTGAACGTATACCAGAAGAACGCACGGGCAATATCTTTTTATAAGAGAGAAGGATTTGAGATTCAGCATAGTGGCTTAGATGAGGCCACCGGAGAAAAAGATTATTTAATGACATGGCAACGCAAATAGAAATTCCAGTTTGTAGTGATGACATGAAAAATGAAGTTTAAGGAACAGAGCTTTATCCTGTTTACCTATACAAATTATAGGACAATTCATGGTTCTCACAGGCTCGAACCACTGGATTTTAAGGGAAAAGGTGCGTTTCCTATGTACAATAGGGGTTGAGTATGTTTTTCGTGGAACAACCGAGCCATGTGGAGAGCGTTACTTTGCTTCAGTGCGACGCTAGGCGTGGTGAAGCTTAGAAACGCTCCATGCGATAGTCACCCAAGAGAGAGGAGCGAGGCGACGATTGATTGGCAAGTGGTGAACCGCTGAGACGGTTGTTTTGATGTCAAGGAAGTCTTAAAATCGCTTGAAATAAGGGCATTTGCGAGATTGGATTAAGACCTTGTTATCTAATCCGGCAACTTGAGATTAGCAAAAATAGCTCTATCAGAATTTATCTAAGGGGTTAGGTTGTGACTTCGGATTAGATGTCATAAGGTTGTGGCAGTGGAATAGATGTCATGGAAATGTTATATTAGCAAGTGATGGGACTTTGTTGGTCCCATACAGATCGGGGTTTTTCTGTGTCAAATCCACAGGTGTTTTTTGAAAGCGTGCAAGGAAACACGTTCTTTTAAGGACGTGATGAATTGCCTGTTTTTTTGTCCTTATGACACACGAATACGAACATATGTGTTATAATAATTGATATAAAAGATATAAACAGACTTACGTATGGTAGCAC
>OBKN01001053.1_pt1 | contig 10568 bp, 7 predicted proteins | sample 1519931 | NCBI WGS metagenome assembly OBKN01 (sample SAMN04209254, study PRJEB22552) | human gut metagenome | biome: gut; material: feces | host: Homo sapiens | place: USA: Oklahoma
TTACAAGGAATTGATTATCGCTGACTTCTTCAAGCCAAGAACGCCAAGTAGGCATAAGAAGAATAAACTTTTCCTTATCGCTTTGCTTATCCTCAAGAACGTCCCAACGTGCAAATCCCGTGATAGGCGCAGTCTTTTCATTATAGCCAAGCTCGTTAATTGCAATTTCCTGTTCAACCCTGCCCGTTGTGACAAAGTATTCCATTGAACTTGTACCATTTTTGCCGAAAAGCTGATGAACCTGCTTAAGAGCAGTCACACCGTGCTGGAGGAAGAGTTCCTTTTTCTTTCCTATTGCACGCTTAACAAGGCTCGGCTTAGTTCTCCAAGCGTAAAGATGAGATTTTGAGTCGCTCGAAATACAAATTGACATTGACATAATGTAAAGCATATGCTTAACACTCATAAAATCAATTACGTGCTTGCCGTATTTTTCAACATTTTTATATTCGTCTGAGCGCTTATCAATTACATAATAGATATTCTTTTTCTCTTTTTCATCAAGATTTTCCATACAATACTTGAAGAAATAATAGCCGTTATCCTGCGCCATTTTGCAGAATTTTTCATAAACAATCCAAATATTTTTACGGCTTAGGAAAAGACCTGAGAGAATATAAAGAATATATGCCAAAACTTCCTTGCGCTTAACCTCGGCAGTATCGTATTCGCTTCTTTCCCTAAAGCAGAAATTAATAATGCCTTTTTTGGTGAAATAAGGGAAAATTATATGCTTATCGTCAACATCACACTGAACATTTGAAAAATAAAGCTTTTGCTTAATCGCATAGCCGTTATAACCGAGCTTAACATATTGCTTTGCGCCGTATTTTTCAACTACAGCCCTTACATCCCAGAATATTTCCTTAAGCGGCATATCACCCTTAAATTCAAGAGTTGCATTTACCTTTGTAAAGCCCTCTTTCTTTTCGAGCTTACAATCAAACGGAATTTGAATATCCTCAATAACGCTCCTATATTTAAGAACAAGACCGTCAAACTTGGCGTTTTGGTCGTTCGGAATATTGAACGCAAGTTCAAGGCGATTGCCATTAGTTTTAAGAGAAGTAAGCTTACACGGCGGATAAATCGCTTCAAGTGCATCATCTTTTTTGCCAAAATAAAGGGTGAACTCTCTTTTATCATTATAAAACGGACTTGTCGCAAGTTCATAAGCAGTAGGCGTTAAATCATAAAGCTTGAGCATTTTTCTTGTACGCTCACTGTTAGCGTCAACAAGCTTTTTAAGGTCCGTATCAAAATAAGATTTCGGAAGAGTATACGTTGCAAAAAGCGGTTCGCAAAATCTTTTGGAAATATCGCCGTCTTTTGCCTTTTTAATCGACGGCATAACTATGCATTTTCTGCCCTTTTTCTTATCAAATGCAATAATACCGACATTATATCTTTGCTTATTGTAAACAACGAGTTTTTCAATAAGAATATCAAGCGGAATTTCAAAACTCTTTGTTTGCTTGTTTTCCTCAGTCAAAGGAAGTGTTTTTTGAATAACACGCTTATTGTTTAAAACTGCTATTTGCTCAAATTCGTACCCCTTGGCATTAAGAGATACAGCAATTTTTTTGTTGCTGTTTGCAACATTTTTTGTATTTAGGTGAACAATATCACGCTCGTCAACAAAGCAATTTTCATCAAATGCGCTGATATCTGTAATAAACTTAGGGTCAATATTAAGATTAGGGAATGTACGCTGAATTTCTCTTTTATGAACAGCATCCTTAACTTTTTTAACGCCTAAATGGCACAGTATATCCTCAATATATGTTCTCGGAGTTGTCATTGTGATAACAACATATTTGAACATATCGTTGAAATTATCATAAAGCGCAGGACCAACCTCGCCTTTAAACCATTTCTTTTCAAAGCAAACAATTGTATCATCTTTTGCAATTTTTGAAATTGAATTAAGATGAGCATATTCCTTAACAATTTCAGGGTGAATAACTTTATACTTTTTTTCCTTATTAAAGGAATAGTCCTTAATTTCAAGGCTGTCACTCTCACCCGTAAACAAAAGGTCAAGAAGCCTTTGGCTTATATCAGGTGCGTCATACTTAAAGAACGTTTTGAAATATTCGGTATCGGTATACGAATCGCTCATAAAGCTTTCATCACTAAGCACCCTTGCAAGCTCTTTTTCATCATAAATCTTACGGAAAGGAAGCGTTGCAACGTCCAAATACATTCCTCTGTCGTGCATATATTCATCATAGTCATACATAAAGAGGATAATCGGCTTTTGAGTGATTGAATAATCAAAAAATACAGATGAATAGTCTGTAACAAGTGCGTCTGCGCAATTCAAAAAGCTATAGTTATCAACACCCTTTGGGAAAGGCTTGATATGCTTATAGTTGCTAAGCGAAATTGAATCCTTCAAAATCGGATGGAAATTGACAAAGAAAACTTGGTCATCACTAAGCTTATTATCAATAACCTTAAATATTTCCTTAACCTTGCTTTCATACGAAGCGGTGTTGATATCGTGGTTGCTTGTGCCTCTCCAAGTCGGCATATAAGCATAAACGGTCTTTCCCGCTAAGCCAAGTTCTGCTTTAAGTGCCTCTCCCTCTTCTTTTTTAAAGAATATTTCATTTCTCGGATAGCCCGCCATAACAACCTTACCTGTATAAAGGTCGTTAAGGTTATAATCCTCCATCATAACATCACGGGTGAAATCGTTGGGGAAAGTTATATAGTCAGCCTGCAGGAAATTGTGCTGAACATTATACATTGACTCAATGCCGAGGCGCATTTTTTTGCCAAGCGTTTTAAGCGGAGTGCCGTGCCAAGTTTGAATATAAACCTGCTCCGGCTTTTTAACGAAATAAACCGGAAATGAGCTGTTATTGATAAGATACTTTGCGCTTGCAAGAATTTTTGTATACTTAAATGTAGTTACATCAATAAGCTTAACATCAAGCCCGATTTCTTTTATAAACTCGGCGTGCTTTTTCTTATTTTCCGTGCCGTAATATATTTTGTATTTGCCGGGGTAGGATTTAAGAATTTGGCGAACAAGCGCAAGGGTAGAGTCAGAAATATTTGAACCGTGAAACGACTCAACCAAAATTACATTATCCTTAACCTTGCAATGCTTATAAAACATACCGAAATAAAACTTTCTTTTCGGCGTTTTGGAAAACATACGAGAAATATATTTGAGTATTTTTTTTATAATTCTTTGTATTTTTGCAGATATACCCATTTTTACCTCCAAATGAAATCTATATTAAAAATATAAAATTACATACTTATTAATTTTAACATATTTTAAGCTTATTTGCAACAATACGCTGATTTTGTAATAAAATGCTTATGTCAATTTTATTTATATGTCGAAAAGTTAAGGAAATGTTTATTTTTAGTTATTGAAATGAGAGGGCAAAGTGATATAATTAAGTTAGGAAAATTTTACGTAAAATTTGAAAAAAGGAGTTATACCGATGAATAAAAATGAAATATTATCTTACGTTGACCACACCTTATTGGCGCAAAGCGCAACGTGGGAGGAAATAAAGCAAATTTGCATTGACGGCATAAAATACGGCTGTGCAAGCGTTTGTATTCCGCCATCATTTGTCAAAGCGGCAAAGGCTTATACCGGCGATAAAATAAAAATATGCACAGTTATAGGCTTTCCAAACGGATATAACACAACCGAAGTCAAATGCTTTGAAGCAAGCGATGCCGTTAAAAACGGCGCAGACGAAATTGATATGGTAATTAACATCGGTTTTTTAAAGGACAAAAAATATGATGAATTGCTAAATGAAATAAATGAGATTAAAAAAGCGTGCGACGGCAGGCTTTTAAAAGTGATTATTGAAACCTGTTTATTAAGCGACGACGAAAAAATCAAAATGTGCGAAATAGTTTCACAATCAAATGCGGATTTCATCAAAACATCAACGGGATTTTCCACATCAGGCGCAACCTTTGATGATATAAAGCTTATGAAAGAGCATATTAACGGCAAAAAAATAAAAGCGGCAGGCGAAATAAAATCATTTAGCGACGGTGAAAAGTTTATTTCATTAGGCGCTGACAGGCTCGGCACAAGCAGACTTGTTAAAATTATGAAAGAGGGATAACAATGCGTGGTTTTATAGTTGTACTTGACTCTTTTGGCGTAGGTGCTGCTCCCGACGCAACGGCTTTTGGGGACGAAGGCGCAAGCACTATAAAAACAATATCAAAATCTGTTTATTTTAACACGCCGAATATGAAAAAAATGGGGTTTCTTGCTATTGACGGAGTTGGGCTTGACAGTTTGGAAAAGCACAACGCATCATACGGCAGGCTTAGAGAGCTTTCAATCGGTAAAGACACCACAACGGGTCATTGGGAAATGGCAGGTATAGTTTCAAAAAAGCCTTTGCCTACATTTCCAAACGGCTTTCCGAGTGAGGTTATTGATGAATTTGAAAAGCAATGCGGAAGAAAAGTTATTGTAAATAAGCCGTATTCCGGCACTCAGGTAATCAAGGATTACGGCGACGAGCATATCAAAACAGGCGCTTTAATTGTTTACACCTCGGCTGACAGTGTATTTCAAATTGCGGCTTGCGAGGATATAGTAAGCGATGAGGAATTATATAATTATTGCAAAATCGCAAGAAAAATACTCGTTGGCAAATACGCAGTAGGCAGAGTTATTGCACGGCCGTTTATCAAGGATGGAAACGGCAATTTCATTAGAACTCCGAGACGTCATGATTTTTCACTCGAACCACCGGGTGACACGTTGCTTGACGTACTAAAAAGGCACGGCAAGGATACCATTGCAGTGGGCAAGATTTACGACATTTTTGCGCACAGAGGAATGAGCGAGCATTATTTCACAACGGGGAATACGCAAGGCATTGCAAAAACACTTGAAATTTCAAAAAGAGATTTCGACGGTCTTTGCTATACAAATCTTGTTGACTGCGATATGCTTTACGGCCACAGAAGAGATATTGACGGCTACGCAAGAGCCATAAGCGAATTTGACGAATGCTTACCTGAGCTTTGCGCAAATCTTAATGATGATGACTTTTTAATGATAACGGCAGACCACGGCTGTGACCCCGGATATAAAGGAACGGACCACACAAGGGAATATGTGCCGCTTATCATATATTCAAAATCGCTCAAAAACATAAATTTAAAAACCGTTGACGGCTTCGGCGTTGTTTGCAACACGGCACTTTCGCTTTTCGACATTAACGAACAGCTTGAAGGCGAAAATGTAATAGATTTAATAAAGTAAAAGGGTAAGAATATGGAAAACAGAGAATTAATGTATCTTGCAGAAAATGCAAAGCAAAAAAGCTATTCCCCTTATTCAAAATTTAAAGTCGGTGCGGCTCTTTTAACCAAAGACGGCAAAATATATGTAGGTGCAAATATTGAAAATTCATCATATCCATTAACTGTATGCGCCGAGAGAGTGGCTTTTTTCAAAGCAATAAGCGAGGGCGAAAAGGAATTTGAAAAAATCGCAATTTCGGGTTCAAGCGATGACTTTTGCTTTCCCTGCGGTGCTTGCAGGCAGGTTATGAGCGAATTTTGCGGCAAGGATTTTGTGATTATATTAGAAAATGGGAAAGAAATTAAGAGTTTCACTTTAGGCGAGCTTCTCCCCTATTCATTCAAATTAGACAAATAAAGAAGGCGTTACATTATGCGAATGGCAGATATTATTGAGCATAAAAAGCAAGGCTTGGCGCTTACAAAAGAGGAAATTGATTTTTTTGTAAAAGAATATACAAACGGCGATATCCCCGATTATCAGGCATCGGCTCTTGCAATGGCAATATATTTTAACAAAATGACAAATGAGGAAACTGCCGCACTTACACTTGCAATGGCGAAAAGCGGCGATATGCTTGATTTAAGCGAATTTAAAAACTCGACTGTTGACAAACATTCCTCCGGCGGAGTGGGCGACAAAACTACTCTTGTTGTTGCACCGATTGCGGCAGCGGCAGGCTGTACTGTTGCAAAAATGAGCGGCAGAGGCTTAGGCTTCACGGGCGGCACGATTGATAAACTTGAGGCCATCCCCGGTTTTTGCACCGCTATGAGTCCTGAAAATTTCAAAAAACAGGCAAGGGATATAGGCTTAGTCGTTGCAGGTCAAACAGGCAATATGGCGCCGTGTGACAAAAAATTATACGCTTTGAGGGACGTTACCGCCACGGTTGACTGTATGCCGCTGATTGCATCGTCAATTATGAGCAAAAAGCTTGCCGCAGGGGCTAAAAATATAGTTCTTGACGTTAAATGCGGCGAAGGTGCGTTTATGAAAGATATTCAAAATGCAACTCTCCTTGCAAGCGAAATGGTAAGCATAGGCAGGCATTGCGACAGAAATGTAAAAGCGCTTATCACCGATATGAGTTCACCTTTAGGCTATGCAGTCGGCAACAGCTTAGAAGTGGCGGAAGCGGTAAAAATACTTAAAGGCGAGAATATTTTGCATTTAACCGAACTTTGCATAGCACTTGCTGCAAATATGATAAGTCTTACCAAAAAAATTGACTTAAAAGAGGCTGAAATCATTGCAAAAGAAATGATTAATTCAGGCAAGGCGCTTGACAAGCTAAAGCAAATGGTTAAATCTCAGGGCGGCGACGTAAGGTATATTGAAGATGAAAATAAATTCGGATTTGATAAATATAAAGCTGAAATTAAGGCGGAAAAGCAAGGCTATATTTCAAAAATCGACGCTCAAAAAATCGGCAATGTTTGTGTTATCTTAGGCGCAGGCAGGAATGTAAAAACGGACAATATCGACCCACTGGCAGGAATACTTTTCAAGTGTCAAAAAGGTGATTACATAAACAAAAACGATACTGTTATGACACTTTATTCAAATGATGAAAAAAAGCTGAAAAATGCAACGTCGCTTATATTAAATTCATTTGAGATAAGCGATATTAAGCCAAATGACAGCAATATAATTTTAAAACAGTTTTAGAAAAAGGGGGTAAATTTATGAAACTGTATTTTGTAGGCGCAGCGCACGAGGTAACAGGTTCTTGCACCATTCTTTATGCCTGCGGCAAAAGAATAATGATAGACTGCGGTATGGAACAGGGCGAAAACGTTTACGAAAACGTTGAACTTCCCGTATCGCCGAACGATATTGACGCTATGCTTTTAACCCATGCTCATATTGACCACTCAGGTCATATTCCTTATGTGTCGGCTAACGGCTTTTCTGCGCCGATTTATACAACAAGTGCGACTGACAGACTTTGCCGAATTATGCTTATGGACTCGGCGCACATTCAGGAATTTGAGGCAGAATGGAAGAACAGAAAAAACAAGCGCAGCGGTAAAGAGCCGATTGAACCGCTTTATACCACGCAAGACGTACAAAATGCGCTTAAATATTTTACTCCGTGCGAATATGACGAGAGCTACCAAATTTTTGACGGAATAGAAATTAAATTTATTGATGCAGGTCATCTTTTGGGCAGTGCGTCAATAGAAATTAAAGTGACAGAAAACGGAATTACAAAAACCATTCTTTTTTCCGGAGATATAGGAAATATCAACCGACCGCTTATAAAAAATCCTCAAAAACCGCCCGTAGAAAAGGCAGATTACGTCATTATCGAGTCAACCTACGGCAACAGGCTTCACGGCGACAGACCCGATTATGTTTTGCAGCTTACTGGAATTATTCAATCCACCCTTGACCGTGGCGGAAACGTTATTATTCCTTCATTTGCGGTCGGCAGAACACAGGAGCTTCTTTATTTAATAAGAATAATCAAAGAAAAGGGGCTTATTAAAAATCATGCAAACTTCCCTGTTTGGGTGGACAGTCCGCTGGCTGTTGAGGCAACGGAAATTTATGACGATAAAAATTTAAGAAGATATTTTGACGCCGACACGCTTGAACTTATCAACAACGGCATTAATCCTATTAAATTTGACAATCTTAAGCTTGCCGTAACAAGCGACGAATCAAGAATGATAAACGACGACCCGACGCCGAAAATCATCCTATCTGCAAGCGGAATGTGCGAAGCAGGACGAATCAGGCACCATTTAAAGCATAATTTATGGCGAGAGGAATGTACTGTTTTATTCGTAGGATATCAAGCTGAAGGAACACTTGGCAGAAAGATTATTGAAGGTGCCAATAAGGTTAATCTTTTCGGCGAGGAAGTGCAAATCAACGCAAATATTGAAAAAATGCAGGGCATAAGCGGCCACGCAGACAAAAATATGCTCCTTTCCTGGCTTGAAAGCATACCGCAAAAGCCAAAGGTTGTTTTTGTAAATCACGGTCACGATACCGTTTGCGACGAATTTGCAAAATCAATTGAAAACGAGCTTGAAATATCGGCTCTTGCACCTTACTCCGGCGATGGCTTTGAGCTTGGCGACGTTGTAAGGCAGGTTGATATCGGACCTCGCAAGCTTTATGACAAAAAGCTGCATAAAATTGAGCGCAATAATACGGTTTATGACAGGCTTTACCTTGCAGGTCAAAATCTTATGTCTGTTATTGAAGCTTCGAGGGGATGTCCTAACAAGGAATTGGGCAAGCTGACTGACCAAATTACAGCCTTAATCGAAAAATATAAACAAGACTGACGGTGAAACTATGGTAATATATACAAGCAAAATAAACGAAAAACTAAAAAACACAGATGATTTTTTACTGTCGAGCGAAAACAAAATATTAAACCAAATAGACGAATGTGCAAAAAGAATTTTACCGCTTCAAAACACAAGACCTATAATTTTAATATCCGGCCCGTCAGGAAGCAGCAAAACAACAACGGCAATTAAGCTTGCAAAGGCATTGAGAAAAAACGGTGCCGATGTTTGCTACATATCTATGGATAAATATTTTAAAAACTTTACCGATGAGGAACGTGCGCTTAAAAAACTAAATAAAATTGACCTTGAAGCGCCCGACAGAGTAGACGCTGAATATCTAAACAAAGATATTGATACGCTTTTAAACGGCGGCGAAATTTATTTGCCTAATTATGATTTTTTAACGAATACAAGAACTCTGAGCAACACAAAGCTTTCAAGAAACGGCGGATTCGTTATAATTGAGGGAATACACGCTCTCAACCCTGTTATTATGGGCGAAAACGATGATGTAACAAACAGAATTTACGTAAGCGTAAGAACAAGGGTTATAGATTCAAACGGTGATAAGCTGCACCCGTGCAAAATCAGGCTTTGCCGCAGAATGATTAGGGATAAGCTTTACAGAGGGCGCACCTATGAAGAAACTATACGTCTTTTCCCAAAAGTTCAACGAGGCGAAAACCAATTTATTATGCCGTATAAAAACAGGTCGCATTTCAATATAGACACATTTATTGAATATGAGCCTTGCGTGTATAGAAATTATCTTTATAATGATTTAAGCGCTCTTTCGCAAAAATTCGGTGATATTAAAGACATTGTTAATGCACTTGATGAGGTAGAGCCGCTTGACGATAAAATGATACCAAGCGACGCATTTGAGCGTGAATTTATCGGCAACAGCTCCCTTTCCTACTAATTTTACTTTAAGTTCACAAATGCCCCTTTCAAATATGATACGATATCATAAGAAAGGGGCATTTTTATGAAAAACAAAATCATCAGGATACTGTTATCTGTTCTTTTTGTAATAATATTTTTGCTTTATATAGGGCCTGTTATCACCGTAGGCGAATACAATTTAGGCATAATCGCAGGCTTGGGCTTTGATTTTATACTGCTGATTTATATTATATTTTTCAATAAAATCAATTTGCTTATAAAAAGTATAAATAAGAAAAAAGTCGGCAAAATCGCACTGAAAATAATATCTTTTGTTCTTTTTATATGCATAATTATCGGCGGCACCACATTTCATAATGTCTTGTCCCGTAGCTTTAAAAGCGAAGAAAAAAGTGACGTTGCGATAGTTTTAGGCTGCGTTGTAAACGGTGATAAACCCGGAATATTTTTAAAAGGCAGAATTAATGCCGCTTATAAATATCTTAATGAAAACCCAAATGCAATTGCAGTTTTAAGCGGTGGGCAGGGAAACGGCGAAAACATCAGCGAAGCGAAGTGTATGTTTAATTGCCTTACCGAAATGGGAATAGACAAAAGCAGACTTTTGATTGAAGATAAATCAACCTCAACAAGAGAAAACTTTAAATATTCAAAAGAAATTATTGAAAAAAACGGAATAAAAACAAAGAAAATCACAATTATTACTAATGATTTTCACGAATGCAGGGCAAGTGAGTTTGCAAAGCAAAACGGCTTTAAACCACTTAGATATCCGAGTAAAACCCCTTGGAACGGATATATGCCGTTTGCCACAAGAGAAATTTTTGCAATTATATATCAAATATATTTGGCAAGATAAAGAAAAAGACGTTAGAGAAACTAAAAACTCTAACGTCTCAGACTGTCGATAAAGTGGCTAAACCGTGCCGTGCTATAAAACGAAATTCATTCAAACACGGAATTTCTTTCGACGTATCGTAGGGCAAGGGCTTGCTCTTGCCGAAATAAAATCAAAAATACATTTATAGAAA
>OBKN01001056.1_pt1 | contig 10538 bp, 10 predicted proteins | sample 1519931 | NCBI WGS metagenome assembly OBKN01 (sample SAMN04209254, study PRJEB22552) | human gut metagenome | biome: gut; material: feces | host: Homo sapiens | place: USA: Oklahoma
CCGAGCTGTTCATAAACACGGTGCAGCGGCTGCCCAGATCCACGGGGCGGTCTGCAAACAGGCCGAGAGCGGCAAACTCCTTGACGTCATACCCCAGCGCCTGGGCAAAGGTCTGCAAAAAGCTGCCGCAGCCGGAAGAACAGGCTTCGTTCAGGAAGATGTTGCTGATGGCACCATCCTCGATTTTGAAGCACTTCATATCCTGACCGCCGATGTCGATGATAAAATCGACATCCGGCATAAAGTATTTGGCGGCCGTAAAGTGGGCCACCGTTTCCACCAGACCGTAATCACAGCGGAACGCGTTTTTCACCAGCTCCTCGCCATAGCCGGTTGTGGTCACACTGGCCACCTGCAGGCCCGGGTGCTCCTTGTAAATTTTGAGCAGCTGCTCCCGGATCAGGGGCAGCGGGTTGCCGAGGTTGGGCTGGTAATTGGTGTACAGGATCTGGCTCTTCTCGTCCACGACCACCAGTTTGACGGTGGTGGAGCCGGAGTCGATGCCGATATGCACCGGGCCGCACTGGGCGCTGAACGGCACCCTGGGCACGCTGTGGGACATGTGCCGGGCATGGAACGCCTCGTACTCTTCCTTGTTGGCAAAGAGGGGCGGCTCGCTGGCATAGGTTGCCGTGGCGGCGTACTCATCCAGCGCCTTGGCCACCTCCGAGAGGTTGAACGCCTTATCCGCGTAAAGGGCGGCACCCAGCGCCACATACAGCAGGCTGTTCTCAGGGCAGGTGCCCGTTACGCCCAGCGCTTCATCAAAGCTCTTGCGCAGCACGGTGCTGAACGTCAGCGGTCCGCCCAGATACAGGATGTTGCCCTGGATGGGGCGGCCCTGTGCCAGGCCGGCAATGGTCTGGTTGACCACTGCCTTATAGATGCTGGCCGCGATATCTTCCGTCCGGGCGCCCTGGTTGATGAGGGGCTGGACGTCGCTCTTGGCAAACACGCCACAGCGGGAAGCGATGGTATAAGTACGCTGTGCCTGCTCGGCTGCTTTGTTCATCTCGTCGGCGCTCATTTTCAGCAAAGTTGCCATCTGATCGATGAACGCGCCCGTGCCGCCGGCACAGCTACCGTTCATCCGCACCTCGGTGCCGTTGGTCAGGAACAGGATCTTTGCATCCTCGCCGCCCAGCTCGATCACGCAGTCCGTCCGGGGGACAAACCGCTTGACGGCCACACGGGTGGAGAAGACCTCCTGCACAAAGGGCACCTTGCAGCTGTCGGCCAGGCCCATGCCTGCCGAGCCGGAGATGCTGAGCAGGGCGGTCTGCCCGTGCAGCTGCTCGGCATCAATGCGGCGCAGCAGTTCCTGCGCCTTTTCCAGAATATGACTATAGTGTCGCTCGTATGTCGAATACACCAGCGCATCGTTTTCATCCAGCACCACGCACTTGATGGTGGTGCTGCCGATGTCAAGACCTACTCTCACAGTTGTTTTTCCTCCTTGAAGGATCGTGCTCCCCTGCCCTGCCCCGATGCGTGCAGGGGCAAAAAACAGGGAGGAGCCGAAGAAACACTCTCCGGCCCGCATACGGGGATATTATAAACCAAATGGGTGGGACATTCAATCCGCAGGTTTTATTTTACACGTTAAAAATAGTAATTTCGATGCAAAAAGTTAAACATTTTGTGAATTTGCCAAAAGTGGCAGCCCATTTTTCGGCATTTTGGCAAAAAATTTTTACCATTCGCTTTTTGCATCGTTCCAATCGAAACTTTCCTGCCCACATTGGTTATACTTTAACATAAAGCGAGTTCTTTTTGAATTTTTTGCTGGCTAAGATTTGGTGAAGAAAGATGGAAGAGATTGATGGGACGATCCTCCCGGGTGGTGTTCTCGGCAGTCTGGCAATGGCAGCCCTCTTCGGCGCGGGTGCAGCCACGCGCATGGAAACGAATCAACTTTTTATTTTACAGTTTTCCCCGTTTTTCCGCAGCGCTCAAAAAGGGCAGGCGCGCGGCCTGCCCTTTTGTGGTTCTGAGTTTTTATACGCGATGCTTTGACCGCAGCAGCAAGGTCTTCCAGCTGGGCATCTCATTGCGCAGGGTGTCCCAGGCAGGCATCGCCGTCCGGGTAGTGGCACGGATGGCCTCAAACGCCTCATCGTGGTAGTGTATCTCTTCCACGGCATGCATGGCGTGGTCGCTGGCGCACAGGCGGCCCAGCGGCGTTTTCGTCATCATCAGCATCATTCTGTCCATCTTTTTGCGGCCGGGGGTGCAGGCCTCGTAGTAGCTGGTGTTCTCCGCGTCGTTTACCGGGACGCCTGCCGCCTTGAGCATCATGCAGCCCTCCCACGCCGCGTCGAGCATGAGCTTGCGCTGCTCGGCGGTGGCCTTGGTCAGGTCGCCATTGCAGGCGTAGCAGACATAGCACACGGGCAGGATCAGGGCCAGGTGGCACTTGAGCCACTCGTCCATATCGCTGTAGAACGTCAGCTTGTACTTGACGCCCGCAAACGCCGCCTGCAGCCGCTGGCGGAATGTACCGGACAGCGGCGCTGTCGCGCCGCCTACCGTCATGCCAATGCCCGCGTGGACACTGATGACCTGGCCGTTCTCCCGGCGTCCGCCGTTGTTCTGGAAGCCGAACGCGATTTTATCCGCCGGGCGCTGCATGGCCTGCAGGACAGAGCGAGCATGGGGCTGGTTGCCCACAAACACAAAAAACTCGCTCTTGTTCTGCTTGAGGACGGGCAGGATCTCCGGCAGCTGGCCTGCCTGCACCGTGACAAACACGATGTCATAGCTTTCCTCCGGGGCCAGCGTTTCAATGGTCGGCACACGATCCACGGTCGTTTTGAGCTGGGCCCAGTGGCGGATGGTGAGGCCTTTCTGGTCGATCCGCTCTTTCCACTCGCCCCGCGCCAGCAGAGTCACCGTGTTTTTCTCGTTCTGTGCCAGCCGGTGAGCCAGCTCACAGCCCTGCACGCCTGCACCGTACACTAAGATCCTCATGGAAACGCACCTCCTGCAATGAAAGATGGTTATTTATGGAACAACGAGTTCAAAAAGCCTTTTTTCTCATAGGGGTGGCTCTGGGCACCCTTGACGGTATAGCCCGTCTCGGCAATGGCAGCCTTGAGGGCGTCAATGTCCAGCTCCTGCTCCGAGAGGATGACCGTCTCGCCCTTGGTGTGGGAAGAGGTCACCTTTTTGACCTCCGCCGTCTTGCGGACGGTCTCATTGACGTGGCTCTCGCACATGCCGCACATCATGCCATCTACTTTTAAAATCGTCTCGATCATCTGAGGAAACCTCCAAGAATTTTTCGCCTCTGCCGCAGCTTTTGCAGATTGCACAAAGGCAGCGGCTTAAATTTAGGCATTTTGTTAGCAGAAGCTAACCAGCAAATCAAACAAATCGCTGTCCGGAAGCACACCGGACAGCGGCCCGCCCCGCGGCGGGATCAGCGCCTGATTTCTATTTTTATCATACCACAGAGATGGGGAATGCGCAAGCGGTGCATCCCGATCCACAGAGTAAAAAACCGTCTCTTGTCAAGGACAGGAAGATGTGGTACAGTAAACAGGCAATCGCTTCCATTTTATGTATATGATCTTACGAGGGGTTTTATGAAACAGAACAATCGTTTTTGCGTGCTGGCCCTGACCGCTGTGCTGGCACTGACTCTGACCGCCTGCTCCGAGACGACTGACGGCTCCGCCGCATCGGGCAGCACCCAGACCACGCAGCCTGCCCAGAGCACCGCCCAGCAGGACACTTCCGCCGGGACTCCCTCTGCCAGCCAGCAGACCGAGGTGCTGGGCAGCCTGACCTCCTCCGAGCTGCAGGAGCTCGTCTCCGGCAGCACCACGCTGGAGCAGCTGACCCAGCAGCGCGCCGAGGCCGCTGACCCCGGCACGGGGAGTACCACTGCCCTGCCGGAGTATGAGCAGCAGCTGCAGGCTCTCATCAACCAGCTCTACGCCGTCAAGGCCCGGGCCGAGAGCAGCCTGAGCAACACCATCCAGTCGGCCACGGCAGAGTATAAGGCTCTGCCTGCCGCCAAGCAGACCAAGAGCCGCAAAATCGCCATCGTGATGGGCAAGGCCAGTGAGCTGAAAGCCATGGAGGCTTCCTGTGACAAAGAGGTGGACGACATCGTAAACCAGATGCGCGCCTTGCTGACCCAGAACGGCCAGAGCACCGCCCTGGCCGACGAGGCACTGGCTGCCTACAAGGCCCAGAAGAGTGAAATGGTCTCTTCCCTCACCAGCAAACTCTACGGCTGAGCGCCGAACGTGTTTCCCCTGCAATTTGTGCCGGAATATCCCCGGTACCCGTTGCAGGGGTTCTTTTTTGCCCGGAGAAATTCTGTTCCTGTCAGGCAGCCGCATTTTACAACTCCGGTCAGGTTTCTGTTCCACCCCTGCACGGTATCCGCCCAAAATCATCGCCAGAGTTTTACTTCCGTTTGTAAATTTCGCCAATCTTTTGCATATTCCGGGTTTTTTTCCAATTTTGCTTGAATTGTGGGGACATACCGTTTAAAATTAGATGGGGTGTTAGAGCCTTTGTCTTTCTGCGTCAATTTTTAGAGAGGCGAAAGGCATGTTCCCACGTAATTTCAACTGAGAAAGGCGATGAGACAAATGGAAATGGAAGAAGAAGTGATCGACCTGAGCGAGCTGCTGCGGCTTTTGTGGAGCCATGTGCTGCAGATCGTGGCGGTGGGCCTTGTGGCGGCGGTAATCAGCTTTCTGGTGTGCACGTTCGCGCTGACGCCCCGGTATCAGGCGTCCGTCAACATGATCGTCAATACCCGGCAGGATAACACGACGACCGTGAGTAACGACAACATCACCTCGGCAAAAAACATGATCGACACCTATGCAGTCATCATCAAGAGCAACCTCGTGCTCAACGATGTCATCCAGCGGATGGGCCTGGACATAACCTACAGCCAGCTGGCAGACAGCATCACGGTGGGCAGCGTCAACTCCACCCAGATCATGGCCATTACGGTGACCAATGAGAACCCGGGCCTGGCGGGCAAGATCGCGCAGACGATTGCGGAGGTTGCGCCGGACGTGATCGTGGAAAAGGTCGAGGCAGGCTCCTGCAAGGCAGTGAGCGACGTGGAGATCGGCACCACGCCTGTCTATCCCCAGACCAAGAAGACCACGCTGCTCTGCGCTCTGGCCGGTATGGTAGCGGCCTGCGCTCTGCTGGTGGTCAACCACCTGCTGCACAACTACATTGTAGACGACGAAGATGTTCAGAAGAAGCTGGACCTCCCTGTTTTGGGCTTTATCCCTGAGGTGTGATGTAAGATGTGGAATCCGTTCAAACCGAAAATTGAAAACTCTGACCCCGGCCAGCGCTCCCTGCAGCTGATCTCCCAGAAAGGAATGCCCTTTGCGTATGTGGAAGCTTACAAATCCCTGCGCACCAACCTGAACTTTCTGACCAGCTCCACCGGAGCCCGCGCCATTGTGGTCACCAGTACCATGCCGGAAGAGGCCAAGAGCAACGTCTCGGTCAACCTGGCCCTGACCCTGGCCGAAGACGGCAAAAATGTAGCCCTGGTGGACTGCGACCTGCGCAAGCCCGTGCTGCACAAATACCTGAAAGCCGGTCACAATGTGAAAGGCGTTTCCAATATTGTCTCCAACCAGTGCAAGCTGGAAGAGGCTCTACTGCGGCTGGAGCAGTTCAAGATCACGTTCCTGCCCGCCGGCACGCCCCCTCCGAACCCCTCGGAGCTGCTGGGCTCGGCCCGGATGCAGCAGATGATCCAGCAGCTGCGCGCCACTTTTGATTATGTCATCTTTGACGCGCCTCCCATCTCCATGGTGACAGACGCGGCGGTCATCGGCAATCAGGTGGACGGTGCTCTGTTTGTTGTTCGTTCCAGCTACGCCCCGGCCGAGTCCGTGGAGGCCGCTGTCAAGAAGCTGAAAGACACCGGCGTAAAAGTGCTGGGTGCCGTGCTGACCCGCTATGACGCCAAGACGGCGCTCAAGGGCTCCAACTACGCTTACAACTATTATAGCTACGGCTACTCCTACGGTACCCCCCCCCAGACGGATCCGGCGGCATCGCAAAGCCCGGAAAAGCGAAAGCACGCAAAGCCAGCCGAAAGGGTAACGAACCATGACTGATCTGCACTGCCATATCCTGCCCGGTATTGACGACGGTGCCAAAGATGTCTCGGTCTCGCTGGAGCTGCTCCACAAGGAGTATGAGGACGGCGTGCGCAACATCGCGTTCACCAGCCATTTCAACAGCGAGCGCACCACGGTGGAAGCTTTTCTGGAAAAGCGTGCCGCCGCCTACGCGCGGCTGACCGAGGCACTGAAAGAAGAGCCGATGGACTTCCGGTTCAAGCTGGGCAGCGAAGTTTACTTTTCTCCCAAGCTCTGTGAGCTGGACGCCAAGGCCCTCTGCATGGGCGACACCGCCTACATGCTCATTGAGTTTCCAACCACCCATAAGCCTCATTTTATCAAGCAGACCCTGTACGCTTTGCAGGAACAGGGCATCCTGCCGCTGATCGCGCACATTGAGCGTTACCCCTATGTGCTGGACGACCCTACCCTGCTGTATGAGTGGGTGGCCGCCGGTGCTTACGCGCAGATCAACGCCGGGGCCCTGCTGCAAGATACAAAGCTCCGCAAGAAGCTCTGCAAATTCATCTCGTGGGGGCTCGTACATGTGCTCTCCACGGACACCCACTCCCCGGACAAGCGCCCGCCCCGGATGGCGGAGGGCATCCAGATGCTGCAGAAGACGCTGGGCACTGAGATCGCCGACCGGATCGTCCGCAACGGTGACGAGCTGTTTGACGACCAGGAGCTGGACATCATCTCCCCGCACCAGCCCAAAAAGATGCTGGGCATGTGGATTTGATCATCTTTTGTCTTTTATTGAAAATCCGATATTTTGATTATAAACTTTGAAAAAGAGGAATTTTATTATGAACTATCCTGTTGCTTATGCCGTGATCCCCGAAGAAGAAAAGACCTACATCGTCGGCAGCGGCGATGTCCAGTACGAGAAGCTGTTCAACTACTTCATCGGCGACTTCCTGCGTGACACCGTCAAGAGTGACGTCCGCAACGCCATCTGGAACAGCGCCAAGCAGAGTTCTTTCACTCCCATTGCCAACTGGTTCAAGAACGTGGACGACATGGGTGTCATTGCACACCTGGGCTACTTCTACGGCTTCTGGCACATTTGGAGAGACGTTAAGGGCTACCTGGGCTAATTAAAAAGTAACGTATATGCAAAAGAAACAAATTTTTCAGCTCGTGCTTTTGGCTGTGGGCGCGGTCCTGGCTGCCGTGATTGGCTTCTGGCTCGTGCCGGTGAGCAATTACATCAAGGCCCGCACGGCTCCGCTGGATGAGACTATCCTGGAAGCCGAAAGCAGCACGCGGGAGGTGGTCACCATCTCGGATACCGAACTTTCCCAGCTCATCAGCGGTGAGCTGACCCTGGATGCACTGGCCGACCTGCCCGGTGTCATCACCGTGGAGCCCGTCGGCACCACGGCAGGTGCCGCCCAGGGCGGCGGCGCGGCCAACAGCTCCCCTGCGGACGAGACTTCCGCTTCTGCCATTGCAGAGAGCGAAGCTTCTTCGGACGCTGCTTCCCGTGAGGCACAGGCCGATGCAGAAACGCCTGCCCAGAGCAGTGCTGTCTCCGGCAGCACCGGAGCTTCCGACAATGCCAGCCTCTCGGAGGCCGCCTATGAGGGCGAAGTCAAGGCACTGGTCCAGCAGCTCTATGCCGTGAAAGGCCGGGCGGAAGGCGGCCTGAATGCCTGCATTGCTTCCGCCAAGGCAGAGTATAAATCTCTGCCGCCGGAGCAGCAGACCCGCAGCCGCAAAATTGCCATCTGCATGTCCAAAGCCGGCCAGCTCTCGGCCCTGCAGGCCTCCTGCGACAGTGAGGTCAACCGCATTGTGAGCCAGATGCGCTCGGTGCTCAAGGCCAACGGCCAGAGCACCGCCCTGGCAGACCAGGCCATGAGCAGTTACAAGAGCCAGAAGAGCGCCCGGCGGGCGGCTCTGATGAGCCAGCTTTACGGCTGAGCCGCTTTTTGATCACCCTTTGGAGGAACCAGCGTGGAACAACTCACATTTTCGCAGCACGTTGCGGCAAACGGCGGTTCCCTGCCCTGGCAGGACGCTGTGCGCCTGACGCTGCTAACCATCCAAACCATTTCGGCTCAGGCAGACCCGGAAACCACCTATCTGGATGTTTGCCCGGAGCAGATCGTACTGAGCAAAGACGCCCGGGAAGTACTCTCCTGCGGTAAGCCCCACTCCCTGAAAGAGTGGGACGCCGCCGATGCCGCCAATCCGCAGCTGCTGCCCTGGGAGTTTTGGAACGCCTGGAGTGCCCGCACCCCGGCTGCTCAGGTCTACCCGGTCGCGGCCTGCCTGTTCGGCGCTCTGAGCGGCCACCTGCCCATGGCGGCCAAAGCCCGGCTGAACGGTGCGGCGCTTCGCACCCTGACCGACATCCCGGACGCGCTGAACAACGTGCTCCAGAAAGGCCTTGCTCTGAACGCAGCCGACCGCTGGCCGTCGCTGGAGGCATTCCGGGCGGCTCTGGTCGATGCCACCAAAATTGAGATCGCGGTGGATGACACTCCTGAAAAAACCGACGACACCCCCGCCCTGCAGGCAGGCCAGCTGGACCTGAGCAAGGTACGCACCGTCGATGCACCCAAGGGGCCGCAGGCGGTCTACAAACCCACGGCCCAGAAAAAATCCGTCAAGCTTGGCCCCCTGCTCCCGGTGGCTGTCCTCTCGGTTGCGTTCCTGGGCGGCCTGCTGGCCTATCAGTTCACCCTGCGGGGCACCCCGACGGCGGAAGAGCTTTTCCTGCCCACGGCAACGGCCAAGACTTCCAGCAGCTCCAAAGCCGCGGAACCGGAACGTGAAGCCGCTTCCAGTGCAGCAGAGAGCGAAGCAGCTTCTTCCAGTGAGGCTGCTGCCTCCTCCCCCGCCGCCAGCGAAGCTCCGGCCAGCGCTCCCTCCACCAAGCAGGAGGAGCCCGCCAGCAGCGCGGCTTCTTCCAAGGCGGCATCCAGTGCAGCCAGCAGTTCCAAGGCCGCCAGCGCTTCCAGCAAAAAAGAGGAGAAGCCCGCTTCTTCGGCCAGCAGTGCATCCAGCACGGCTTCTTCGGAGGCTGCTGCCAGCTCCGCGGCCCCGGAAAACGTGACCCAGACGCTGACCCTTGCCGACGGCAGCAAGTTTGTGGGCAAGGTGGACGGCTCCAAGCAGACCGGCACCCTGACCAAACCCAACGGCGATGTCTATACCGGCACCTTTATGGACGGCAAGCTGGAGGGCAAAGGCACCCTGAAAACCGCCAGCGGCAACAGCTATGACGGCAACTTTGCAGGCGGCCAGCCCAGCGGCTCCGGTACCATGAAGTATGCCAACGGCAGTACCTACACGGGCAGCTGGGCCGATGGCCAGCGCAGCGGCTCCGGCACAGTGAATTACGCCAACGGGGATCAGTTCTCCGGCAGCTTTGCCGCCGACCTGCGGGACGGCAGCGGCACCTACACCTGGGCCAACGGCACCACCTACCGCGGCACCTGGAAAGCAGGCGAAGCGCGGAAAGGCGGCACCTACAGCTATACCGATGCAGGCGTGAAAGAGGGCCTTTCCGCAGGCGGCAACCTGACCATGCAGGATTGAGCGCCCTGCCCTCTTGACAAGTCGCCTCGGCTGTGATATTCTAAAGCTCCTAAAATATCGTGTGGATTTTTACAGTATCAAGCTATTTTTCGCCACACAATGGTGCAAAAGCCATTGTGTGGCTTTTTTGCGTCCAAACCTCTGCAGCCCCCACCCGATGAAAGGAGATCTCTTCTGTGAACAACACCTTTATGAAAGAGCGCCCGGTCTTCCCGCTTTTGATGTCCATGGCGCTGCCCAATGTCATTTCCATGCTGGTCAACTCGCTGTACAACATTGTGGACAGCCTGTTTGTGGCCCGCATCAACGAATCCGCCATGACGGCCCTCTCGCTGGTCTTCCCGGTGCAGAACCTGCTCAACGCCATTGCCATCGGCTTTGGCATCGGCATCAATGCACTGGTGGCCCTCTGCCTGGGTGCCGGGGAGCACGAAAAAGCCGATCAGGCCGCTACCCACGGCATGGCGTTTTCCCTGCTGCACGGCATCCTCGGCTCGGCCATTGCCATTGCCATCATGCCGTCTTTCCTGGGGCGCTTTACAACGGATGCCGAAGTGCTCTCCATGGGCCTGACCTATTCCTACATCGTGTTTGGCTTTGCCACGGTCAACATGGCCTCCCTGGCTTTTGAGAAGATCTTCCAGTCCGTGGGCCGGATGAAAGTGACCATGGTAGCCCTCATCGTGGGCTGTGTGGGCAACATTATCCTGGACCCGCTGCTCATCTTTGGCATCGGGCCGTTCCCTGCCATGGGCATTGCAGGCGCGGCGCTGGCCACCGGTATCGGCCAGGCACTGAGCACTGGTATCTACCTCGTGGTGTATGCTTCCACGGAGCTGCCCGTCCGGCTGCGCCGCGCCT
>OBKN01001066.1_pt1 | contig 10461 bp, 6 predicted proteins | sample 1519931 | NCBI WGS metagenome assembly OBKN01 (sample SAMN04209254, study PRJEB22552) | human gut metagenome | biome: gut; material: feces | host: Homo sapiens | place: USA: Oklahoma
GCTTGATGAGTCAGGAGAACCGTCCCCATGACTCACGCAACGCAAGAAGAGGAGAACACCGTGGGTAGCCTGATCAAGTTCGAACTCAAGAAGATCTGCTCGCAGCGCGTGACGCAGGTGGCGGTCATCGTTATCGCTGCTTTTCTGGCATGGGCGACCACGTTCAATATCTCGTCGCAGTACGCCTTTGACCCGAATGCTGTCGGAGTGGAGTTCGAAGGTGCTTCTGCCATCGCTCAGCAGAAGGAGAACGCGGATGCGCTTGCGGGGCCGATCTCTGACAAGGCGGCAACGGATGCCATCCGCGAATGGAAGACCTTCATGGTAGGAGACGAGATAGCTGAGCGTTACCAATGGGGAGATGCCAATGCGAGCGCAGATGCGAAGGAGTATTGGGATTTCTACGCTCCACGCGGAAGCTACCTGTCGCTCATCGTCGGCCCTTGGATGCAAGGCTTCGAGATGCCCGTATCGGTTGCTTCGCGTATCAACACGAGCACGACGCTCGATCTGTACGGACAAGCGCGCCAAAAAGTGGCCTCGGAATTGGCGGCTGGAAACGATGTCTTTGTCTACACGGAGGCTGAGCAGGCGTTTTGGAAGGAGAAAGTAAGCAATGTTCAGACACCTGTTGAATATGGATATGCAGGTGGCTGGCTCGATTTCTTCGACATGTCCGCGTTCCTCATCTTCGCGCTGATCGTATGCGCTATTGCCTGTGCAAGCGTGTTCAATACGGAATATCGCGAAAGGACGGATGCCGTCTTGCTCTCGACGAAGCTTGGGAAATCGAAGCTTGGTAGCGCTAAGGTGATCGCATCGGTGATAGTGGCGAGCGTTGTTTACCTGGTCTTGCTTGCAGTCTTGCTTGGAGTTCCTCTTGCTTTTTTCGGAACGGAGGGTGCGGGTTTGCCCCTGCAACTGCGAGAGCTTTGCAATGCCTACAGTTTGAGCTTAGGCTCGGCGGTGCTGCTCATATGCGTTGTTGGCTACCTCGTTATGCTGGGGCTGCTCGGGGTCACCCTGCTGCTCTCTTCTCGGATGCGCTCTTCTATGGGAATACTTGCCATCATCGCTGCGATCGTGATCGTGCCGATGATGATGTCCAACTTGCACAACAATATTGCGAACCATATCTTGTTCCTATTCCCGTATCTGGCGCTTGATGCGAACAACTTCTTCGATATGGTCTCCTATTCACTAGGGCCTCTTGTTGTCGAATATCCCGTTGCGTTGGCTATCTTCTACGCGGCGTTGTTCGTAGTCGGAACCGTGCTATCTAGGCGCTGGTTCAGCAAGCATCAGGTAGCTTGATCAGCGGCAATACGCTACTGCTGTGTTGTCTTCTGGTGACACGGAATCTATCATCGACATGGGCTATGTGTGAATTATGATTGGCACTTTGTAGAAATGCTCCCAAAGTGATAATCGTAATTATCACTTTCGCAAAGGGGTCAGCAATGGCAGAGATGGAATACAAGCTTCTTCAGAACGTTCTCTTTACCGCCATGTTGAGAGTAGAAGATATGACGGTAAAGAGCGTTGCTTTCCTTGTTACTGAGTGAACATCTTGCTATTCGGAACGCTTGTTGCGCCTGAAGACAGCCGCAAGGATGAAGCCGATCAGACCCAGCCCTAAGACAGCACCAAGGGCAGGCAAGATCGTGGACCAGATCGAGGTGGCTCCAGCTACCTTGTTGGCTGCGCTGGATTCGTTGAAACTGGAAGCCAAAGGATTCTCGTTTTCGGCAACGAAGCTCTCTTCTCCATCGCTTGGAACAAGGCTCCCACCTCCAACGGGAGAGAGACTTCTGCCTCCACCTGAGAGGGCCACCAGGCTCGCGCGTGAACCGTTGCCAGAACTGATCGCATTCTTGCCATCAGCAACGTTCGTGTTCACTTTGTTAGACTCTAATTCAGTTGCGCTGGCTTTCTCAACGAGCGCGAAGTTCGCCATCGTACGAGTGGCGAAGGTGTAGGCACCGTTCGAAGCCGTACCCTGGATCAACGTCTTCGAGCCATCAGCATTGATGCGGTAGAGCGCGAGCTTCGAAGCATCGTATCCTGAAGGGATGGGGATGCTGATGGTGACCGGGCCATTCGGGGCGACCTCGTTACCGTCGCTATCGCTTGCCTGGAGCCTATAGAAGCTGAACTTCTTGCTCACATCAGAGAGCGCTTTCGTTGCGGTCTCATGCTCGAAGCCCGAGGTGATCGCGCTCACAACAATGTTCGTGCCCTCAGCGAAGACTCCCTTGTCGGCATGAATCTTCACGCCTGTCGCAGCGTCGGTCACATCCACTGCAGGGGATTGCTGAACAGGATCCTCAGGCCTGAAATCAGGGTCATCAGCGCTCGCAGTCTTGAGCGTGCTCCAGTCGAGCTTCATGAGCACGTCCTGGTCGCCATTGCCTGTAGCGATCGCTTCCATGATCGGCACGAACACATGCAGGGGCACGTAGCCATCCGCATCCTGGATCGCCTGGGGTACCAGCTTGATTCTCACTAAATCGGGGTAGAGGGTGCTGGCATCGTTGTACTGATCGATCACATCATTGTTGTCGCTGTTCTTTTGCGTGGAAAGGACCTCTGCAGCAACACGCTCACCTTCGATCGTGCCGTAGTTACCATAGGTGTAGCCATCGGCATAGTATGAGAGGTCCTTCAGGTATCCGAAGCGGTTTTCGATGGTGATGCCGCGGAAGTCGAGCGTGATGAAGTACTCGCCATCTTTGACCTCGAGCTTAGCGATGTGGTTGATCGCATTATCTGCCATCGATTTGCTCACGTGATCGGTCTTGATCATATCAGCAGAGATCGAGTAGATGCCATCAGCCAAGTTGTTCTTATCGAGCGTCGAAGCCTCATCGCTTGCGTTGAACGCATCAACAGCAGTTTGCAGTGTCTTAACAGCACCGCTCAAGCTTGCGACATTAGAAGAGGTGTTCGCGAGCACGTTCTTTGCTGCCGTGACGGCGCTCTTCAATGCGTCGTATGCGCCTTGGGTCTTGTTGCCCTTCTCTATTTGTTCGGCAGTTGTGATCGCTGCCTCAAGTGCTGTCCTTGCTTCAGTAAGCGCATCGCCTTCCTTGAGTTGAGAGATAGCATTCTTTATGGCATTGATCTGAGTCTCATAATCAGCAGAGGTAGAAGTTGTGTTGTCATACACAGTTTGCGCGGCTGCTACAGCTGACGTAAGGTTGGCATAGCTTTCGATCGTGAATTCCTCAGCTTTGAAGATGTTGGCATATTGAAGTTGATACTTAAGTGCCGATTTGTTGAAGCTGGGCAAGTAGCTTGAAGCTGCGCTCTCATCTCCAAGCTTTTGCGCGTTCGAGATCATCAATGAACAGGTGAGCTGATCGAGGATGAGATCGGTGTAGTTCGCATCAGCAAGCGTCATGTCTGGAGCGCTTACAACGAGGGTGTAGCCATTGTTCTCATTGAAGCATTCTCTCTCTAAACGCAGCTTTGCTGTCTTAGGACATGCAACTTCAGTGATCGGATCGAAGCGATTGTTCTTCTGGATGGTTCCATCAGCGTTCGTGTAATAGTCGAGCACGGTCAAGCTGTTCTTATACCAATCATTGTCACCAGACCCACCTCGCTCGGACCAGAAGCCGCCGCAGTAGGAAGGGGCTTCGCTGATGTAGAAGGGAACGAAGTTAATGTACACATCAATGGCATCTCCGTTCTTTACCAGATAGGCTTCGTGGTCGATAGCGGAATTGGCCATGGATGCCTGCGCGGCATTGGTGGACGTGACCATGTTCAAGTCAAAAGCGTAGACACCATCTTCTAAAGTGGCTGGGTCGACCCCAGTGATGGGGTTCTTCAAAACGACGCCGCTGCCATTGACAGCATAAAGCCAGTTATAACTGTTGTACGAGAGCGTGAGGGTTCTTGTCTCCTTGTTTATCGATGTCTGTGCTATAGCGCCCGTGCCTGCGTTGTTTTTAAATAGCTCACTTCCGCTAACGGTTAGATTCTCCATATCGATATTCTCGGGTACGGACAAAGTGATGGAGAGGCTACGGTCAGGCGTGATTCGATTACCCTCAGCATCCGTGATGATGAATTGGTAGTAGACGTATTGGGCACATGTCTTATTCAGCGCCGTCAGCTGTAAATGGTTGATGTCATCCCATTGCCAATTGTTTGCATCATACGTTTCAACGCTGAACGTGCAGTCCGGCGTGATGGAGCCATCATTGTTGCAAGTAAGTACAGCTCCTGTCTTCTCATCCTTCAAAGTGATTTGCTCTTTGGTTACCAATTGAGCGCGAGCGTTGTTGTATTCGCTCAGATAGCTTTTATATACCTGTTTATATCCATTCCCTTTTTCTTCTTGTATTTTGGCGTTTTCGAGCGTACGGAAACTGGTCTTAAGATAACTGAATCGCTCCTGGAATTTGTTCCAACTCTCTTCAGTGTATTTGCTCGGATCTAGATTCTCGAGTTCGTAAACGAGCTGCTCGAGGTCTTTATAATAGGTGTGATTCGGATTGGTGTTCAGGAGACTCTTCGCATACTTAATACCCTCGCAAAGATTCTTGTATTCGAGACTGGAGAACACGTAACCAAACTGAGCGAATAATGACATATCGTAATTTGCGCCGCTGATGTGGTCTTTGAATGCTGCAAAGGAGTCAGCCGAATACTTTCCATCATCATTGGTGATAGCTTTAGCCTCTGCTAGTACATCAGAATAATGCTGCTTCCAGTCAGTTATTGGAGCCTCAGGGAATTGGCCTTCCTCGGCAACCTTGAGCGTGGACCAGTCGACCTTCAAGAGGGCATCTTGGTCGCCATTGCCCGTAGCGATCGCTTCCATGATGGGCACGAACACGTGGAGCGCGGCATATCCTTCTTCATCGGTGATCGCAGTTTTTGCGAGCTTGATCTTTGCAAGATCGGGATATAGGCTGCCATCATCTTTGTTGTATGCATCGATGAGGTCGTTGCCATTTGCATCTTTTTGAGTAGAAAGGATCTGAGCATCGACACGCTTGCCTTGCGGAATACCGTATTGGTTGAACGTGTATCCATCCTCATAGTAGGCAAGGCTCTTGAGATATCCGAAACTCGTGCCAATGGAAATGCCTTTCAAATCGAATGTAACGAAATACTCGCCATTCACAACCTCAAGTTTCACGGTGTGCTCGATCGCGTTATTCGCCATCGAGGGCTGCTTGCGATTCGTATGCATGATAGCAACATCGATCGAATAGATGCCATCAGCAAGATTCATCTTGTCGAGATCGGAGGTCGTGGCGGAATCGTTGAACGCATCGACTGCGTTGTTCAGGGATTCGACAGCTCCCTTTACATCAGCCTCGGTGGCATCGATGTTGGTGTTCACTTCGTTGGCAGCAGCGATTGCGCTTTGCAAGGCTGTCCAAGCCTCATCGCTGTGCTCGCCCTGCTCGATCGCCTCGGCGGTTTCGATCGCTGAGGCGAGTTCGGTCTTATCGCCACGCAGGACAAGTGCGTCCATTGCATTGGTGAGGCTATCTGTCAGCTCTTCGGCTTGCGCCTTCGTAAGATTGCTGTTGCTAAGATAGACCATGGCTTTTATCGCCGCGATCCGAAGGTCCTGGCTGCTCTTAGTGGTGTACTTGGCGTACTCATTCTCGTCGTTCAGGATTGCGCATGCATTATCGTATGCACTTTGCAACGCATCTCTATCCACATACGAATCCTCAAATGCCCTTACGGCATTGTTGAGGGAATCGAGGGCATCTTTTACATCAGCCTCGGTGGCATCGATGTTGTCATTCATTGTTTTTGCAGCAGCAATGGCGTCTTGCAAGGCATTCCAGGCATCATCAGAGAACTTACCTTTCTCAATGCCTTCAGCGGTCTCGATCGCTGAGATGAGCTCGATCTTGTCGCCACGCAAGACAAGCTTATCCAATTCAGCGTTTATACGCTCTGTCAGATCGTCGATAGTCTTCTGATCAAGCTTAGCATTCGCAAGAGCGAATTGTGCCTCCATTGCCAACTCGCCGAAAGCATCGATAGCGGTGATGCTTTCGGTGGTGTACTTGTCTTTGTTGTTTTGGGCGTTAACGATTTCGTTGTATGCCGTTTGCAGTGCGCTCTTGTCTGCGCTCTCTGTCTGTACGGGATCGGTATATTTCTCTGCTCTTTCAAAGTCGAACGTGAGCGCGATCGCATCCCAGTTATCTTGTCGGTTATCAAGAGTTGGATTCGTCATGACCAGGCAGACGAACTCCCCTTCAGGGAAGTCGGTCTCGAAGGTGACCATATCGCCATAGCCATCTTGATCGGTGTCGGTAAGCTTATCGGTAGTGAGTTTGTTCATGTAGTCTACGGAATAGTTCGTGCAATGCTTGAATGAGGTGATGTAGTTATCGGCCGTTGGGTTGGCAGTAAGCTTGACGCTCATCTTGCCATTCTTGACGGTGACGATAGCTTTATCTTTGAAGAGTTCAGTAGCCTTTTTGAAAGGTATGCCCTGCAAGTATCCATCAAGCTGGATGTCATAGCCAACAGGCACGGTCCACGTACCTTCAGTAAGGGGTGCCGACGAAGCTTGAGTGAGCTCTTCAGAGGTTGCTGGGGCTGGCATAGTAGTCTGTTTGTTGGAGGGGGCGGGGGAGGTTTCTTGCGTTGGTACTGCAGTTTTCTCCTGTGGGGTTTCGCTCGCTGTGGTGCTCGTAGCTTCGCTTTCTGCAACGAGTTCAGTTGCAGCAGCCTGCATTCCTTCTTCGGGGGTCTTATCCGCATAGGCGAGTGCAGGCACTGAGGAAAGAGTGAGCGTTGCCGCCATGAAGACGCTCATGCAGCGCATCGAAAGCGATTTATGATTCAGCTCTTTTCCGGTTTCCTTATTCGTCATGGACGTTGTCTCCTTTCAGGTCCGTCCTGTTCTACTTCTTTATCTTTCTAGACGGGCAAGACCGCTGGGTTGCCGTCAAGATGCCATACTTTCAAGTCCACGTCGTAGACCTCGTGCATCAATTCGGTCGTGATGACCTCCTTGGGTGCACCCTGTTCGATCACGCGCCCTTCCTTGAGCGCGATCAGCTCATCGCTGTAGTAGAGCGACTGGTTGATGTCATGGAGAACCATGATCACGGTTATGCCGAAATCGCGGTTGAGTTGCTGGATCAGCTTCAAGATCTGCAGCTGATAGCGAACATCGAGATAGGTGGTGGGCTCATCCAGGAAGAGGATCTGCGTATCCTGCGCGAGCGCCATTGCGATCCAAGCGCGTTGCTTCTGCCCGCCCGATAGCTCGCTGACAGGCATGTCTTTGAGGCTGTTGAGCTGCGTGATCCCCAGCGCCCAGTTCACCTTCTCTTCGTCTTCGCTCGCGTCCTGTGCAAATGAGAACTTCTGGTAGGGGGTGCGCCCGTAGGAGACGAGCTTCTCGACCGAGATGTCGTCAGGTGCGGTGTTGTACTGGTGTACGATCGCGACCTGCTGCGCATAGTGTTTCGCGCTGATCGCATCGAGCGGGACACCGTGCAGCTCGATGGTGCCGGCGCTGGGCTTGAGATTCTTCGTCATAAGATTGAACAGCGTCGTCTTACCACAGCCGTTCGCTCCGATGAGCGTTGTGATCTTGCCTTCGGCAATGTCGAGGTCCAGCCCGCGGATCACGCGATTCTTCCCATAGGCGAACTCCAGCTCACGGATCGAGAAGAGGCTCTTGCTATCCGACAGACTTCCTCCTCGTACCACAGAGGAGCGCGATGAAGAAGGGGCCACCTACAACCGCCATGACAACGGCAGCGCTGATCTCGTTCGGAGCCATGATCACGCGACCGACCGTATCGGCGAGCAAGAGGATGAATGCGCCTAGAACCATGCAATAGGGGATGAGCACCTTGTGATTGCTGCCTACCAGCAGACGCGCGATATGAGGAACGATCAAGCCGAGGAAGCTGATCGGGCCGATGATCGAGGTGGAAATGGAGGCTAGCAGGACTGCGATCAAGGAAATGATCAGGCGGCTGCGGTTCACATTCACGCCCAGCGAACGTGCAGTCTTGTCTTCGAGGGCAAGCAGGTTACAGCGCTGCATGATGGTGAGCGAGAGCAAAAGCCCGATTACGACCCATACGAAGAGCGTGGTGAAATCGTCCCACGTCTTCATCGAGATGTTCGCGTTGACGATGTTCGCTGCGCCCTCATAGACGTTACCCGTTCCCGAATTGAACGCTTGGAGCAACCCGGTGAACATCGCGTTGACCGCAACACCAATGAGGATGATGCGTAGTGGGCTGAAGCCACCCTTCCACGAGAGTCCGTAGACGAGCGCGAAGGCGATGATGCCTCCCAAGAACGCAAAGAGCGGCGTGAAGAAGAACAGCATCGGGAAGAACGCCACGATGATGATAGCGGCGAAGCTCGCACCCGAAGAGATGCCGATGATGCCCGGGTCTGCCAGTGGGTTGCGCAGCACCGCCTGGAGCAACGCGCCCGAGACCGCCACCGCAGCTCCGCCCAATAGCGCGATCAAGATGCGCGGGAAGCGCAGGTCGTAGACGGTCGCGACCAGAGGGTCGTACTCGACGAACAGCCCGTTGAACAGCTGTGGCATGCTCACCTGAAGACTGCCGGTGTTCACGGCGAGGCAAAAGAGCGCGACTAGGAGAATGCCCGTAAGGACGAATGCAAGGATCTGTCGTGTTTTCGATACCAATGCGGCTGGCTCCTAGAGGATCATTCGTCATAGAGCATCGGTTGAAGAGCCTCGAGGGCCTCAACGTAGCTGAAGTTGGCGCTCATATTGAAGAGGGAGGGATCGAGGTCGTACACGCGTCCTTCCTGGACCGCATCGAAGTGCTTCCAGATATCGTTGGTTTCGAATTCTTCCGCGAACATCGCCTTCACCTTATCGGGAAGCGCATGTGCCGCGCGCAAGATAACATCGGGCTCTTTGGTCTTCATGTCTTCGGTGTTAGCATTCAGGAACTCTTGACCATCCCCATCGCCATACACATTGGTGCCGCCCGCAAGCTTCACCAGGCTACCCACATAGCTGTTGTCCGTTGCCACGATGTAAGAACCAGGCAGCCCCATGAGCACGAGCACCTTCGGGCTTTCCTTACTTTCGTTTTGCTTGCTATAGGTTTCCATGAAGGTGTTGAACTCTTCCATGAGGCTGTCCGCTTCTTCAGTGCGATCGAAGCGAGTCCCGAGCTCTTCGATGGAGTTGTACATTCCCTCGACGCTCTTGAGATCAAGGAAGAGACCATCGAGGTTTGCGCTTTCGTATTTGGGGCCAAGATCGTTTTTGAGCGATGAGGGAGAAAGTACATGATCAGGCTCGAGTGATTTGATGATCTCGAGATCGGGGTTCATGGCCATACCTACTTTGGTGAGGTTCTTGTAGCGATCGGGCAGCGTGCTGGAAGTTTCGCACACGCCCACCAGATCGAGGTTCAGACGGTTGCAGATCTGGGCGACCGCGGGCGAAGTTGCGACCAAACGTGCGTCTGGCTCGACTTCGTAGGCGGTTCCTGCTGGGTCCGTCTTGGCTTGACCGACATGTTGGTCAACGCAGCCGGTTAGGGTGGCAAGGCAGGTCAGGGCGAGAACCACCGAAGTAGCGAGGACGAGGCCTGCTTTGCGTGCTAGGCGACGCACGAGCCAGGATGTAGCGCTCACGAGCGATCACCGCTCTTCTGGTCGGCTGAGTTGGCTGGATCGGCTGAAGCATTTGTGGAACCCGACGCGGCCGATGCAGCATTTGTTGCGACTTTCTTCTTGCGGGTGATGAAGTACCAAGCGCCCACACCGATGACCGCTACGGCAAGCGCCGCATCGAAGATGATCCACATGAGCATTCCATCATCGCTATTCGTGCCAGTCACGCCAGAGGCCTCGGGGTTTTCGCTATCAGAGACCACTTCGCCATTTTCATCAACCTGTGCCTCTTCGACAGGGGCGATCTCGCCAGTGATCCCATCAGTGTTTTGCCCTGGTTGTGCACTCGAAGTGCCAGAGGATGAACTGTTTGCTGCAGCCGAGCTCTTCGCGCCACTCGAAGCTGTGCCAGCGTTCGAGGCGGTCTTGATTGAAGTGATGAAATCGCCGTGACCTGCCTTCAGGTTTCCGACTGTGATATAGAACACCACGTCGCGACCCATAGCGGTTACATACATGGTGCAGCGGATGACCGAATTCGTGTTCCGCACGAAGATGCGATAATCGGCGGTGTTGTTGGAAGCATTTTCTTGCATCAGTTGCACTTGTGTGTTCGATCCATCCACCGTGAAGCTAGGGTTCTTGATGTTGTCCATGAGCTGCAAGCGGACGGTAACATAGGTGTTGCCAGCCGAATCGACTTCGACAAGGGCTTTAGTTGCCGTCGCCGATTCGGTCATGGCCTGGCCGAGAGTTGCCGACCCATCGCCACCAGAGTCTTCGATCTTACCGGTGTGCGGATGAGCATAATGGGGAGTGGCGGTTGCCACATAGGTG
>OBKN01001069.1_pt1 | contig 10421 bp, 7 predicted proteins | sample 1519931 | NCBI WGS metagenome assembly OBKN01 (sample SAMN04209254, study PRJEB22552) | human gut metagenome | biome: gut; material: feces | host: Homo sapiens | place: USA: Oklahoma
ATCTTGAGGTGCAGCAGAGCCAACTTTCCAACTCCACTCACATTCGCTCCGCGGATGAGGGCCTCGGAATGGCGGCGCCTGCCGCTACCGAAAGCATCGAGCTTGGCGCCGACGTCGTTGCGACCGACGCTTCGGGCAACCTTTCGCTTTCCGGAAGCTTGTCTTCTATGGCAAGCCAAGGCTAGGTGCGATTCGTGTCTCGCGACGCGCGCCGTCAGGCGCCGAAATATTCCTTCGGCTCGAATCGCTTTAGGGTGCTCCTGGGCTTTTTTGGAATCATCCTTTTGTTGCTCGTAGGACGTCTCGTCCAGCTTCAGATTGCTCTTGCTGACGATTACAGCACCCAAGCTGCCAATTCGCGCACGGTGTCGGTTGAGCTCTCGCCTCGCCGCGGCACGATCTATGACCGCAATGGCAAAGTGCTCGCCTCCGACGTGCAGGCGACGACCATCTATTGCAATCCGAAAGAAATCACCGACGTGAAAAGCACGGCCGAGAAGCTTGCCGGCGTGCTTGGCGGCGACGCGTCCATCTACGAAGGCGCCCTTTCGACCGAAAACACCACGTTCGCATACGTGAAGCGCAAGGTCGACCAAGATAAAGGCGAAGAGGTACAAGCCCTCGGCCTCGATGGCATTTATTTCCTTGACGACATGAAGCGCGTGTATCCGTATGGCAGCATCGCGGGCCAAATTCTTGGTTTGGTCGACGTCGACGGCAACGGCCAAACCGGTCTTGAACTGTATTACGACAGCATCTTGAAAGGCGAACCGGGCAAGCTCGTGCTGCAGCAGGGAGCATACGGCATGCCTATTCCAGATGGCACCGAGGTTGACGAGCCTGCCAAAGATGGCCAAGACATCATTCTTTCTATCGATATCGACATGCAGCAATATGTCGAAGAGCGCCTTGCGAAGGGTGTGAGCGACATTGGCGGTGAAGACGGTTCAGCCGTGCTTTACGACTCCGATTCGGGCGACATTATCGCCATCGCCTCAACGCCTTATTTGGACCCCTCCGACCGCAGCAACATCGAAGAGGGCGCTACGTCGGTGAAAGCTATTACCACGCAGTTCGAGCCGGGCTCCATTTTCAAGACCGCGTCATTCTGCGCGATGCTTGAGGCGGGCGGCATTACCGCCCAAACTACGGTGGACTGCCCGGTGTATCTTGAGGCGGACGAGTACAAAATCTCTGACGCCCACGAACGCGCTGCAACTACGATGACCGCGGCCGAGGTGCTCGCTCAATCGTCGAACGTCGGCACGTCGCTTCTTGTGCAACAACATTTGGGCTTCAACGGCTTGTATGACAAGATTCGCAAATACGGCCTCAATGATGCTACGGGCGTAGACTACCCCGGCGAAGCTGAAGGCTATTTGACCAATGTGAGCACGTGGTCGCTCATTCAGTCATACAACGTGACGTTCGGTCAGGGCATTTCGCTGAGCCCTCTTATGATCACGCGCTTTTATGGGGCCATCGCGAGTGGCGCGGGCGTTGCCCATACGCCGCATTTCCTTATCTCGAAGCCCTCTTCGGGAGAAGAGGTCACGTGGGATAGCGAGCAGATCATCGACAACACCGATGCCATCGCGCCGCTTACCGACATGCTGGTAGGCGTTGTGGAAAACGGCACGGGCAAAACGGCTGCTGTCGAAGGCTATACGACGGCGGGCAAAACCGGTACGGCGGAATACGCCGACGATACGGGCTCCTACGTGAAGAACATGTATAACCTCGACTTTGTTGGTTTCCTGCCAAACGCGACTTCGAATCTGGTGTGTTTTGTCGGTGTGAACCATGTGCCTTACGAGCGAAATACGTGCGAGGTGTTTAAAGATATAATGACCGAAGCAAGTAGCCGATATAAAATCGCGCAGAAGTAAACGCCGCCTTCGTGCGGCGTTTTGCCTGATTAAGCGATTCCGTTGAGGTGGATTGAATGGAACTCGAAATAGGACGTGTAATTGAGGCATGCGATGCTCGTGTGCTCGTGGAGCCCGAGAGCCGCGATGTTGCGGTCTTGGGCCTTACGTGGGACTCTCGCGAGGTGAAACCGGGCTTCGTGTACGCAGCCATCGTTGGCGAGCGCGTCGATGGTCACGCCTTCGCGGCTTCCGCGATCGAGGCGGGCGCCGTGCGTGAGCTTGACGATGCGGCGCTTGAAGCGGCCCATGCCGCCGGCGCTTGCGTGCTCAAGGTTGCCGATGCGGCTGTGGCGATTGCCGAAATCGCCGCCGCATGGCGTGCAACGCTTTCCGCCACGGTGATTGGCGTCACCGGCTCGGTGGGGAAGACCACCACCAAAGGCCTCGTGCGCGACATCCTCTCTACGAAATATGAAACCTGGGCGACGAAGGGCAACTTCAACAACGAACTCGGCGCCCCCTACACGGTGCTCACGGCGCCCGCGTCAACCCAGATGCTCGTCGTTGAGATGGGCATGGATCGCCCGGGCCAAATCGCGCACCTCGCCGCCATGGCGAAGCCGAACTTGGGTGTCGTGTCCATCGTGGGCACATCCCATTTGGAATATCTGAAAACGCGTGACAACATCGCGCTTGCGAAAGCGGAGCTGCTCGATGCGCTGCCCGAGGGCGGCTGGGCGTTTTTGAATGCCGGCTGCGATAAATCGGCGTTTATGGCCGAGCATGCGCGTCTTGTCGAGCGCGGCGTGAATGTATGCGCGTTTTCCGCGCTCGGCGAACCCGATGCCTCTTTGGGCGCATGGGCTGCCGACAGCGCCGTGTGGGCCGAAAATGTCACGATTGACCCCGAAGGCCGTCCGCGATTCGAATTGTGCGCGCGTGGCGCGCTTGTGGGCGGTGAGCGTTGCCGCGAGCAGGTGGCGCTTTCTTTGCGCGGCGCGCAAAACGTTTCGAACGCATGTGGCGCCGCGGCGGTATGCATAGCGGCGGGCATGGAGTTTTCCGAAGTCGCAACAGCCCTTGCCCAGGCTCAGCCCGAATCGGGCCGCGCCGAACTCGTGCGCGCGAAGTGCGGAGCCGTGGTGTTCAACGACGCTTACAATGCCGCTCCCGAATCGATGTGCGCCGCTCTCGCCACGCTTGCGTCGTATGAGACCGCGGGCCGTCGCATTGCTGTGCTTGGCGATATGGGCGAACTCGGCGTATCGAGCGTCGAGGGCCACGCGAAGGTCGGTCGCGTCGCGGCCGAGGCGGGCATCGATGTGCTCGTGTGCACGGGCGACCTGTCGCGGGGCATGGCTCGCGCCGCCGAAGAGGCTGGCATGCCACGTGAGCATATCGTGTGCGTGAACGACGCCGACGAGGCGCTCGCCTACGTTTCGAAAACCATTTCCGAAGGCGACGCCGTATTGGTGAAAGCCTCGCACTATATGGGCCTTGATCGAGTCGTTGAAGGGATCATCGAATAATGCTGAGCTCGCTGTTTTCCGCATACCCGTCGTTTCTGGTGTTTCTGGGCTTCATCGTCGCCACGGCTTTGACCATGGCGCTCATGCCAGCCTGGATTCGCCTCCTCACCCGCACGCATATTGGTCAGCAGGTGCGCGCCGATGGCCCGCAAAGCCATTTGGTGAAGCAAGGCACGCCTACCATGGGCGGCGTCATTATGCTCATCGCCATCGTGATTACCGTGCTTTTGGTGGTGCCTCCTTCGTGGAGCTTCGTCGCGGCGCTTCTTGCGACGCTGTGCACCGCGGCTTTGGGTCTGTTTGACGATGCCGAAAAGGTTATCCATGAGCGCTCCTTGGGCTTGACGCCTAAAGGCAAGCTCATCGGCCAGTTCGCCATCGCCACGCTGTTCACGCTTTATGTCGTCAATTGGCTCGGCATTGCCCCCACCGTGCAAATCCCGTTTTTGCAGCCGTGGAATTTCGGCGTGCTCACCACGTCTATTCCGTGCCCCATCTGCCCCGATGGCTCGCTTGATATTCCCTGGCTGTACCTCGTGTTCTGCTATTTGCTCATCATCGGCATGTCCAATGCGGTGAATTTGACCGATGGCCTCGATGGTTTGGCCGCCGGTACGGTCATGGTCGTCATGATCGTCATGGCCGCTATCGCGTATCGCGAGAATATGCTTCCTATGGCCGTGTTCGCCGCCACCATGGCGGGCGCATGCGTGGGCTTTTTGTGGTTCAACGCGTATCCTGCCGACATTTTCATGGGCGACACGGGGTCGCTCGCGCTGGGCTCGGCGCTTGCCTGCATCGCCATCATTACGAAAACCGAAGTGTTCTCGCTCATCATCGGCGGTCTGTTCGTTGCTGAGGCGTGCTCGGTTATTCTGCAGGTCGTGCATTACAAGCGCACGAAAAAGCGCTTGTTCCTTATGGCGCCTTTGCACCACCACTTCGAGAAGAAGGGCTGGAGCGAAACGAAGGTCGTCATTCGATTTTGGATCGTTTCGGGCGCGCTTGCTGGTTTCGGCTTCGTGCTGTTCTTCATTCAGCCCATCGTCATGGGCATGGTCGCTTAAACGCCGACGGAAAGGGATAGTGTCATGGGCGCTTCTACCATCGAAGGAACCAAGGCCGCGCCAACGTGCTGGGGCGACGTGCTTATTCTGGGTTTGGGCAAAAGCGGCAAGGCTGCTGCGTCGTATTGCCTGAATTTGCTCGGCGGCCGCGTGAAGAGCGTGACCATCGCGGCTGGCGAGAAAAACGATGCCGCGCTCGAGTTCGCCGCGCACTGCGAGGCGCTTGGCGCGCATGTGGTGTTTGACGTGTATACGTTCAAAGACACCTATGACGTGTGCATCGTGAGCCCGGGCATTTCCCAGTTCTCCCGTTTTTACGAAAATGCGAAGGCAGCTTCGACTGAGGTCATTTCCGAGGTGGAATTCGCTTGGCGCGAAAGCCCTGCAGATAGTCGTTGGGTTGCCGTGACGGGAACCAATGGCAAAACTACCACGACGTCGCTTATCACGCATATTTTGAAGTGTGCCGGCGAGCGCGTTGCCGCCGTGGGCAACATCGGCAATACGTGCATCGAGGCCGTGGGCAACGGCGAGGCCGACGTGTATGTGTGCGAGGCGAGCTCGTTCCAGCTGGCGAGCTGCCAGGCGTTTGCGCCCGAGGTCGCTGTGCTGCTCAACATCACGCCCGACCATTTGTATTGGCACATGACGTTTGAGGCGTATGCCGAGGCGAAAAAGCAGGTGTATGCGAACCTGAGCAAGAATCAGGGCACGCTCGTCATCGACGCCGTGTGCGATGTGACGCGTGATTGCGTGAAAGAATTCAAGAACGACCCCAAGCGAGCTTTCGACTACATTCCCGTAGGGTGCGCCGCGGGCATCGACCATTCCATGAAGGAGGCTTGCGGGTCTGAAAACGCTGCATTCCTCGATGGCAATATGCTGTGCGTCGATTTCAAGGGCGAAGAAGTGGAGCTCGTGGGCGAAGGCGATCTTCTGATTAAGGGCGAGCATAACGTGTCCAACGCGCTCGCGGCGGCTGCGGCTGCGCTTGCGTGCGGCGTTGACGCCGCTCAGGTGCGCGAAGGCCTCGTGTCCTTTAAGCCGCTCGAGCATCGCCTGGAGCCGTGCGGCGAAATCGGCGGCGTGAAGTTCGTGAACGATTCCAAGGCGACCAACGTGGACGCCACGCTGAAGGCGCTTTCGGCGTTTGCTCCTCACACCGCCATTTTCTTGCTCGGCGGCAACGACAAGGGAACCGACCTTGACGAGCTCGTTGAGGCGTGCGACGCGAAATGCAAGGCTGTGGTGTGCTTTGGCGCGGCGGGTGAGCGTTTCTTCGATGCGTTCGCGAATGCGGGCGTGAAACATGTTCGCGTCGAGCATATGGAAGACGCGCTCGATACGGCGATTTCCATGGCTCAGCCCGGCGATGAGGTCGTGCTTTCTCCTGCCTGTTCGTCGTTTGACGAGTTCGACTCGTTCGAGCACCGCGGCAAAGTCTTCAAACAGCTCGTTGCGTTTCGTGCCAGCAATGCCCGCTAGGTTGTAGCCGGTGGCTCGAGCGACGCGTGCCGGCTCGTCTGCCGGCTTCCCTGAATTGAATAGAAGAGGCGACGCACGGGGCAGTGTGCCCGCCGACATCATGATGCCGCGTTTGGGCCTTCTGGTCGCGGTTATCCTGCTTGTGCTCATCGGCATTGTCATGGTGTTTTCGGCATCGACGGTTGAGGCGATTCACAATGGCGAGTCGGCTACCTCGTACGTTGTGAAGCAGGCGATATTCGCCGTGTTCGGCTCTGCTCTGGCCCTGTTTGTGTATACGCGCGATTACCGATCGTTGCAGGGCGGCCCCTGCTTTTGGGTGTTTTGGGGCATATGCGCCGCTCTGCTTTTGGCCGTTCCTGTTATTGGCACGAATATTCTTGGCGCCACGCGTTGGATTTATATCGGTGGTTTCAGCGTGCAGCCGACGGAATTCGCCAAAATCATGCTTGTGGTGGCTGCGGCGAAGGTGCTTCTTGAATATCGCGATCAGATTCGCGATATGAAACAGGCGCTCATTGCCGCTTTTGTGCTCGTCTTGCTCCCGCTTCTCTTTTTGTACAAAACGCAGTCGGACATGGGCTCTGCCGTCGTCATCCTTGTGGGAGCGTTCGTGGTTATGTGGCTCGGCGGGCTTCCTGGGCGTTTCGTCGCCGTGCTCGGCATAGCTGTCGTGGTGGGCGGCGTATTCGGCATCGTAGGATATCGCGCCGACCGCGTTTCGGTATGGCTTGACCCGTGGAGCGACCAGTACGATACGGGCTACCAGATGATTCGCTCGTTCTTCGCGTTTTCCGAAGGCGGCATTCTGGGCGTTGGCTTGGGCAATTCTCGCGAGAAGTTCTTGTATTTGCCCGAGGCTGAAACCGACTTCATTTTCTCGATTATCGGCGAGGAGCTCGGCCTTGTTGGCGCGCTGTTCGTCATTGCGCTTTTTGTGGCGGTGCTCGTGTGCGGTTTGCTTATTGCCAAGCGCGCCAGCGACGACTTCGGCACGATGATTGCCGGCGGCCTTACCTGCATGCTTGTGGGCCAGGCGTTTTTGAATATGGCCTGCGCTACGGGATTGTTCCCCACGACGGGCAAGCCCCTGCCGTTCATTTCGTCAGGCGGATCGTCGGTTGTGGCGTCGCTTTTGATGGTGGGTATCATCATGTCGGTTTCGCGTGTGGCGGGCGAAGAAGCGCTTACGCCGCATCGTGCGAGCGCCGAGCGACGTCGAGCGAACCTGAACTATATTCGCGTGGAAGACGAACCGCCAGCGCGTTCGCGCTTCTCTTCGTCTGAATCGGCGCCCGTCGTCGATGCCTCGGCTCGTTTGAGGCACTCTCATGGCGACCCGTTTGGCGGCCTTATGGCTCCGCGCGGCGGCGCATCGAGAAACGCTTCGCGAGGCTCGTCTCGCCCAGAGGGAAATGCTTCTTTGGGCTCGCGGGCGTCGCGACGCCATGATTTTGGAATGGAGCGCGGCGCCAATCGTCGCGGCAGCGGAAGGAACTCACGATGAAATTCGTTCTTACGGGCGGCGGAACGGCCGGCCACATCAACCCCGCTCTTGCACTGGCTGAGATTTTGCAAGAATGCGACCACGAAGTGCTTTTCGCTGGCACGCCGCAGGGCGTTGAGGCGCGCTTGGTCGGTCAAACCGACATTCCGTTCGTGGCTTTCGAGGCTTCGGGGTTCGATCGCGAGCGTCCCCATACGCTCGTCACCTCTTCGCTAAAAATTTTGCGCTCGGCCCGCAAGGCGAAGGCGTGGATGTGCGAAGTTCGACCCGATGCCGTTGTCGGCTTTGGGGGATATGTGTCCATTCCGGTGGGCATGGCGGCCGAGCAGCTGAACGTGCCGGTGGTTGTGCATGAACAGAATTCCGTCATGGGCATGGCGAATAAATTCTTGGGCAAGAAGGCCGCTGCCGTCGCGCTTACCTATGAGGTTGCCGGCAAAGACATCGCCGACGCATCCAAGCTCATCGTCACGGGCAACCCGGTGCGTTCTTCGGTGCTTTCCGCTACGCGCGAACAGGGCAGGGAAATGCTGGGCATTCCGCAAGATGCTACGATGCTGCTCGTTTTCGGCGGCAGCCTGGGCGCGCGCCACATCAATGCCGCTATCTCGTCGCTCAAAAAGCAGCTGCTTGCGATTGACGGATTGTATGTGGTGCATATCACGGGGCCGAAGGAATACGAGGCGACGTGCGCAGAGCTCGCTTTGACCGATGAAGAGGCTTCTCGCTGGACCGTGATGCCGTACCAGGACCGCATGGCCGAAACCCTGCGTGCGGCCGACTGCACGATTTCGCGCGCAGGCGCCACGTCTCTCGCCGAGATTTCGGCGCTGGGGTTGCCTGCTTTGCTCGTGCCGTTTCCCTATGCGGCCGAAGACCACCAAACCACCAACGCGCGCGCGTACGTTGAGCGCGGCGCGGCGGAAATGATGGCCGATTCCGAGCTCGATAGCGAAGAATTTGCGAACAAGGTGCTCGCTCTGGCGACCGACGCGGATTTGCGCAATCGCATGCGCGCTGCCGCCGCAACGTTCGAGACCGAAAACGCCGCAGCGAAATTGGCTGATGTTGTGGTTGATGCGGCGATGCGTGGCGCGCTGCGATAGAATAACCGATTGCTGAAATACGGGGCGCTTATGCGCCCGTTCGGTTCGAGGAGGCATGAACAAATGACGGATAATTGCAAACGCGTGCATTTTATCGGCGTTGGCGGCGTGGGCATGAGCGGTATCGCTCGTGTTGCGGCCGATGCGGGCATGCGCGTGAGCGGCTCCGACATGAAGTCGTCGCGCTATACCGACGACCTGGTTGCCGCCGGCATTCCTATTTTCATCGGCCATGATGCCAAACATGTGACCGACGACATCGATGCTGTGGTCATTTCTACCGCCATCCCCGAAACCAATCCCGAGCTTGCTCGCGCGCGCGAGTTGGGCATTGCCGTATGGCACCGCGCCCACATGCTTGCCGAGCTTGGTCGCGGCAAGAAAACGCTTGCTGCCTGTGGCACCCATGGCAAAACCACCACGTCTTCGATGCTCGCCACCGCGACCGACGCCTTGGGCCTTGAGCCCACGTTCGTCGTGGGCGGCATCGTGGATGCGTATCACACCAATGCCGTTTCGGGCAAGGGCGATTATTACGTTGTCGAGGCCGACGAGAGCGACGGTTCGTTCTTGAACCTGTCTCCCTATGTCGCGCTCGTCACCAATGTCGAAGCCGACCACTTGGACCATTACACGGGCGGCATCGAAGAAATTCGTGCGACGTTTCTGCAGTTCATGCAATCGGTGCCCGAGGAAGGCGCCGTTGTCGTGTGCGGCGAGGATCCCAAGCTCGTGGAGCTCGCCAAGAAGAGCGGCCGTCGCATGGTTGCCTATGGTTTTGGCGAGGGCTGCGACACGCGCATTTCGAACTACCGCACGCATGGCGTGGGCTCGCTGTTCACGCTCACGTTCGCCGATGGCACTGTGGTCGATGTCGAATTGAAGTGCAACCCCGGCATCCATAACGCGCTCAATGCCGCAGGCGTGATTTCTGTCTTGTGGGCGCTTGGCGAAGATGCCGCTGCCGCCGCTGCGTCTCTTTCGAATTTCCAGGGCGTCCGTCGTCGTTTCGATTTGGTGGGCGAGGCATGCGGCGTGACCGTTGTTGACGATTACGCCCATCACCCCACCGAGATCAAGGCGACTTTGGCCGCTGCCGCTGCGCTCGATTTCAAGCGCGTGGTCGTGTTATTCCAGCCCCATCGTTACTCTCGCACCGAGTCGCTTGCGGGCGAGTTCGGCGAAGCGTTCAACGATGCCGATGAGCTCGTGCTTATGGATGTATACGCGGCGGGAGAGGATCCTATCGAAGGCGTTGATGGCCGCCTTATCGCCAACGCTGTGAAGCAGAATGGCCACGTTGCCGATGTGACATACGAGCCGAGCAAGGAAGCGACGCCGGCGTTGGTCGCCTCGAAGCTCAAAGAGGGCGACCTGCTCATCACCATGGGCGCAGGCGACGTGACGACGTTCGGCAAGAAAATTCTCGCCGAGCTTTCTCGCGAAGAGGCTTAGCATCGCCATGATGCGGAGCCTTGCGCGGCTTTTGGGCGACGAGTTTTCGGGCTTTGTGCTCGAAAACGAGCCGCTGAGCCGACATACCACTATACGAATCGGCGGTCCTGCGGCCTTCTTTATCGAGGCGGACGACCTTCGTTCGCTCACTTTTGCGTGCGATGCATGCCGCAAGCTCGGCGTTCCTTGGACGATGTTCGGCAAAGGTTCCAATTTGCTCGTTTCCGATGCTGGTTTTAACGGCGCGGTTATTACCTTGGGCGCTGGTTTTGCGAAGTGCGCATTCGACGCCGAGGCGGGCGTGTTCACGCTCGGGGCGGGGCTGCGGCTTTCGCAGGCTGTTCGAGAGGCCGCATCCCTTGGCCGTTCGGGCCTGGAATTCGCCGTGGGCATTCCGGGCA
>OBKN01001075.1_pt1 | contig 10368 bp, 8 predicted proteins | sample 1519931 | NCBI WGS metagenome assembly OBKN01 (sample SAMN04209254, study PRJEB22552) | human gut metagenome | biome: gut; material: feces | host: Homo sapiens | place: USA: Oklahoma
AAAGCCGTTTTTTATGGATGAATCGTGGATGTCAAAAATTAGTAACCAATCAGCGTGTTATAAAAGACGAGGGTGTTGTCCGAAGAACACAGGGCGGTGCGCTCCATCGCATCCAGCTGTTCCGGTGTTTTTCCGGTAAACCAGTCCAGATGATTGCGGCGGGCAAATTCTGCGACGCTGATATTTTCAGAAACGTCAAAGAGCATCTGCATCGACTGCTCGGCGCTTTTTTCATAGAGAGCATCTTTATAGACGTTTGAATTTAAAAGCGGATACAGGTCGTTGCTGTATTCAGAAGGGGAAAGCAGGTAAGGCAGCTGGAATTCACTGTCCTTCAAAATCGAAAGCAGATGACTGTTTTCGATGAACAGTACGCCTCGAACCGGAGCTTCTGTGGAATCCGTTTGCAGGTAGAGGCGGTTGCAGCTCATCGAGGTGCGGTTCGGGCTGGAAGCTGCCAGAATCTGCTCAATCAGCTCGGGATCGGTGATGCTCCATTTGAGATTGGAGCGCTCGATGGATTCGGCATAATCCTCCAGGTCGCTGGTGATGGAGAGTGTAGGGTCCAAATCAATGTCCTCCATGGTTGGCATTGTCACAACCAGAGATTGAACCTTGGTGGAAGGCTGCCCAAGATTCAGACCAAACGACTCCAGCAGCTTGAGCGTTTTCTGATAAGAGGAGCGCAGAATCAGCTTGGAGCTTCCATAGGGCAGCTTTTGCAGCTGTTCGCGCAGCTCAAGATTTTGCCGAAGACTTTCATCGTATTCCTTGACACCAAATTCCAGGTAACCGCAGAAGGAGTCGGCAGAATAGTCGAAGAGGCGGTCGGCGGTCATGGTCAGCAGGTCTTCACGAATTGCCTGAAGCAGGTCTTCATATTGCTCGGTGTCGACCGTTCCGATACGGCTGTCGATGGCGTTGTAAAGGGTCACCTGCTCGAGCAACTCGGGCTGATAGAAAAAGACCGGTTCGCTGCTTTGAATCATTTCCGGTTCGCAATAGATTTGCTCGAGCAGCGGAAGGTCGCGGGCGCTGATTCGATACCGGCGGCTCAGTTTATGACCGTTTGGCTCCAGAGAATAGGTGATTTCATAGAAGGATGAGGTCTGACCGGTGTAGTCTTTTAAATCCAGCCCATTCTGGTGGAGCTGAAGAACCAGCTTCTTTGCATGTTCCGAGGTCAGGGTGCTTTTGGGAGTGACGAAATTGCCGTGCCAGATTCCGTTGGTGTCTACCCAGGAGTAGGAGGAATAGCGGCTGGCTCCGGTTGCCATTCGGAAGGAAAGCTGCTGAATTTTCTCCTCTGCCGGAATCCGGTAGACCTGACCAAAGCCGTCGGTGGCAAAAAAGATGGGAACAACTAGACACAGCGCCATCAGGAGGGCAATGCTGCGTCCATTGCTGCGCAGCTTGGAAAAGCCTTTTCCGGTGACGCCCTCCACCAACAGGAAACCGAGAGGTGCGCCCACCAGACAGCCCAGCAGGGCGTTGGTGACCGGATCGTCAAAAAACTGGATGCCGAAGACCAGGAACATCATCAACATTCCTGCCAGAATCTTCATGATTTGGGTGAAGATGGTCTGTCTGCCCCACTGCTGCGCCCACTCGCTGTGGAAGCGGCGGTAGAGATGCAGCGCAAGCATCAGAGCGGCAAAGCCCAAAACCAGCCAGAGCAACATTCCAATCAACCAATGGTTGTCGTCTGGAAGCGGGGTGTAGGAATAATGATTCATATAATATGCCATCAGAGCGTAGGGAGAGAGCAAGCTGGCAGGCGCGGCGACACTGTAATGGGCGGAGCCATAAAGAGAGCCGGAAAAGATGATGAACATAGACAGAATCACCGAACCGGCGCCATTGAGGGCAGCGGAATAGAGGATGCTCTCGATGGTATTCGAGGAGGTGACTGCCACCATGCAGGAGATGGTGAAAATGGAGCTGTACAGGACAGCCCAAAACAGAAAATCCTGGAGATGGATGGACACCAGGGTGATTGGAGAAAGGACAGAATGATAGAAAGCCAACTGAATGGACAGGGACAGCACCTTGCAAATCAGCAGAGGAGGCAGCAGGAAGGTAAGCCCTGCAAAGTAGCGGGTGAAAAACAGGCGGTCACGAGATATCGGCATCCCGTGGTAGAAATCCACCGAAAGACGGGTGTGCAGATAGTGGAACAACATGGTTGCCAGCATGACCGGCACGACAAAGCCCAGCACACAGAAGGCAAAGGAGGAGACGCGAGGGTGCAGGCTGTTTGGTGTGATGATGCTCATATCGACCTGGGAGGCAGAGGTGTAATCGGGCAGCACGGCAGTCAGCAGCAGGGCAACCAGATACATTCCCATGGGAATGAGGTTCTGTTTTACTACGGTGCGGTACAGCTCAAAAAACTGGTGGTCGAACAATCTGCCGGATGGACGGGAACGAGAATTAGAAGATGACGTTGTTGTAGTCATAGCCGACAGCCTCCATTTCTGTGATAAATATTTCTTCCAGCGTCAGCGGTACCGTTTCACACAGCAGCGGGTGAAAGACCGACAGCTTCTGCTGAATCTGTATCGGATTGCCGCGGACCACCATCTCTGCAATGCTGCCGCTGCTGTGCATGGAGATGATGGGGAACAGTTGAGCAAGCTGTTCGCGGGAGGGCAGCGGACGGGCGGCAAACTGGATTTTGGCAAAGTCGCAGCGCAGCTGGTCCAGCTCCCGTTGGAACAGGATGTGTCCGCCGTGCAGCAGACCGACCTGGTCGCACAAATCCTCCAGCTCCCGCAGGTTGTGGGAGGCAATCAAGACGGTGGTGCCTCGTTCGATGACATCGTCCGAAATCAGCTTGCGTACAGCGACGCGGATGACCGGGTCAAGCCCGTCGAATGCTTCATCCAGCAGCAGGTATTTGGGCATACAGCTCATGCCGAGGATGATGGCGATTTGACGGCGCATCCCCTTCGAGCAGGTGGATAGCTTGCGCTTGGGGTCGATGGGGAAACGCTGCACCAGCTGTTCGTACCGCTGCTGTGACCACTGGGTATACAGGCAGGCGTACAGCTTTGCCATGCTTTCCATCGAAGCGCCCGGCTGCTGATAAATTTCATCGGGGATGAAGAAAATCTGCTGTTTGCACGCCGAATTTTCATAGACCGGCTGACCGTCGATTTCAATGCTGCCGCTGGTGGGACGGTAGATGCCTGCCAGCAGGTGCAGCAGGGTGGATTTTCCGGCGCCGTTGGAGCCGACCAGACCGTAGATACTGCCTGACTCGATGGTGGTGGACAGATTTTCCAAAGCGGTGGTCGGACCGAAGGTTTTGGTAAGAGAAACCGTTTTAATCATCTTGGGTACCTCCTTGGTTGCAGGGTGAAAGGGAGTCCAGCTGTTGGCGGATGGCGTCGAGCAGTTGCTGCGGGGATACGCCGCGGCTCAACGCCTTGTCCACAGCGTCCAGAACCTCCTGCAAGGCTGCCTGCCGCAGCGATTGCAGGGAAAGGACATCCGGTGAAACAAAGCTTCCCCTTCCCGATACGGTGTAGATGATGCCCTGTTGCTCCAGCTGCTGATAAGCTTTGGCAACGGTGTTGGGGTTGACACCCACTTCGCGCGCCAGCGCGCGCACCGACGGCAGCTGCTGATTTTCGTCCAGAATCCCCAGCATCGACAGACGGATGATCTGTTCCTGAAGCTGCTCATAGAGGGGGACCCGACTTTGCAAATCAATCTGGATCATTTCTTCACCTCCCAAATCTATCTGTATGAAGTGTATTAGTTTGAATAGTACACTTAGAGTATAGCAGATTTTTCTGGCTTGTCAAGTATGAAAAAGACAGAGCCATAAAGTTTTCAAAATGCACCGAATCAGTCGATGCAGCAGGTGATTGAATCCAAATTTTTTTGTTGGATACAGGGGAAAAAGACTTGCTTTTTTGCCTGTGATGTGGTAGTATGTATTTTGTTATCTTATGATTTTCAGAAAGAGGTGACTAGCTAAGATGAAACAGGGAATCCATCCAAAGTATGAGCCAACCGTTATCAGATGTGCATGTGGTGCAGAATTTGAAACCCGTTCTACAAAAAAGGATCTGCGCGTTGAAATTTGTTCAAAGTGTCATCCTTTCTTCACAGGCAAACAGAAACTGGTTGATACCGGCGGTCGTGTAGATCGTTTCAACAAACGTTTCGGCCTCAATAACAAATAGGTTCAGAACTTTACGCTCACAAGGCAATGCATCAGAAAAACAGACTGCTGCATTGCCTTTTTGCTATCCCTTGTTGCAAAAACACGGGGATAAAATCAAAATCAGGCGGAGGGAAGGCTTATGCAGGAATATGTAACCATCTATGCTCCGGCAGAGGATGAATTTGTCGAGCGCAAATCCAGGTTTATCGGAGCAATCGCGCCGGTGCAGACTGAGGAGGAGGCACAGGCGTGGATTGCGCAGGTGCGTCAGCAGCACCGGGATGCCACCCACAACACCTATGCCTACATCCTGCGCAACGGGATTAAACGTTACTCGGACGACGGAGAGCCGCAGGGGACTGCCGGTGTGCCGATGCTCGACTGCATTGAAAAAGAGGGTCTGGTCGATGTGGCGGTGGTAGTGACCCGCTATTTCGGCGGCATCCTGCTGGGAGCGGGCGGCTTGGTGCGCGCTTATTCCCACGGAGCCAAGATTGCTGTCGATGCTGCCTCCCGCAAGCTGATGACCACCTGTGTGCTACTGGAGATGCAGATGGACTACTCCTTTTACGGAAAGGTCAACTATCTGCTGCCAAACTATGTTTGCCGGGTGGAGGACACCGATTTTGGAGCGGTGGTCAGCATGAAAGTGCTGTTTAAAAAGGATGAGAGCGAGCGCTTTATCAAAGAAGTCACCGAGCTGAGCGCGGCTTTGATTGTTCCGCAGGTGGTGGAGGAACGTTTCGACCATTTTGCGGGATAAGTTCGCATAAAAAATTAAAATTACAGAAGGAATTTCGCCTTTTTTTCAGTATATAGTATATAGAAGGGGAAAAAGGGAATTTCCTTTCAAAAGGTAAGGGAGATCATCTGGAAAGGAGGGCGGCAGGATGTTGCCAGAACTGTTTATCCAGCAGCTCAAACAGAGCTGTGATATGGAGCGGATCGTTTCCGGCTATCTGCCCTTAAAGAAAAAAGGGCGCTACCTGGTGGGACTGTGTCCCTTCCACTCGGAAAAGAGCCCTTCTTTTTATGTCTATCCGCAGAATCAGTCTTTCTACTGCTTCGGATGCGGAGCGGGAGGCGATGTGATTACCTTCATCCGCCGCATCGAAAATCTGGAGTATATGGAGGCGGTCAAGCTGCTGGCGGACCGCTGCGGGCTGGAGCTGCCGATGGACAGCGACCAGTCGGACGCACGTTCGATGCTGAAAAAGCGGGTGCTGGAAATCAACCGCGAGTCGGCACGGTTTTTCCATTCCTGCCTGATGTCCGAACAGGGCAGACAGGCGTATGAGTACCTCATCAGCCGCGGAAGGGACCGCAAGACCATCCGTCACTTTGGATTGGGCTATGCACCGGCAGGCTGGGACGGACTGCTCAACCACCTGCGCGCCAAGGGTTTTTCGGACAACGATATGCTGGAAGCCAATGTGGTGACCAAAGGAAAATACGGACCGCACGACCGTTTTTCCAACCGAGTCATCTTTCCGATCATCGACCTGCGGGGCAATGTGGTCGCCTTTGGCGGCAGGGCGCTGGACGACAAGGGAGCCAAGTATCTCAACTCCAGCGATACGCCGGTCTTTAAAAAGAGCAAGACCCTGTTTGCCCTCAACTTTGCCAAAACCTCCAAGCGCCCGGGTCTGATTTTGGCAGAGGGGTATATGGACGTCATTGCCATCCATCAGGCGGGCTTTGACAACGCGGTGGCAACTTTGGGCACTGCGCTGACCGAGGAGCAGGCAAGGCTGATTTCCCAGTATGCCGAGCGGGTGGTGCTGGCGTACGATTCGGACGGACCGGGACAGGCAGCCACCAAGAGGGCGATGAATATTTTTGATGAGGTCGGTGTCAAGGTCAGTGTGCTGTCGATGACCGGTGCAAAGGACCCGGACGAGTTCATCAAAAAATATGGGGCCGAGCGCTTTGCCATGCTGCTGGACAACAGCCGCAATCCGGTGGAGTTTGAGCTGAGCAAGCTGCGCACCACCTATGACACCGCGCAGGCGGACGGCAAGGTGGGATATCTCAAGGAGGCGTGCAAGCTGTTTGCCGGCATCCGCAACCCGGTGGAGCGGGAGGTCTACATCACCCAGACGGCAAACGAGCTTGCAATCTCGCCGCAAGCTATCAAGGCACAGATTGAAAATCTGGACAAGCGGGAGTCCTACCGCCAGCGTAAGCAACAGCGGGCGGACACCAACATCTATATCGGCAGGATGGCAGCAGCAAAGGACGACCTGCAGCGCCGCACCAATCTTCGCTACGCCATGGCGGAGGAAGGGGTGCTGTTCTGCCTGATGAAAAACCCGGACTCCTACCCGCAAGTCAGCAACCGGGTGAGCGAGCAGGATTTTGTCACCGACATCAACCGTCAGCTCTATCTGGCACTGAGCCAGCGCTTGGAGCAGGGACAGACGGTGGAGATGATTGACCTGTCGTCGCAGCTGTCCCCAGAGCTGATGGGAAGAATCTCGGCAATCATGGCGACGGCACCGTCGCAGCGGTGCGACGAGCAGACGCTGGGGGATTATATCGCTCGGTTGATCGAGCACAGAAGTGTAAAAACGGAAAGGGAAGTTGCCCAGATGGATGACAACGACTTGGGAGAGTATGTCAAACAGCTGGCGGCAAAGAAAAACAGGAGGAGTTAGTTTGGCAGTAAAGGACAAAAAGGCAGTGATCCGCAGCCTGATCGAAAGCGGAAAAGCCAATGGCAAGCTGACAACAAGAGAGATCAACGATGCGCTGGAGCAGTTGGATTTCGATGTGGAAAAGGTGGACAAGCTGTATGACACACTGGAATCGCTGAACATCGACATCGTGGACGACATCGACCTGTCCGATTTGGACGGCAAGGATTTTGATGGCGAACACGACGAGGATGACGATGCGCTGCTGTCGGTGGAAGGCATCAGCATCGACGACCCGGTCAAGGTGTATTTGAAGGAAATCGGTCGCGTGCCGCTGCTGACTCCCGAGGAGGAGATCGAGCTGGCAGAGCGGATGGCAAAGGGGGACCCTTATGCCAGAAAACGTCTTTCGGAAGCGAACCTTCGACTGGTTGTCAGCATTGCAAAACGATATGTTGGACGCGGAATGCAGTTTTTGGATTTGATTCAGGAGGGCAACCTGGGTCTGATCAAAGCGGTGGAGAAATTTGACCACACCAAGGGATTTAAATTCTCCACCTATGCGACCTGGTGGATTCGTCAGGCAATCACCCGTGCGATTGCCGATCAGGCAAGGACCATCCGCATCCCGGTACACATGGTGGAAACCATCAACAAGGTCAAAAAGGTTTCCAGCCAGCTGCTGCACAAAAACGGACACGATCCGACAGCAGAGGAAATCGCAGAAGAACTGGATATGCCAATCGACAAGGTCAGAGAGATCATGCGCGTTGCACAGGAACCGGTTTCGCTGGAAACACCAATCGGCGAAGAGGAGGACAGCCATCTGGGCGACTTCATCGAGGACTCGGATGCACCGGCTCCGGCAGATGCCGCTTCCCACACCCTGCTCAAGGAGCAGCTGGAGGATGTCCTGTCTACCTTGACCCCAAGGGAGAAGAAGGTGCTGGAGCTGCGCTTTGGTTTGGAGGACGGCAGAAATCGCACCCTCGAAGAGGTTGGCAAGGAATTCAACGTCACCCGTGAGCGTATCCGCCAGATCGAAGCCAAGGCACTTAGAAAACTGCGCCACCCAAGCCGCAGTAAACGTCTCAAGGATTTCCTGGATTAGTGGATAAAAATAAAAAAGATGCAGACAAACGTCTGCATCTTTTTTTGTTTGATTTTATAAAGGGGAAATCTCGTCCCTTTGCAGCGAGAACAGCACATTGTCATAGATAACATCGTTATACCGCAGCGCCCGATGCAAATAACCCTCCTGCCGGAAGCCGAGTTTGCGCAGCAGGGCTTGGGAGGCAATGTTGGGAGCCAGCACCTGCGCTGATATGGAATCGTAGCGCTTGACCCAGAACAGGTAGTCGATGAAGGCGGTGAGCGCTTCGGTCATATACCCTTTGCGGGTGTACTCCTCTCCCAGCCAATAGGCAAGGTCGATGGAGTTGACATCATAGCGCAGGTGATCTTTGTCGATATGGATTTTACCAATCAGCCGGTCATCCTCTTTGCTGGCAATGGCAAAGTCCTTTTGGTTGGCAATCATCTGTTGCAGATAGTTTCGGGAGCCTTCGCGGTCCATTTTGAACATACACAGATATTGCAGGACGAAGTCGGAATTTCCCAGCCGGTCAAATGCTCCAAATCCTCCATGCGCAGCTCGCGGATTGTCAGATGTTCGGTGACAAGGTTCATGGGTCTCCCTCCTGATGTGTTATTGGGAAAAAACAGAAGTTTTCGTCCACCTTTTTCAAAAGGTGGTGGGTTTTGCACTCCGCAGAGTGCCAAATCCTTTATCGTCAGGCACATTTTTGAAAGTTTTCGGCAGTACCGGCAGAAACTGATGATAGCATACATCTGCACAAATATGTGCAGATGTGCACTGACGTGCAAAAGCATCGAAACAGCCTGACAGCCTCTATCGCTTTTTATTTTTGTTATTAGGGTGAGGCTGCTCGCCCCAAACCCTCGCAAACTTTTTGCAAGTGAAAAAGTTTTCAAGAGCCGATTGTATGTATAGACTGTCTCCGAAAAGTTCCCAGTGGGAAGTTTTCGACAGTATCGGCAGAAACTGATTATAGTATACATCTGCACAAATATGTGCAGATGTGCACTGACGTGCAAAAGCATCGAAACAGCTTGACAGCCTCTATCACTTTTTGTTTTTTGTTATTAGGTTGGGGCTGCTCGCCCCAAACCCTCGCAAACTTTTGTGTACAAAAGTTTGACAAAAAACTTCTGTTTTTCTTTTAACTGCCTTTATCTAGCCAGCGAGCCCATTGGGTCCCATGGCTCGAGCATGATTGGTTCGCTTTCGAAAATTTCAACCACTTCTTTTGGCAGATACTTTTTGTTGACCACGATCTGGTAGGTGTATTCTTCGAACCAGCGGTCGCTCATAACATAGTATCCGTCCTTGCAGGCATCTTCACCCCAGCTGTTTTCTACACGCCAACGGTTTGGATTGCCGTTTTCGTCGAGGTTGACCCCCTGGAATACCATCGCATGGGTCATCTGGCTTTGTCCGTATTCCAAACGCTCTGCTTTGTTCATGCCAAAGTGGGTGCCGAACAGACCGTCCAAGTCATAGATGTCCAAATCCAGGATGCCGCCGGTGCGGGAGCCGCGTTTGCCGACGTCACAGCCGAACCAAACCGGTTCGCCGTCCTGCATCTGCGCGATAGCAGCCTTCTTCAGCTCTTCGATTGGCAGGTTGACATATTTGACCGGGCGACCTTCTTTGACGTTGCCCAGGTAGCTGACACTGTAGGATTTAAAGAACGGTTTGTCCTCGGTCGGAGCGTTGATGAGGCTGATGTAATCGTTGACATTGACGCCGATGTACTTGTCATAGAAGCTCTTTGGAGTCAGACCGCAGTCACGATGGAAGTTGCCATCCTTGTCGCGGTATTCAAAGTCAAAGCTCTTTGGCGGTTTGCCCAGGCTGATGCACAGCATATTGTAGATGGTGGCAAGCATCTCTTCCTTCTGCTGGCGCAGCTGTTCGATGCTGGCTCCGTCCTTGTGAGCTTTGCGCAGGATGCAGGCAAACTCGCGCAGCTTTTCGGTCATGTAGCTGTTCATCTCCTGGGTGGCGGAGGAGATTACACTCTCCGGCATGGCAGCTTTTGGAACCAGACCGTACTTGTTGATAAGGTTGCACAGCATATCCCACTGACCGCCGTCGTTGAGCGGAGCAGAAACCAGATGGGAGATCAATCTGCCGTTGCTTGGCTCATCCAGCGTTTCCAGAATGCTTTCCAGGAAGTAGTTGGATTTTTCCAGTTTATCGTAGAACAGGGTGTAGCTCTGGGAAAGCTCAAAGTTTTCCAGATTCAGTTTGTGCATCACCTGAAAACGCAGGCAGTTGAGGGCTGCAAACATCCAGCAGCGACCGCTCTTTTTCTGGTTGGTAATCTTGCCCTGCTCCAGGCTGATAGAAAATGTATTCGCAATCTCTCTTTCTACGCTACTGTCTGTTGCAGCTGCATTTACGCCCTTGCCCACAACTGCATTCTGAGCAACGCGGTTTGCACGATCCTGCACAAATTCCTTTCCGTA
>OBKN01001078.1_pt1 | contig 10332 bp, 5 predicted proteins | sample 1519931 | NCBI WGS metagenome assembly OBKN01 (sample SAMN04209254, study PRJEB22552) | human gut metagenome | biome: gut; material: feces | host: Homo sapiens | place: USA: Oklahoma
CCGATCATGACGCCGCAGATGACCAGAATGCTCATCCGCTGCACCCGCCGGGCCACAGCCAGCACAAAGGCCATCGCCGCCATGGCCCCCGCAAAGGCGGCGATGATGAGCGCCGCCGAGCTGGTGAAGCGCCCCTGATTGAGGAACATCACCATGGTGAGGGCCACGGCCAGCTTGGCACCGCTGGAAATGCCCATGACAAACGGGCCCGCAATGGGGTTGGCAAAAAAGGTCTGGAGCAGATAGCCTGCTACCGAGAGCGCCGCCCCCAGCAGGATCACCATGACCGCCCGGGGGAGCCGCAGCTGCAGGATGATGCCCATGGAGAGCGCGTCCTGCCCTTTGCCCAGCAGGGCCGCCAGCACGGCCCGCGGGGTCAGCGAAACGCTGCCCCACAGCAGATTCATGCCAAACAGCACCAAAAGCCCCGCCGTGAGGGCGAGGTAGGTTAGTGTGAGGCGTTTGGGGGTGGTCATGGGGTACTCCTTTTCACATCCGGTCAGGAAATTTTCTGTAAGAGGGTCAGCTCCTCCGGGGCGGGGTCACCCTCGGTGAAGACACGGTTCATATCCACAATAAGGTCCGGCAGGGCCATGCTCTGCTGGAAAAAGCTCTTGGAAGTGCACCAGCAGTCACCGGACTGGACGGCTTTGAAATCGGCCAGCATGGCGCATTTTTTCACCAGCTGCTCCCGGGTATCCACCACGCCCTCGATGGTGCTGTTGTAAATGAGTACATCGGCGTCTCTGGCCTGGGCGTAGAATGTTTCCTGCGGGAGATTCATGGTGGAAAGGCTGTTTCCATTGTCCGTGAGGTCGGCAAAGACATAGCTGCCGCCGGCCATCCCGATCATCTGGGCCACATAATCCCCGCCCTTGCGGACGGTGATGAGGTTATTTCCCGTGACGGAGAAGAACGCCACCGTCTTGCCCGTGGGCTCCTGCTGCAAAACGGGCTCGATCCGCGCGATCTTCTCGCTGAAAACGCGCTCGGCCTCTTCGGCTCTGCCCAGCAGCAGCCCAATGAACTTGATCCACTCCATCCGGGCAAGGGGGCCGCTCTCATAACTGGAGCGCTCCACCAGCACCGGCACCCCGAAGTGTTCCAGCTGCTCCTTGACCTCCGGGGTGTGGTAGATCATGGTGTTTTCAATGGCAAGGCTGCAGTGGGCAGCCAGGATGCACTCATAGTCCGGCGCACTGTACTTGCCCGCATAGGTGATCTCGCCCGCCTCCATGGCGGCTTTGGCCTCGTCGAGATACCAGCCATCGGCCCGGGTGCCGGAAAGAGCGATGGAATCCAGCGCGTCCAGGTGGATGAAGTAATCCATCATGGAGCTGGACACGAGGTAAATATTTTCCAGCGGCTGGCGCAGCTCCACGGTTCCCTCCGGGAGGACGGAAAGCTCCGCCGCTCCCTCGGGCCGGACAAGGAACTTGTCCCCAGATTCCGCGATCGTGAGCAGAACGGAGCCGTCGGTATAAACATCCGCCGTGAATTGCCGGGCATAATCCAGCGGGTAAGCGTGGTCCAGCACAAGGGCATCCGTGGTGGCCGGGGCCTCCTGCTGCCCGCTGCCGCAGGCCGTCAGGGCCAGGGCAGCCGCCGGGAGGGCTTTGAGGAATTGACGTCGGTTGATCTTCATGGCATCAGTTCTCGCTCGGGGCGCTGAACGTCAGGGTGTACTCGATCTCATGGGGAGTGCTCATGGCGACGGTATCCGCCACAACAGAGAGCGGAACGCCAAGGGCAGAGACCGGGATCTCAAACGTGGAATTGCCCTCGGTGTTGGTGGGCAGGTACTTCTCGCCGTCCACGATCATATAGTCATAGTTGGGGCTGGACCAGACGATGGTGGCGGTCATTTTGCCGTCGGCCACAGTCAGGGCAACGGGGCTGTCCACGGTGGCACGGCCGGAGCCGCCCTCCAGCGTCACCTCGCAGGTGTAGCTGCCGTCCGCGGGAGTCTCCACAGCCTCCGCGGCCTGTGCCTCGACATTGCGGACGCTGACGGTGTGGTCATACCACTTGCCCTTGGTGCCCAGGATGGCCAGCTGGAAATCGGTGTCCAGTGCTTCCACCGGGACGTCAAAGCCGTAGACTTCCTCGGAGGTTCCGTCGGAGTAGGTCACGGTGTCGGTGGTGGGCTGGAGCCAGCCGGCCTCATGGTCCGGGGCATCCGCCGCCATACCGACATAGAGGTTGACGATCTTCTTGGACTGCAGGCTGATGTGCAGGGTCATCTGGCCGTCTTCCACGGTCAGCGTGCCCTTGCCGTCTCTGGCCTCATTGACATGGAACATGCTGCTGTCGGTGTCAAACTCCGCCGTATAGGTGCCGTCTTCCAGCGCCCGTGCAGAAGAAGCAGCGGCACTCTCGGAAGCGGCCTCGGAGACAGCGGATTCCGCCACGGAAGACACCGCCTCCGAGGAAGCGGAAGAAGCCACGCTGGAAGCAGAGCTGCCGCAGCCAGCCAGAGAAGCAGCCAGCAGGGCGGACACCGCCAGCAGAGAAACAAAACGCGTATATTTCATTGCATTACACCTCAAAAACAAGATTACTGGAATAGTATAGCACGCAACTGGGGGAACAGAAAAGGGGGACACAAACAAAATTGCCCGAAAAGGTCTCCCTTTCCGGGCAACGTGGGTCTATTTTAGCCGTTCAGGGAGTCGATGGCAGCCTTGGTGTGGGCAATGTAGAGCTGCTCGACGTCAGCAACCCCGCCCAGGCCTGCGATCTGGCAATCGACAGAGTCGAATGCACCGGAAGCCTCAAACTGGCTCAGCCAGGAGTCCTCGTCCGCACCGGCCATATCGTTGTTGGCGTGGTCGCCGGCAACGACCATCAGCGGGCGGAGCACGACCTTGGTGTAACCGGCAGCCTTGACAGCCTCGATGACATTCTCGCAGGAGGTGGACTCAGGCTCGCCCTCAACAGTGCCGATGAAGACATTGTCATAGCCCAGGGTCTGCATGACGGTCTGCATCTGGCTGTAGCTGATTTTCGCGGTGTGAGAAGTGCCGTGGCCCATGAAGACGAATGCAGTGCCATCCTTGGCAGCAGCCTCTACGCTGTCGTAACCAGCAGTGGCAACAGCCTCGGCCGTGACAGCCTTGGCAACCGCTTCCTTATCCTCGTTGATCACGGTAGCGTCAGCGCCGACCTCACCCAGCAGGGGCTCAGCCACAGCGACGGACTCGAACTTGTCGCGGTAGTCGTCGATCATCTCCATCATCTCGTCGTACTCAGCGCCGTGCATCAGGTGAGTGGGCTGGACGACCAGATTCTTGACGCCGTTGGCAACGGCACGGTCCATGGCCTGCTGCATGTTGTCGATCTTCTCGCCGTCACGAGCCTGGACATGGTTAATAATAATCTGAGCGGTGAATGCACGGCGGACAGACCAATCGGGGTAAGCGGTCTGCAGAGCATCCTCGATGCCCTTGATGTCTTTCACGCGGCTGTCGTTGAACGAGGTGCCGAAGCTGACCACCAGCAACTCGTTGTCGCCGATGTTGTCCTCATTGCGGGGGTCATCCTTGGAAGCATCGCCGGTGTCACGGCCAAAGTAATCGGGATCAGCCTCTTCCCCCTCGACCAGCTCTTTCTGGGCGTCGGTCAGAGCGTCCCAGGCGTCCTTGGCAGCCTTGCACTGCTCATCGGTGTTCTCGTTGCGCTCCTGCACATAGATGGCGTCGATCAGGTCTGCCACGTTCTTTGCGGCCATTTCGTCAGCCTCCTCGCTGCTCACCTCGCTGGCGGCAGTGCTGGATGCTGCCTCGCTGGAAGCGGCGGTGCTGCTGGAAGCGCTGCTGCCGCAGCCTGCCAGGGTGCCGACGCAGAGCGCCAGAGCGGCGGAGACTGCCACGGTCTTTTTCCAATTGAGTTTACGCATGGTTCTTGTTTGTTCCTTTCCTGTTTTTGCTTGTGTGCGGATCTTCTGACAGAAAGGGTACAGGCGGTACGCCCGGACACAAAAAGGGCCCTTTTGCCGCGCGGAGTGCACAACAAAAAGACCCCTGTTATTTCTGGGCTTTTCGGTACAACCAATTCCTCGTGATCTGGAGCATCTGCTCCCGTACCAACAGCAGGCAGGTTTCCTGGCTGAAAGGGACGGGCAGAACTGCCCGCGCCCGCGGCTGCCTTCCCGGAGGTTTCCCCAGTGACCGGCGCAAAACGCGCCAACGCCGCAAAGCTCCCTTATCACAGTGACGAGATCGTGCGGGAATCCCACCCGCTTCTCTTTTACCCTTTCCGCCGCCCGAAAGCAGCAAAAGGCACCTGCTGTTTTCTATTCAGACGGGGTTAGTATAGCACAAGCCCGCCAAAAATGCAATTGGTTTTCAGCCCTCTGCCGGTGCCCAGACCATGCCCAGGGCGCTGAGGTTTGCCACCCGCTCCGGGGTCAGCCGGGCGTCATGGGCTGCATGGCTCTCCCGCATCCGGCGGATCCAGTCGCCCAGGCAGAAGCCATCCTCCGTTTTATAATTGACGGGTACGGCCAGATCCCCGTGGGCGGCGCGGTACTCCCCGGCCCGGCGGAGGGCGCACTGCCACTTGGCCTCCCGGGCGTCCCACTGCATCCCGATCTCGTCCAGCATCGCGATATGCTCCGGCGTGACCTGGAACGAGTCAGGCCGCGTCTTGCGGGCGGCCCGCAGGTTGGAGATCCAGACGCCAAGGCGGAACCCCGTTTCATCCACATAGCTGGCAGGGACCAGCAGATCTCCCCGGCGCTTGGCGTAGGCCTTGGCATGGCGGTAGTTGCTGAGCCAGTTCCGCTCCCGCACGCTGCAGCGGGCACGGGTGCGGACAGCCCCGCTCCGGCGCTCCGGCTCGCCCCGGAAGAGCTCTTTCAGGGCTTTGACCCGCTCACCGCGCAGGCTCTTATCCCCTTTCTGGAGCAGCTGCTTCTGGCGGCTGAGCCAGCTGCCCAGCCAGATTCCTTCTTCCGTGCGGTACTGGGCCGGGAGCTCCAGGCTGCCGTGGGCGGCCTTGTAGGCAGCGGCCAGCTCGTAGCGGTGCTGCCAGGAATCCGGCTTCTGCCACACCATGCCCAGCTGGTCCAGCAGGGCCTTGCGCTCCGGGGTAAGGCGCGCGCTGCTGCGGTCCGGGTTCTGCCAGGCGTAACGCTGGCGGCTGACCCACTTGCCCAGCAGCACGCCGTCCGGGTCGATGTACTCCGAGGGGACGTTCAGGTCGCCATGGGCCTGATAATACCGCGCGGCGGCATCATAAGCGGCCTGCCACTTGCGGTCGTTGCGGTTGGTCCAGTCCACGTCCAGCGCCTCCAGCCAGGCTTTCTGCACCGGCTTGATGGTGCCCGCCTTGTAGGCGGCCCGCTGGCTGCCCAGCCAGACGCCCAGAGCCACGCCCTCCGGGGTGGTGTACTTGACCGGCACTTCCAGCGTGCCGTGGTCGAGCCAATACTGGACAGCCGCGCAGTAGCTCTGCTCCCAGATGTCCTGCACGGTGTCCCACACCATGCCCAGTGCTTCCAGCCGCTCGGCACGGTCGGTGGACAGATTGTTGCCGAGGAACCGCTGACGGTTGTAAACGATCCACTCGCCCAAGGCAAAGCCGTTTTTATCCCGGTAGCGGACCGGCACCATCAGGTTCCCGTATTCTCCGCGGTACTCCCGGGCTGCGGCATAGCCCCGCTCCCAGGCCTGCTCCATCCGCTGTTTCCAGGCGATGCCCAGCTTTTCCAGCCGGGCGGCCTGCTCGGCGGTCAGGCGGCCGGGCTTTTCCCCGGCCTGGATCTGTCGCTGCAGCTCCAGCCAGCGGCCCAGCCCAAAGCCGGTTTCCGTGGTAAAGCCGCGGGGCAGCTCATTGATCTCCCCTTTTGCGGCGGCCTCTTTGGCGGCTGCAAAGGCCTGCTCCCACTGAACGTCCAGTTGGCGCTGCAGTTGGCGGGCCGGACGGATGCAGGCCTGGTACGGCTCCTCCAGCGGGAACGCGGTGCCGCCGACCTGTTTCGTTCCCTGCACCAGATCCTCTGCATTGCGCAGACCCGCAAACGAGGCGTTGAGCTCCACCAGCGGGGCGGAGTCCCCGCAGAGCGCCAGTGCCCGGGCCAGCATCCGGCGGTGGTTCTGTTCCAGCCCGGTGGAGCGGACCAGCACGGCACCCGCCATTCCGGCCAGCCGCGCCAGCCCGCCGGGGGTGCTGACGGTGACCAGCACCTGCGCGCCCCGTGCCGGGGAAGCCGCAAACCGCACGGCCATCTCCTGATCCCAGCCGTCTTTCAGGATGGTGGCTTCTGTGTCCGGGCCGAAGAGGGCTTCCAGATTTTCCGTCACCCGCCGCATGGCAGCGGCGTCCTCACACAGGACCAGCTGCTTGCCCTTGGGCAGAGCCTCCCGCAGCCGGGGCAGCGCCGGGCCGCATTTTTCCACCGCGCGGCGAAGATTGGTGAAAACTTTTTCGCCCACGCCCGGGACGCCCGCGGCGTTCCACTGCTTCATCTGGATGCGGAATTCTTCCAGCGCCGTCTCTGCGGGCCAGAGGAGCACGGTATCCGCAGCAGGCGGCGTGACAAGGCCCCGGGCCAGCGCTTCCGTCAGCGAAATGGAGAACGTGCCCGCCCCCTGAAACATGGCTTCCGCCAGGCAGCAGCTGACAGGCTGGTCGGTGTCGATGAGGCCCAGCAGCTTCGCCTGCGGGCTGAACCGCTGCAGCCAGCGGACACGCTCTCCACACGGAAACGCCGTAAACTCCCGCGAGCCATCCAGGATGATGCAGGCCGGGCGGATCTTGGCCAGCTCCAGACAGCGCTGCGGTGTATTGTCCTCACAGTGGATCAGCTGCACCCGCGGCGGGATCTCCTGGCCGATCCGTTTGGCTTCTTCCAGCCGCATCCCGCGCCGGGTCTCCCCGGGCACCACCCAGATCACGGCCGCGTCCGGGTGAGCGTTGATCCACGCCCAGACGATCCGCCCGCTGCCGCTTCCAACGGGATAGAACAGCGCGGCTTTCCCTTTCTGCTCCAGCTGGGTGTCAATGGCCTCCGCCATCCGCTTATAATATTCCTGCAAATTTTCTGCCATAGTTTCCGCCTTTTTCCTGTTGTTGGGGTTTTTATCCCAGAAAAAAGAAGACCCGGCACAGCTCCCATTGCGTGAACTGCCTCCGGTTCCTTTTCAAATAGAATTTCATTCTTATTTTATTACAAAAGTTTATTTCTTGTCAAGCAAATTTTCCGTGCTTTCCCCATCGGCAATCAAAAACTGCACCAAACCGGTCCGTTGACGCAAAAAATCACTATTCATCTGTCAATTCAGGGCTGCTTGCAGGGTGGTTTGTTGTATTCAAGCTTGTTTTTAGGCAAAAGTTTGTTTCACATGAAAAAGGCGGAGCCCCCGCGCGTGGTGCACAGAGGCTCTGCCTTTCTTCAACCTGTCCGTCATCCTCGCTTGCGTTCGGTGCCTGAGAGGTTATTTTACGATTCGCTGATAGGTGCGGAGCACTTTCCAGCGGGAAACGTGCTTGCCGGGCTTGAAATTGCCGTCCTCACGAGGCTGGAAGAAGCCTGCTTCCATGCACCACTGGGCCGCTTTGGCCGTGTCGGGGTCTGTCACGTCCGCAAAGGCGGGCAGTGCGGCAGGCTCCGGGCGGCCTGCAGTGTTCCAGAGCAGGAGGGCCAGCTGGGCGCGGTCCTGCGGCACGGAGGTGCCTGCCGGCAGCAGCTGGTTCAGGGCCACCTCCGTGCCCACGAGGTAGGCCGTGGCACCCACGACGCCCACGACAGCGGTTGCAGCCGCGATGGTGCCGAAGTCGGCACTGGAATCATCCTCTTCCAGCGTGGAGAACTTGGCCAGAACGCCAATGTCCTCCTGCATGGTAAAGGTGGCAGTGGTGCCGTCCTCCATCAGGTCTTCCGGGCGGGGATCATCAAACACCCAGCAGGAGAACTTCATCCCCTCCGGGATGGCCTTTTCATCCAGCGTGATGGTCACCTTTGCGCCCTTTGGCAGCCGCTGACTTTGTATGACACCGGTAAGAGCATCAAAGTGCAGGGTGGTGCCGTCCGGTTTCTCGACGTCCACAGAGCAGTCCTCAAACTGGAGGAAGACGTCTTTGTCGTCGGGGTCGCCCGGGTCAGGCTGTTCCGGCTGGTCCGGGTCAGGCTGCACAGGATCAACATTGTCATCGCTGCACCGCACCGTGATGCCGTCCAGATTCACATCCTCTTTTTCAATGGCTTCCCACTGGGCGCGGGTCCCTTTGAAAATGATGGTCTTCAGGTTGGGGCAGTTGAAAATAAAGCAATCCGCCACCGAGTGGAAATGCATTCCGGTCACACTGGCCGGGATGGTGATGGTCTCAAGGTTTTCGCATTCATGGAACAGCGGGAGGCCGCTCATCTCTTTGAGAGTGTCCGGGAACGTGATGCTGCGGATGGCCGCATTTGCATCAAAAACAGGTCTTGCAGAGTTGCCGATCTCCGTGACGTCCCGGCCGCCCAGCGTTGCGGGCACGACCACGTCAGCCTCGATGCCATCGTAAGCAAGGATGCGGACATTGCCGTCCGTGGTGATCTCGTAGGTGTAATCGCCCTCGACTTTGTGAGGAGATGCATATTCAATGACCACTTTGGGGCATTCCGTATTGAGCGCGCCCTCCGTCACTTCCAAATCATCGTGCAGGATGACCGCGGGATCATCCACCTGAACGGGAACGGAATTTTCATCGTCCACGGCAGCAGTGATCTTACTATTAGAGCCCCGGGCTTCCATGCTGTCCGCATTCATTGCACAATCCCGTGCTCCCAGTGTCAGGACACTGTTCGATACTTCCAGTTTGCCGCCCAGCCAGAGACCGTATTGGTAATAATAGCCCTCATCTCCAGAATCCATCGCCGTGATCGTGCTGTTTTCCACAATCAGATCGCCGTCTTCCGTGATCAACGCATGCATACCGCCCTCGTCGTTGTACTCGTCCAGGCCGTTGATCGTAAGGGTGGAGTTCTCGATGCGGGCTGTGCTGCCGACCCGGATTGCGTCGTCCGCGGTGTCCAGATCCAGTTGAGAGTTGGAAATTTCCAGCGTTCCTCCCGCTTCGATGCATCTTCCTCCGCTTTTAACCGTCAGCCTCGTCTGGTTCTCGATCGTCAGAGAGCCCAGCAGATCAATGCCGCCCGCATCCGCTGTGATCTCCAGCACCGCGCCCGAAAGGGTCAGCTTTCCGGTCTCTGCGGTAACACCAGCTGCCTGAATTCCGATAGGAGCATCATCGGAATCCCCGCCGTCCCACTCCAGAGCCGCATTGCCCGTGATGGTCAGTGCATCCTCCGTTTTGATGATGGCACCGGTCTGTTCGGTATCCGCCGCGGCAGCCTTGATGGTACCGTTCAGGGTCAGGGTCTTGCTGTCCGGGTCATACACTGCCCGGGGCGTTGTCCCCGCCGGATCTTCCAGAATGTTATCACAATTCGCGCTGGTAACGGCCTTGCCGCAGATCGTAAGAGAATAATTTTTCACATTGGGGTCGCTTCCGCCGCCAATAGTACCGTCCGTGCAGACGATGCTCACACCAACCGGCAGGTGATTGGGATCGATCGACAACGCGTTCCACTGTACCTGCGTTCCCTTAAACTCGATCTTTTTCAGATTTGTGCACCCAAATACAAAGGTCGAATCCAGAGTTGTCACACTGGCAGGAATGGTGATGCTTTCAAGATTCAGGCATCCAAAAAAAGCCAAAGATTCTATGCTCGTCACTTTATCCGGAACCACCACACTGGTCAGGCCATTGCAAGAGTAGAATGAATTTGGCCCGATGGTTGTGAGATTTGGAGAGAATTCCACCTGCTTAAGGCCCGTACAGCCTGCAAATGCACTGTCGCCGATCCATGTCATGCTTTCCGGCATCGAAACACTTTTCAGGCTGGTGCATTCTATAAATGCCTGCATCTTAATGCCCGTCACTGGATATCCACCCAGCGTGGCGGGGATCTCTACCGTTCCGCCAGCGCCTTTGTATTTCCTGATGATCGCCCTGCCGTTACTCGCGCCATATTCAAAATCGCTCTCCGGAGCCGGTGCCGCAAACGCCGCCGCGGGCAGCAGGGTCAACAGCATGGCCACCGCCAGAAACGCGCTCAGGACGCGCAGTTTGGGCGGGGTTCGGGTGGTTTGTTCTTTCATTTTACACGCCTCCTTCTGGTGCAGGAAAATCCAAAGAAAAAAGCCCTGTGGTTTGATTTTACTCTACCACAGAGCCTGCAAAATTCCTATTAACCTTTGGTTAGTATTTTGTGCCAAAAAGGGCAAAGCCCCCGCGCGTGGTGCACAGAGGCTCTGCCTTTCTTCAACCTGTCCGTCATCC
>OBKN01001089.1_pt1 | contig 10224 bp, 8 predicted proteins | sample 1519931 | NCBI WGS metagenome assembly OBKN01 (sample SAMN04209254, study PRJEB22552) | human gut metagenome | biome: gut; material: feces | host: Homo sapiens | place: USA: Oklahoma
ATAAGAAAAAATAAACAGCGGAAAAACGAAAAGACCGAAGCGTTTACGCTTCGGTCTCAGTTTGTCGATACAATTTATTTTTACGCAAAACAGCAGCCGCGCGGCAGCGCGCATTCAAAAGCGTTTGCTGTGAAAACGCATCAGCCCGTAGGCCTCTATCCTCAAAAACATTGAATGAGAGCAACCGGGGACATGCGCCTCGGTTTTGTTACTTTAAGAGGGAGAAAGTTTCCGCATGGGAACTTTCGGACGACTCGTGTTTTGCGAAGTCAGAACACAACTTGTCGGAAAAACGCAGTTTTTCGACAGGTTAAAGTCCCATTTCCTTTTTCATCTTCTCGAGCTCATCCTCGACAGCGGCATTTTTTGCGCCGTCTGCATACTTCTTTTCCAGCTCAGCAGCCGGGTCGAGCGGCGTCTCGTTCAGCGACTGCATCGCGTTCGAGCGGTCGAGCATCGCGTCGGCCTTGTCCTCCATGCGGGCGATCGCGTCGCCGAGCCTGCTCTCGTCGGCGCCGGTGTGGCTGCCCATCACGTTCGCGGCCTTTTCCTGCGCACGGGCGAGCGCCATCTTGCTCTGAATGGCCTCACGGCGCTGGCGCAGCGTCTCCGCATCGGAAACCAGTTTGTCGTGCACCTGACGCATGCGCATCGAGTTTTCATGCGCAACGTCGTACATCTTCTGAAGCTCCTCGATGCGCTTTTCGAGCTCCTGCTTTTTCGCGAGGAATACGCGCGCGTCATCCTCGTTGCTCAGCTGGAGTGCGCGGCGCGCAAGGTCGGCGTTTTTTGCGCTCTCCTGGCGCTTTTCTTCGAGCTGACGCTGAATGCGGCTCTCCTCCGCCATGACGGAAGCGGTTTCGCGCTTGACGTCTGCGAGGTCGCTCATCAGCTGGCGCATATACTGATCCATCATTTTCGCCGGGTCCTCGGCACGGTCGAGCAGGTCGTTGATGTTCGCCTTGATGATCGTGGAGAAGCGTTCCAGAATACTCATTTTTCTTCGTCCCTTTCCGTTTTATTGTGTATGTGTGTCTGTATTTTCGTATTTTTTTGCGCGTTCGGCCGCCTCGTCTGCGCCGAAGCTCTCGAGCGGCGTGCTCCACATCTTCTCATCCGCCTGCCGCTGCCGCTCCTTCGCCTCGCGGCGCTTCTGGAGCGAAAAGACGAGCAGCGCGATGACGATGACGGCCGCGATGCAGACCGCGACGGGCACAACGGGCGACTGGGTCACGGTCATGATGCGGTCCGCCGTTTTGGCGAACGCATTCGAGAAGATCTCCTCCTCGCTGACCGAGGAGTCGTTGTAATAGCGGTCGAGGTAGTCGGCAAGGATGCTGACTGCTTCATCATCCATCACGGTTTTCGCCTGCGAACCGACCGTATAGCCGCAGTTATAGCCGCCGCGGCCGTCGTCGCAGAACACGAGCAGAAAATGACCCTCGTCCGAAAACAGCTGCGGATAAAGTGCTTCCGCGCGGCTCTTAAGGTCGGAAACCGAGGTGCTCTCGCCGTTCGGCAGGATGTACACATAGGGCTGCACGCCGGTTTCCTGATAGAATTTCCGGAGTCCGGCGGTCAGCTCGCTCTGATCATGGATCCAGTCGCCGTCTGCGTCGGTATAGTAGCCGGTCTCTGTGACGGCGTTCGACGGGAGCGCTTCACGCGCGACGGTGGACTTCGCGATGCTGCTCGACGGCGTGCCCGTCAGGAAAAAACCGATGCCGCCGAACAGGAACAGCACGAGAAGCACGACGATGAGCGTCGTGCCGCAGCCCGAACCGCCGCGGTTGTTCCCGCCGCCTCCGCCGCCATAGTACCGGCGCGAGTTGTCGATGATGATGGGACCGGTGCGGTATGGTCTGCGGGGAGGGGGAGGCGGTGCGCCCCAGCCGCCTCCGCCAAAGCTGCCTCCGCCGCTTCGTCCGCCGCTGTGGCTGCCGCCGGAAAAGCCGCCCGAGGAGCGTCCGCCGCCCGAGAAGCCGCCTCCGGAAAAACCGCCGCCGCTGCTGCTGCCGCCTGATCTGCCCATATGTATTCCCCCGTTTGTATGATTCGTTTACTGCTCGTCCTTCAGGATCTCCAGCGCCTTGCAGCGCTCGGAAAGCTGACAGATGACGTCGCGCCGCGTGACGATGCCGCACAGCATGCCGCGGCCGTCCGTGACCGGAACAAAGTTCTGTCCGGCGACCAGCTCGACCAGATCCTCAATGCGCGTGTCGATCGTGACCGAACGGTGATGGATGCGGCGCGTGACCTCGGAGAGCAGCATGTTTCCGGCCTGTTCGGGCGTGTGCCCGAGCAGCAGGCGCAGAAAATCGCCCTCGGTGATCGTGCCGACGTAGCGCCCCTTGGCGCTGAGGACCGGAATGGCGGTAAAACCACTCTCAAACATCCGGTCGAGCGCCGTTCTGACCGGATCGGTGTCGTAAACATAAACTACTTCAGCCTTCGGCTTGAGGAAAAAGGATACGTTCATATGCGTTACCTCTCGGCGGCCCGGAGCCGCCCGCTCTATTACCCGGCCCGCATCGGCAGGGCCATACTCTCTTGACTATATTTTACGATGAAGGTCGAACAAGGTCAACCGGAAAGGGACAATACTTACAGTTTATTTACAATTTGACACGGCTCTCTTGTGGAACATGACCGCCTGCGCGGAAAGTTTTCAAAAAAAGCGGCAGCAGCTCTTGACCGCGACGCTTTTAACTGATAAAATGTAAAAGTAACGGACGGAAAATCGTCCGCTGCAATACGCTGAATGCGTAAAATCGTTAGAAAAGAAGGGCTTTCCATGAAAAAGAGATTACTCGCAGCGCTGATGGCAGGCGCCATGGCACTGAGCATGACCGCATGCGGCGGCAGCAGCTCCGGCAGTGACGACAGCAATGCGGCCTCCGGCGGCGACTCCGCAAAGGCCGGCAGCTACAAGGTCGGCGTCGTACAGCTCGTGCAGCACGTTGCGCTCGACGCTGCGACCCAGGGCTTCCAGGACAAGCTGACCGAGCTGGTCGAGGCAGATGGCGGCAAGGTTGAGTTCGATGTTCAGAACGCTTCCGGCGAGTCTGCGAACTGCTCGACCATCGTAAACGGCTTTGTTTCCGCAGGCGACGACCTCATCATGGCAAACGCGACCGCAGCGCTTCAGGCTGCGCAGGCCGCTACCTCTGATATTCCGGTCCTCGGCACCTCGGTCACCGACTACGGCACCGCGCTGGGCATCTCCGACTGGACCGGCAAGACCGGCACCAACATCTCCGGCACCACCGACCTCGCTCCGCTCGACGGTCAGGCTGACATGCTCAAGGAGCTGTTCCCGGATGCGAAGAACGTCGGTCTGCTGTACTGCTCGGCTGAGCCGAACTCCAAGTACCAGATCGACACCATCAAGCCGCTGCTCGAGGCGCAGGGCTACACCTGCACCGAGTTCGCGTTCACCGACTCGAACGATGTTGCATCCGTTGCGCAGAACGCAGCTTCCGGCAGCGACGTTATCTACATCCCGACCGATAACACCGCCGCATCCTGCACCGAGGCGATCGCTAATGTCGTGATCCCGGCCAAGGTTCCGGTCATCGCAGGCGAGCAGGGCATCTGCAGCGGCTGCGGCGTCGCTACGCTGTCCATCGACTACAACGAGCTGGGTCAGGCGACCGGCGAGATGGCATATGAGATTCTTGTCAAGGGCGCAAACCCGGGCGACATGGAGGTTCAGGCCGCTCCGACCTTCACCAAGATGTACAACAAGGCAAATTGCGAGAAGCTCGGCATCACCATTCCGGACGACTACACTGCAATCGAAGGCTAAAAGATTTCGATCATCTCAAACCGCTCTCTGAAAAGAGGGCGGTTTTTTCATATCGGTCTGACAGCCATATGTGTTTCGCGCTTTGCACAAATTCTTCACAACAAAGGCAGGCTGTGCTATAATAATACTGTATCGCTGTCAGCAGACCGCTGGCGAAGTCTGGGGGAACCGTTGTTGAAGTCAATTCCGGAGTGTATGTTCCATTCGCGCTCGCTCGCGTGCAAAAAGCCATACGGCGCCGCGCCGGCCGGGATGAAGGTCGAGTTCGCCGCCTATCCGCGCCGGGAGCAGGGCATCTCCCACATGACGCTGTGGATCGAGGAGGACGGACAGCAGGCCGAGGCGTACCCGATGCGGTGGTTCGGTCTCGCCGGGGCGCGGGATAAATACAGAGCGTCCTTCACGCCGCCGCACGCCGGTCTGTACTGGTACTGGTTCACCTTCGATACGGCGGACGGCCCGCGCTTCTGCGCGCGCGGCTACGGCGGACGCTGCGAGGTGCTCGACAGCATGGGAGACCGCTTTCAGCTGACGGTCTACGATCCGTCGTACCGGCCGCCGCGCTGGTTCGGCGAGGGCATCACCTATAATATCTTCCCCGACCGCTTCTGCCGGGACCGCGACCCGGTGCAGCCGGAGGGCGAGGGCATCGCGCCGCGTGTGCTGCACGAAAACTGGGACGATCTTCCGGTCTACCGCCCTGATGAGCACGGGGAGATCCTGAACAACGACTTTTTCGGCGGCACGCTGCGCGGCGTGCTGTCCAAGCTCGACTATTTTGAGAGCCTGCATGTGCGCACGCTGTACTTCAACCCGATCTTTCAGGCGTACTCCAACCATCGCTATGATACGGGCGACTATAAGCGCATCGACCCTCTGCTCGGAAACGAGGAGGACTTCAAAACGCTGTGCAGCGAGGCGGCAAAGCGCGGCATGCGTGTCGTGCTGGACGGCGTGTTCAACCACACCGGCTACGACAGCCGCTACTTCAACGGCCGCGGCCGCTATGACTCGCTCGGCGCACATCAGTCCAAGGACTCGCCGTACTGCCCGTGGTACGAATTCAGCGAGTGGCCGGATCAATACGGCTCGTGGTGGGGCATTTACACCCTGCCGCAGGTCAACGAGCGTGACCCGGACTACCAGAGCTTTATCTTCCGCGACGCGGACAGCGTGGTGCGCCGGTGGCTGCGGCTCGGCGCGTCCGGCTGGCGGCTGGATGTCGCAGACGAGCTGCCCGACGATTTTATCGCCGGACTGAACGCCGCCGCAAAACAGGAAAAACCGGACGCTCTCGTCATCGGCGAGGTCTGGGAGGATGCCTCCAACAAGATCGCCTATTCCGAGCGCCGCCGCTATTTCGGAGGCGGAGAGCTGGACAGCGTGATGAACTATCCGCTGCGCGACGCCATCCTCGCCTATCTGAACGGCGGCACGGCCGAGCATTTTGCGGAGACCATGGAGACCCTGCGCGAGAATTATCCGCGCGATGTGTTCTATAATCTGATGAATATCATCGGCACGCACGACACTGCGCGTGCGCTGACCGTGCTGGGCGTGATGAACGAGGACTGGAAGAAGAGCCGCGACGAGCGGGCGCATTATGAGCTGCCGCCCGACCGGCTGGAGACCGCGAAGCGCCGTCTGCGCCTTGCGGCCGTCATTCAGTTCACCATGCCCGGCTCGCCGACCATCTACTACGGCGACGAGGCCGGACGGCAGGGCTTTGAGGACCCGTTCAACCGCCGCACCTACCCGTGGGGCGCGGAGGACAGAGAGATCCTCGCATTCTACCGCCGTCTGTGCGAGGTTCGCGCAGACAGCGAAACACTGATACGCGGCGAGCTGCGCTTCGACACGGGCGAAAACGACGCGCTGCTGCGCTATGAGCGCACGCTGGGGCGCTCGCGCATCATCGTACTCGTCAACCGCAGCAGACAGGAGGTGCGCACGGGCGTGAACGCGCTCTACGCGCTCGACCTGCTGACCCAGAGGGAATTTGACTGCGAGGACAGCAGCGGCATCGAGATCACCGTGCCTGCGGAGACCGCGTATCTGCTCCAGTGCTTCGGCAGCGCAGAATAAGGAGAAAACGATATGGATATGAGAGAGACCCGGATTTCCGGCGAATACTTTTTTGAAGGACGCATCATGAAGGCGCGCGTCGACGAGGTGCGCCTGCCGAACGGAAAGCAGGCGTCGCGCGAGGTGTGCGAGCATGTCGGCGGCGTGGGCGTGCTGCCCATCGATCAGGACGGAAATATCATCCTCGTGCGCCAGTTCCGCTACCCGTTTGACACGGAAACGCTCGAAATGCCGGCCGGAAAGATGGATCACGGCCCGGAAAACGCCGAGGAATGCGGCGTGCGCGAGCTTGCGGAGGAGACCGGCTGCACGGCCGGCCGCATCGTGCCGCTCGGCGCGATGTATCCCTCGCCCGGCTTTCTGACCGAGGTGACGTACCTGTTCGCGGCGCTCGACCTGACCGAGGGCGAGACGCATCCGGACGAGGACGAATTCGTCGAGACCGTCCGCCTGCCGATCGCGGAGGTGGAGCGGCTGATCGCAGAGGACAGGCTGCGCGACGCAAAGACCATCGCGGCGATGTACCGCGCACGGCTGAAAAACCTGTTTTGAGATCTGTAAATCATGAACTCCTGATCGTTTAAGGAGGAAAGATATGGATAAGAAAAAAATCCTCGTTGTCGAGGACGAAAAGGCGATCGCGGATATTCTGGTGTTCAACCTCAGCCGCGAGGGCTACGATACCATGGCGGCCTATGACGGCGCAGAGGGTCTGCACAAGGCGCTCACCGAGTCGCCCGACCTCATTCTGCTCGACGTCATGCTGCCCGAGATGGACGGCTTCGAGGTCTGCCGCCGCGTGCGTGCGCAGAGCGACATTCCGATCATCATGCTGACCGCGCGAGAGGAGGAGGCCGACAAGGTCATGGGCCTCGAGCTGGGCGCGGACGACTATATCACAAAGCCGTTCTCCATGCGCGAGCTGATGGCGCGCGTCAAGGCGAACATGCGCCGCACGCTTTCGGGCGAGGAGCGCGAAAAGCCGCAGGCGGAGGCCGGGGACGGCCTGCGCATCTCCCGTTCGAGCGGCATGGTCTACAAGAATGGGCGCGCACTCGAGCTTTCCGCCCGCGAATTCGATATCCTCTGCTTTCTGGCGGCCTCTCCCGGCCGCGTGTTCTCGCGCGAGGAGCTGATGGAGCACGTCTGGGGCTATGACTACTACGGCGACCTGCGTGCGGTGGATGTTGCCATCCGCCGTCTGCGCGAAAAGGTCGAGGACGAGCCGGCAAGCCCGAAGCACATCATCACCAAGCGCGGCATGGGCTATTACTTTGCGGAGGGCTGAGCGCTCTGCTCCAATCCATTCCCATGGGGGTGTCATTTTGTTTCGTTCTCTGCACATGAAGCTGGTGCTTATTCTGGTCCTGATGATCGTGTCGGTCATGGCCGTCGTCGGCACCTTCCTCATCAACAGCGTCAGCACGTTCTACATCGACAGCTTTTATACCCAGATGCAGAGCGTTTTTACGACCGATACCATCCGCTCCATGCAGGAGGCGGCGGCAGCGCCGGACGCGGAGGGGCTCAAGACCATCATCGATGCCCATCGCAGCCGTCTCGGCATCGACGACTACCGCAACTATTCTATCCTCGACGGCGAGGGCCGCTTTGTGGACGGCTCCAACCCCAATCTCAGCGTCACGCGCACGCGCAACATCATCGCGGCGATGGCCGGCGAGGCCGGCACGCGCTCGTCGGTCTCGGACAGCGTGATGGACATCGCGGTTCCGCTCGACCACGACGGCAACGGAACGGTGGACTATATCGTGTATATCGCGGACGACAAGCAGGAGATCTCCGACCTGTCGTGGCGCTTTTTCCAGATCGTCATGCAGGCGATGATGTTCGGTCTGCTCGCGGCGATCCTGCTGTCCTTTCTGCTGTCCAAGACCATCACGACCCCGATCGAGCGCATTACCGAGGGCGCGCGGTCGATCGCGGAGGGCAACTTCGATCAGGACCTCGGCGTGCAGTCGAGCGACGAGATCGGTGAGCTGACGCGCTCGTTCAACTACATGGCGCGCCGTCTCAAGACAACGGTCGGCGAGGTGCAGGGCGAGCGCGACAAGCTGAACACCCTGTTCCTGCACATGACCGACGGCGTTGCGGCCTTCACGACCGACGGACGCCTCATCCATATGAACCCGGCGACCGAAAATCTCCTCGGTGTGCGGATGCAGGACAGCCTCACGTTCGACGAGATGTTCGAGGATCTGGAGATGGTCGGCTCGGATGAGACCGCGATGCGCACCTTTCTCACCAGCGAGATCACGCGCCGCGGCAGGGTGCTGTCCGTGACGCTCGCGCCCTACGGCGCGCTCGACGGCAAGGGCGGCGTGATCGCCGTGCTGCACGACATCACCGAGCAGCGCCGTCTGGACGACGCGCGGCGCGAGTTCGTGGCGAACGTCTCGCATGAGCTGCGCACGCCGCTCACCAACATCCGCTCCTACACCGAGACCCTGCTCGACGCGGCCGGAGATATTCCGCTCGACACGGAAAAGCAGTTCCTCGGCGTGATCTCGAGCGAGAGCGAGCGCATGGCGCGTATCGTGACTGACCTGCTGACGCTTTCGCGCCTGGACTACGGCCGCATGGAGCTGCGCATGACGCGCTTTTCGCTCTCCGCACTGCTGCACAAGGTCGCGGACGCGATGAAATTCACCGCGGAGGACAGCGGCCATGAGCTGACGGTCGACGCGCCGGACAGTCTGCCCGAGATCACGGGCGACCGCGAACGCATCGAGCAGGTCGTGGTCAACATCCTCTCGAATGCGGTCAAGTATACGCCGTCGGGCGGACATATCCGCCTTGCGGCCTGCGAGGGAGAAAAAAACACAGTGCGCATCACGGTGCAGGACGACGGCATCGGCATTCCGGCGGAGGATGTGCCGCGCCTGTTTGAGCGCTTTTACCGCGTGGACAAGGCGCGCTCGCGCGCCGCAGGTGGCACGGGCCTCGGCCTTGCCATCGCGAAGGAGATCGTCGAAAAGCACGGCGGTCAAATCGAGCTGGAGAGCGAATACGGAAAGGGCACGACCGTGCACATCACCCTGCCGACCGACCTTGCCCCCGATGAAAAGGAGGGCAGAGCATGAGAGGTGCGGAGCGTTCGGCCGGAAACACGGCCAAGAATATCGCGCTCATCGTGCTCGCGGTGCTGATGGCGGTGCTGTGCGCGGCGAACTGGCTCGCCGGTGTTTCGGCGGCGTCGCTCGGCTCGGACAATCCGCTGCGCCGGGTGCATGACCGCCTGTTCGGCGGTGCGGCAGGCTATGAGATCCGCTCGTCGGGCGTGTCGGCGGCGTCTCCGGCGCAGCTTGCGCTCGGCGCTTCGGGCGAGCTCGTCGGCGTGCAGTACAGCACGACCGATGTTGACGCCTCGCTCGGAGCGGTGCGCAGCATCTGGACGCAGGCGCTTTCGGGTGATGCGCTCATGGAGACCGACGAGCAGACGCTGGCCGGTGAGCTGGGCGCGGAGCGCAAGGTGCTGCTGCGGTACCACGGTGCGCTCCCGCTGAGCGTGGTGTCCGGCTGGATGGGCGGCACGCTTGCGGACGATAGGATCAAGGTCGAAACGCTGTTTTACAGCGCGGACAGCGGCACGCTCTTTGTGCGCACGCCGGACGGCGCGCTCTATCTTTCCCATGCGGAGGCCGACCGCGGCGCCTTCGACCGGGCACTGGAGGACTTTCACGGCACGGACTGTACATTTGCAGGCGCGGATACGAACGTTTATCCCGAAACGCTGCTGTTTGAGGGCGAAAATCTGACGCTTCCGGTGCTGAAAAACGAAGCGCTCGACCTGTTCGCCGCGCAGAGCGGAACGGGACTCGCAAACCTGCTCGGGGCGTTCGGCTTTTCCGCCTACACGGATTTCTATAGCGAACAGAACGACATGGTGCGCGTATTCGTGGACGACGCGAGCACACTGCGGCTCGCAAAGACCGGGCTGATGCAGTACGCGACGGCCGGCGATCAGAGCACGGTGACGGCGTTCGAGAGCGGCGAGGTCACAGGCTCGGCGGCGCTCGACGCGCAGATCGACTGCGCGCGCGTCATTCTCGACACGGTGCTGCGCGCCGGCGAGACCGACACCCATGCGTCGCTCTACGCCGTGAACGAGACCGAGCACAGGACGACGCTGGTCTTTTTGCAGCTGTACAGCGGTGTCCCCGTGCTCGGGAGCACGGATTTTGCAGCATTTGAATTCGAGGGCGGCGTGCTGCGCGCGGCGACCGTCAATCTCCAGCGCTTTGCCGCGACCGGAGAGAACCGCATCGTCCTGCCGGCGAAGCAGGCGGCGGCGAGCGCCTCGGCGGGCGAGC
>OBKN01001100.1_pt1 | contig 10168 bp, 10 predicted proteins | sample 1519931 | NCBI WGS metagenome assembly OBKN01 (sample SAMN04209254, study PRJEB22552) | human gut metagenome | biome: gut; material: feces | host: Homo sapiens | place: USA: Oklahoma
TATCCGGGAACTGCAAATAGTTTACGAAACAAACGCAAGAGTAACCCGACTGCCGTACCCCTATTTTCGCAGCGGTCGCCGGTCTCTGGTCTGCGCCAGACTATGACAGAAAACGGGTGATTCACAAGAGGGTAGAAACCTTAGTGTCTACCCTCTTGTGCGCCCGCGCGGCGTCAGCGCAGATTTCGTTCGCTTCGCAAGCGATAACTCATAAAATCAGCACAGATTTTGCAAAAGACGCAAAGAAAGGAGCCTCCGGCCATGCTGACTTACCATCTCAAACCGCACGACCAACAGCCGCTCTACGAGCAGCTCTACCACGCTGTCCGCGCGGACATCATGTCCGGCGCCTTGCCCGGCGGCACGCGCCTGCCGAGCAAACGCCAGCTGGCGGCCAATCTGCGCGTCAGCCAGATCACCGTGGAAACCGCTTACGGTCAGCTTGCCGCCGAAGGCTACATCGCCTCTGCGCCAAGGCGCGGCTACTTTGTGCAGGAGCAGCTTGCCGTGCCGGTCTCCGAGCCGCAGGAGCCATTTGCACCGCCTTTGCCGCCGATTTCCGCCTCCGAGGAGACCTATCCTTACGATTTTCGCACGGATTTTGTCGATAACGGCTGCTTTCCGTTCTCCACATGGGCGCGGCTGTCGCGCAGTGTGCTGAGCGAATACTCGAGTGCGCTGCTCCGTGCGACCGATCCATGCGGCGCGGCGGAACTTCGAGAGGAGATCGTGCGCTACCTGCACGACTTCCGCGGCATCAATGTCTCGCCGGACAACATCCTCATCGGCGCAGGCTCGGAGTATCTGATGCACCTTGTCATTCAGCTGCTCGGCCGCGACCGCGTGTACGCGCTCGAGAACCCCGGCTACCGCAAGCTGTATCAGATTTTCGCAGTGAACGGTGTGACCGTGCGTCCGACACCGCTGGACAAGCACGGTCTGCGTGCTGACGCGCTGGACGCGAGTGACGCATCGGTGGTATACCTTACGCCGTCGCACCATTTCCCGCTGGGCACGGTTATGACGGCTGCCCGCCGACTGGAAATCCTTCGCTGGGCGTCGGAAGCGCCCGACCGCTACATCATCGAGGATGATTACGACAGCGAATTCCGCTACGCCTCCCGCCCGATTCCGGCGTTAGGCGAGCTGGATCGGACAGGCCGTGTCGTGTACGTCAACACCTTTGCGAAAAGCCTTGCCCCCGGACTGCGCATCGGCTATCTGGTGCTGCCGAATGCGCTGATGGCGCGCTATCGCGAACGGTTTTCGCGGTACTCGTCTACCGTGCCGAGCTTTGACCAGCACACGTTGGCGACCTTCATGCACACCGGCGGCTTCGAGCGGCACATCAGCCGCAGCCGCAAGGTCTATCAGGCACGCCGCGACGCGCTCATGGCTGCGCTTGACCGCGAGCTGGCCGACCTGCCGCATGAGGTCTCGCGCTCGGAAGCCGGTCTGCACCTGCTGCTGCACATGCGCAACGGCATGCTCGAGCACGAACTTATTGAGCGCGCAAAGGCGTTCGGTGTGCGCGTTTACCCGCTTTCGGCGTACTATACGCCGCCGGTCAAGCCGCCGCGAGCAACACTCGTGCTCGGCTATGCCGGTCTGACCGAACAGCAGATCGACGAGGCGGCAAAGCGGCTCAAGCAAGCGTGGACAAAATAAATGCAACCCGAAGTGCGATAAATTTCTGCGAAAATTTGTAGCACTTCGGGTTTTTATTTCGTATTACCGGTGAAAGGAGGATGGAGTATGACCGCAAAAACACCCGAACAACTCGTCAGCGTCTACGGTGACATGGTATACCGATTGGCGTATGCACAGACGCGCAGCCGTCACGATGCGGACGATATTTTTCAGGAGGTCTTTCTCCAGACCGTGCGTAAACGACCGGTTTTCGACAGTGTGGAGCACGAAAAGGCATGGCTGCTGCGGGTGACGCTCAACTGCCTGAAAAGCCACTGGCGCATGGCATGGCGGCGGCACGACACACCGCTCGATGACCGCATTCCGTTTCCCGAGCCGGAGGACAGCGCGCTGGATGAAGCTCTGCGGCGGCTGACGCCTAAATACCGCGCGGCAGTGCATTTATTCTACTACGAGGGTTACACCGCAGAGGAGATTGCGCGCATGAGCGGGGAAAAACCGTCCGCGATACGTACACGGCTGACACGCGCACGGGCACAGCTGCGCGAATTGATGAAAGGAGAGCTGGACGATGGATTTTCACAAGCAGTACCGCGGCATGAATGAGAATATCACGCCGAGCGACGCACTGGTGCAGCAGACAATCGCCAAAATGGAGAGCGGCAGGCCGCACAGAGCGCGAAAACCGCTCAAGATCATCCTTGCGGTTGCGGCGGCACTGGCCTGCGTGAGCACCGCCGTAGCCGCCAATCAGGAGGCGGTTCTGCGGGTGCTGTACCAAATCGCGCCCGGCATGGCGGAGTACCTGCAGCCGGTCGGGCAGGTCTGCGAGGACCGGGGCGTCAAGTTGGAGGTCGTTTCGGCGGACGTGGAAGGCAGCACGGCAAAGGTGTATTTGTCGCTGACCGACACCACGGGCAGCCTGTTCGGCGATGCCTCACCGGATATGTATGACAGCTGGTCGCTTGACTACGCCGGTTTTGGTCGTGGAGCACGTTCCTATGGCTGCTCAACGCTCGATTACGACCCGAATACGCATACCGCAACCTATTTTCTGCAGATTGATGATTTGAATGGCAAACATATTCCGGCAGGTGCATTCCGGTTTTCGTTCAATCAGCTTCTCATCGGCAGAGAAAAGCAGGAAGGTGTTCCGGTAACGGCGGATTTGTCTGTTGTGCCGAAAAGCGCACCGACCGAGAACCATGCAATCAACGGTTACGGTACAATGAATCCGGATGCGCTGGGTGACATGGATTCGTATGATTTTCTTGTTCCGCAGGGCACTTTGTGGCAAAGCGAAAACGATGTATGCGCACTGATTGCCGCTGGATGGCGAAATGGAGAACTGCATTTGCACTATCGCACAGATGGTTCGCTGTCATTGGGTAATCACGCAGATTTTTCCACCGTGCACCTTGCAGACGGCACGGAATTGATGTGCGATTACACGGTAACCTACAAGGATTTTGACAACGACACCGACTACACCGAGTACGTTTTCCCGATGGCATACAAGGATGTTGCCGGCTGTACACTTACCGGTGATCTCTACACTGCAAGCAACCTGATGGACGGCAGATGGACAGTTTCCTTCCGGCTGACGCAGTAACGCAACATGAGGACATATCCGATGGATATGTCCTCATGTTTTATCCTTTTTCTTCACCGAATGCGCGAACACAACGGATTGATCACCGAATTTCTGCCGCAGTGCGTCAACCGTCTGGTCGAGCTTATGCTGGCGGTCGCGCTTTTGGATATCCTCGGCGGCATCAAACAGCGAAAGCTGCTCGCACGACTGATTTTCCGGCAGCAAATTGGCAGCCGTGACCGAGAGCAGGCGCACCGGCTTGTCCATCGGCCAGTGCCCGAGCAGCAGCTGCATGGACAGATCGATGAGCGTCCGCGTGGAGTTGGTCGGCCGCTCAAGCGTTATCTGTCGTGAGCGGTTGTGAAATTCCGGGTCGCGGATGCCGAGCTGTACGGTCTGGCACACCATGCCGCGTTTTCGCAAACGTCTGCCGACATTGTCGCACAGCGCCGTAATGCCCATGCGGCATTCGTCCGAGCCGAGCAGATTGTGCGCGAACGTCATGCTGTTGCCGACCGATTTGACCTCTCGTTCCGCGTAAAACGAGCGCACCGGCTCATCGTCCTCGCCTCTGGCGTAACGCAGCAGAAGATCGCCGTTTTTGCCCAGAATGCTGTGGATAAACGCCGGATCGCAGGCCGCCAGCTCGCCGATCGTGCGCACGCCCAGTCGGTTCAGCCGGTCGCTGGCGCGTTTGCCGACATACAGGAGTGTGTTCGCGGGCAAGGTCCACACGCGCTGCTTGAAATTTTCGCGCGAAAAGACCGTCGTGCCGTCCGGCTTTTTGTAATCGCTGCCGAGCTTGGCGAACGCGCGGTTGAACGACACGCCGACCGAGATGGTCAGTCCGACCTCCTCGCGCATGCGGCGGCGCAGCTCGTCCGCGATATGCTCGCCGGAGCCGAACAGGTGCATCGAGCCGGTGACATCAAGGAAGGATTCGTCAATGCCGAACGGATCGACAAGATCGGTGTACTGCAGGTACAGCTCGTTGCATTTGCGCGAAAACTTCACATATTCGCTCCGATGCGGTGCTACCAGCCGTAAATCCGGGCATTTTCGTTTCGCCTGCCAGATGGTCTCGGCAGTTTGTACGCCGAAGGCTTTGGCCTTCTCGTTCTTGGCGAGAATGATGCCGTGGCGGCTCTCCGGATCACCGCAGACCGCGGTCGGACCGTCGGCGAGCGACGGGTCGAGCAGCGTTTCCACACTCGCAAAAAACGAGTTGCAGTCGCAGTGCAGAATGGTTCTGTCCATCGGTCATCATCTCCTTTCGAACGAATGTTTGCATTGTATAACTGCATTATATCCGAAAAAAATGTGCTTGACAAGTGGGAGAATGAGGTGCATACTGTATTTGCAAGCAAGGGTGCCGTGATGAGCGGCTGAGAGGGCGAGAGCCTAACCTTTTGAACCTGTTGGTTAGCACCATCGTAGGGAGGCTGTCGCATATACTTGAAATTTTAATGCTCCGGTTTTACCGCATGGTGAGACCGGAGCATTTTTTCTTGCAGAAAAGAGGATATTTGCATGAAAGTAAACGGTAACGAACGCGCTGTTCCAGCAGAAGGAACCGTACTGGCACTGCTGAAGGAGATGGGTCACGACCCGCAGCGTGTGGCTGTCGAGAAGAACGGCACCATCATTCCGCGCGCGCAGTTCGCGGAAGAGAAGCTGACCGATGCAGACCATCTGGAAGTCGTATGCTTCGTGGGCGGCGGCTGATCCCCTTCGCACCAAACCACAGTTTGGTGCGAAGGGGACATACTGCGTAAGACGCGGATATATCCCAAAGAGATTTGCGCGCCGCGAGCGGCACACACATTTTTTACTGGTATGAAAACCGAGATACAAACTCCCGGTTTTCATAGAAATTGCAAAAATGCACGCTGCGCGTGATTACAGGAGAAAAATCATGATTTTAACCAAAGAACAACTGCATGACGCACTGGTGGAACGCCACGGCGCGGATATTCAGGCTAAGCTGGACAAGGCGTGTGTCGGCATTGCGGGTCTGGGCGGGCTTGGCTCCAACCTTGCGATTTTTCTGGCGCGGCTGGGTGTCGGTCATCTCATCCTCGTGGATTTCGATGTGGTGGACATCACCAACCTCAACCGTCAGCATTACACGATGAAAGACCTCGGCATTCCGAAAACGCTCGCGCTTGTTGAGCAGCTTGAGGCCATCAATCCCTATCTCACCTACGAGACCTACACCGAGCGGGTCGTTCCGTCCAACGTGGAGCGGCTGTTCTCCGGCTGTGATGTGGTCGTGGAGGCGTTCGACAAGCCGGATCAGAAGGCTATGCTGCTCGAGAATCTGCTTACCAGACTGCCGGAAAAGCCGGTCGTATCGGGCAGCGGCATGGCGGGCTACGGCTCGGCGAACCTGATCAAGACCGAAAAACGCTTCGGCCATGTGTACCTCTGCGGTGACGGTACAAGCGATGTAGCCGACGGTCTCGGTCTGATGGCGCCGCGCGTAGCGGTCTGCTCGGCACACGAGGGAACCATGGTGCTGCGTCTGCTCATTGGCGAAACGGAGCCGTAAATAGAAAATGGAGAACAGAAGCCGCAGCTTTCATTCTCCGCTCTCCATTATTCTTTCGGCTGATCGGAACCGCAGTGTGCACACTTGACAGCCTTGATCGGAATCTCGCTGCAACAGAATGGGCAGACCTTGGTGGTCGGCTCTGCGGGTGCTTCCGGCTTTTTGCCGAGCGCAGTCAGCTTATTGACCGCTTTGAGCAGACAGAACAGCACGAACGCCATGATCAAAAAGTTGATGATCGAGGTGATGAATGCACCGTAGCGCAGTTCCACACCGCCGAGGTTCAGCACGAAACCGCTTAAATCGGTGCCGCCGAACAGGCCGAGGATCGGGTTGATAAGGTTTTCGGTCAGTGAAGTCACAATGCTGGTAAATGCACCGCCGATGATAACACCGATCGCCATGTCCATCACGTTGCCGCGCAGCGCGAAGGCTTTGAATTCTTCGATAAACTTTTTCACTTTTACGTTCCCCTTTCTTATTTAATACTATCAGTTTACACGTTTCCCTTAAATGGGTCAAGAAAAAGGAGTTTTTCACATGAAAGATACACTTGTAATCGGCGGACACGAGTTCCAGTCCCGCTTTATCCTTGGTTCCGGCAAGTATTCGCTCGACCTGATCAACGCTGCCGTGCAGAACGCAGGCGCACAGATCATCACGCTGGCGCTGCGCCGTGCAAATGAGGGCGGCACGGCTAACATCCTCGACTATATTCCAGAGGGCGTAACGCTGCTGCCGAACACCTCGGGTGCCCGCAACGCGGACGAGGCGGTTCGCATTGCGCGTCTGTCGCGTGCGTGCGGCTGCGGCGATTTCGTCAAGATCGAAATTATGCGCGACAGCAAGTACCTGCTGCCGGACAATCAGGAGACCATCCGCGCGACCGAGATCCTCGCGAAAGAGGGCTTTGTCGTTATGCCGTATATGTACCCCGATCTGAACGTTGCGCGCGATCTGGTGAACGCGGGCGCGGCTTCCATCATGCCGCTGGCGGCTCCGATCGGTACGAACAAGGGTCTTGCTACCCGCGAGTTCATCAAGATTTTGATTGATGAAATTGACCTGCCGATCATCGTGGACGCAGGCATCGGCCGTCCGTCGCAGGCTTGCGAGGCGATGGAGATGGGCGCGGCAGCTATCATGGCCAACACCGCGATTGCCACCGCAGGCGATATTCCGGCGATGGCTGAGGCGTTCAAGCAGGCGATTGAGGCAGGCCGCACGGCATACCTTGCCGGTCTGGGCCGTGTCCGTGAGACGGCTTCGGCATCCTCTCCGCTGACCGGTTTCCTGCAGGATTAAAGTTCTCGATTAAATGCGCGCTTTGCGCGAAAACAGAAAGGTATTTGTCATGGAAAACGAAAAAACGGAGATCATCTCCGCAAAATATATCACTGAACAAACCAATCACATGGAGTACCAGCCGGGTATGGACAACATCGGCTCCGAGGTGCAGGACGAGGTCATTTCCCGCATGAACGCCTATGACGCGGATGCCTATACGGCGGCTGACGTACTGCGTGCGCTTCGCAAGGACGTTCTCTCGCCGGAGGACTTCGGCGCACTGCTGTCTCCCGCGGCGCTGCCGTTCCTTGAGCAGATGGCGCAGCGCGCACAGGCCGAAACGCGCAAGCATTTCGGCAACTCGGTGCAGATGTTCACGCCGCTGTACATCGCCAATTACTGCGAGAATTACTGCATTTACTGCGGTTTTAACTGTCATAACAAGATCCGCCGTGCCAAGCTGGATATGGACGAGGTCGAGCAGGAGCTCAAGGCCATCGCGGAGACCGGTCTGCAGGAAATCCTCATTCTGACCGGCGAGAGCCGTGCCATGTCGCCGGTGTCTTATATCGGTGAGGCAGTCAAGCTGGCGCGCAAGTATTTCCGTGTCATCGGCATCGAGATTTATCCGCTCAACGTGGATGAGTACGCTTATCTGCACGAGTGCGGTGTGGACTACGTCACCGTATTTCAGGAGACCTATGACGACCAGAAGTACAAAACCCTGCACCTCGGCGGTCACAAGCGCATTTTCCCGTACCGCCTGAATGCGCAGGAGCGTGCACTGATGGGCGGCATGCGCGGTGTCGGCTTTGCGGCGCTGCTCGGTCTGTCCGACTTCCGCAAGGATGCGTTTGCGACCGGTCTGCACGCGTATCTGCTGCAGCGCAAGTATCCGCACGCAGAGATCGCATTCTCGTGTCCGCGCCTGCGCCCGATCATCAATAACGATAAGATCAATCCGAAGGACGTGCACGAGCCGCAGCTGCTGCAGGTCGTCTGCGCCTACCGCATCTTCATGCCGTTCGCGTCCATCACTATCTCGACCCGCGAGCGGGCGGGCTTCCGCGATAATATCATCGGCATCGCCGCCACCAAGATTTCCGCAGGCGTAGACGTCGGTATCGGCGGTCACTCCGGCGAGGATAAGGGCGATGAGCAGTTCGAGATCTCGGACGGCCGCTCGGTCGATGAAGTCTATAACGCCATCTGCGAGCACGGTTTGCAGCCCGTAATGGCCGATTATCTGTACGTTTAAGCACCCAAGGCTTCCCCGCTGGGGGAGCTGTCATCCGCAGGATGACTGATGAGGTTTTCCCGAGTAACCTCATCCACCGCCGCAAAGCGGCGGTCCCCCTTCCCAAAAGGGGAAGGCTATTGGCCGCATTTGCAGCCATTCTCTCACTTGTCTGCCGCCGAAGTGCGGTACTATACTGCGGACAGAGCGCACCGCATGCCACAGTAGAATTTTAATTTCCCGCACTCCGGAAGCAATATAAATTTTATTCCGAAGGAGTATCAGCAAGCCATGAGAAATTATGCAACGCAGATGGATGCCGCAAAGCGCGGTATCGTCACGCCGGAGATCGAAACGGTTGCCAAAAAGGAAAACCGTCCGATCGAGTTCATCATGGAACGAGTCGCAAAGGGTACGATTGCGATTCCGGCGAACATCAATCACAAAAGCCTGTCCGCAGAGGCGGTAGGCGACGGCACCCGCGTAAAGATCAATGTCAATCTCGGCATTTCGGGTGACTGCAAGGACTACGAGATGGAGTTGCGCAAGGTGCGCATGGCCGTTGACATGGGCGCGGAGTCCATCATGGATCTATCCAACTACGGCAAGACCAACACCTTCCGCAAGCAGCTGATCGACATGTCGCCGGCGATGATCGGCACCGTGCCGATGTACGACGCGATCGGGTATCTGGAAAAGGACCTGCTCGAGATCACAGCGCAGGATTTCCTCAAGGTTGTTGAGGCCCACGCCAGGGAGGGCGTGGACTTCATGACCATTCATGCAGGTATCAACCGCCGTGCGGTTGAAGCCTTCATGCGCGAGGGCCGCAGGATGAACATCGTCTCCCGCGGCGGCTCGCTGCTGTTTGCGTGGATGAAGATGACCGGCAATGAGAATCCGTTCTTCGAGTATTACGACGAGGTGCTGGACATTCTGCGCCGCTACGACGTTACCATTTCGCTGGGTGACGCACTGCGCCCGGGCTGCATTGATGATGCGTCCGATGCAGGGCAGATCAGTGAGCTGATCGAGCTGGGCAACCTTGCACAGCGTGCGTGGGCGAAGGACGTGCAGGTTATGATCGAAGGTCCCGGCCATATGGCGATGAACGAGATCGCGGCCAATATGCAGATGGAAAAGCGCCTTTGCCATGGAGCGCCTTTCTATGTCCTCGGGCCGCTCGTCACCGATATTGCACCGGGTTACGACCATATTACCTCGGCCATCGGCGGCGCTATTGCCGCACAGGCGGGCGCGAACTTCCTGTGCTACGTTACACCGGCGGAGCACCTGCGTCTGCCGGATGAAAATGACGTCCGCGAGGGCATCGTCGCCAGCAAAATTGCGGCCCACGCCGCCGATATCGCACTCGGTCTGCCCGGTGCGCGTGACCGCGATAACGCAATGGCGGACGCGCGTCATAAGCTGGACTGGCCCGCGCAGTTCGCGCTGGCACTCGACCCGGAAAAGGCAGAGCGGTTCTATAATCAGGTTCCGCCGACCGAGCGTCATACCTGCTCGATGTGCGGTAAAATGTGCGCCGTGCGCACCACAAATATGATCCTTGAGGGCAAAGAAGTCAAATTCTGCTCGGAAAAGGGCGCATGCTGATGCTTCGGAATACAAAAGAGCGGTCGGGAGACCGCTCTTTTTTGCTGTTTGTTTGAATTGGGCGTGTGCAGAATGGAGAATTGAAAATGGAGAATGGAAAATGAATGCGATGGCAGAGTGCTGCGTGGGCGGCCCCTACGGTTAAACGTTTGCAAATCGTTAGAAACGGTGCGCTGAGGTCATACCCCAGGGCACCTTCTCTGGCCCTTCGGGCAATTCACCTTGTGCCGCACCT
>OBKN01001118.1_pt1 | contig 10037 bp, 7 predicted proteins | sample 1519931 | NCBI WGS metagenome assembly OBKN01 (sample SAMN04209254, study PRJEB22552) | human gut metagenome | biome: gut; material: feces | host: Homo sapiens | place: USA: Oklahoma
AGGCGGCAGGCGAGCTGAAAGAGCGTCTGCGCAATATGCTGGGCGGGGAAGAGGGCGATGAGGTGTTTGCCTCCACGTTCCACTCCGCCTGTGTCCGCATCCTCCGCCGCTGGGCCGAGGAGATCGGCTATCCCCGCAGTTTTACCATTTACGACACGGACGACTCCCAGCGGGTGATGAAGACCGTGTACAAAGAGCTGAGCGTGGACGATAAGTTCTTCCCGGTCAAGAGCGCCATCAACCAGATGAGCCGCTGGAAAGACCAGCTCGTCAGCCCGGCCGAAGCACTGCAGACCCCGGCAAAGGACACCAAAGGCGCTCTGGCGGCCCGCGTTTATGCCGCCTATGAAAAGAAACTGAAAGAGGCCGGCGCGTTCGACTTTGACGATCTGATCTATCAGACCGTCCAGCTGCTGGCCGAGCACAAAGAGGTGCGGGACTTCTACCAGAACAAATACCGTTACCTGCTGGTGGACGAGTATCAGGACACCAGTGTGGCACAGTTCCGCCTTGTCAGCCTGCTCACCGGCCCGGAGAAGAACATCTGCGTTGTCGGCGACGATGACCAGAGCATTTACCGTTTCCGGGGGGCTACCATTGAGAACATCCTCAACTTTGAGCGTGTTTACCCGGGCACCAAGACCATCCGGCTGGAGCAGAATTACCGCTCCACTTCCAACATCCTCAACGCCGCCAACTGCGTCATCCAGCACAACACGGAGCGCAAGGGGAAGACCCTTTGGACCCAAAACGGTGAGGGCGACAAAGTGCAGGTCTACACGGCAGAGAACGAGCAGGACGAGGCCAGCCACATCGCGGACATCATCGGCCAGCACCTGCGGGAGGGCGGCCATCTGGCCGACCACGCCGTGCTCTACCGGATGAACGCCCAGTCGGCCCCGCTGGAAAGCTACTTCACCCGCGCGGGTATCCCACACAAGATCGTGGGAGGCCAGCGGTTCAACGACCGCAAAGAGGTCAAGGACATCCACTCCTACATGTCCATTGTGGCCAATCCTCGGGATGATGTGCGTCTCCGCCGCATTATCAACGAGCCTGCCCGTAAAATTGGTGCGACCACCATTGACGTCATCGCGGACCTGGCCGGGCAGGAGGGCGTGAGCATGTTGGAGATCATCCGCCATGCGGACCAGTACGCGAAGCTCAGCCGGGCCATTGCACCACTGTATAAGTTCTATCAGATCTATGAGCGGTTACAGGACTCGCTGGAGAATAAGACGCTGGACGAGTTTGCCAGCGACGTGATTGAGATCACCGGCTACAAGGCGATGCTGGAAGCCGATGCCGCCAAGGGCCACGAGGACGCGGCAGACCGCCTGCAGAACCTGGGCCAGCTGGTCAACAACGTGAAAAACTACTGTGACCAGCAGGGCGAGGAGGCCTCGCTGGAGGGCTATCTGGAAGATATCGCCCTCATCAGCGACATTGACAACTACAACGAGAGTGCCGACCAGGTGGTGCTGATGACCATTCACTCGGCCAAGGGCCTGGAGTTTCCGTATGTATTCCTGATCGGCATGGAAGAGGGGGTCTTCCCCAGTGAGATGAGCAAATACTCGGAGGCTGATCTGGAAGAGGAGCGCCGCCTGGCCTACGTCGGCATCACCCGTGCCAAGAAAGAGCTGTACATCTCCAACAGCGTCACCCGGATGTTGTATGGCCGCACCCAGCGCAATGAGCCCAGCCGCTTTTTGCGGGAGATCGAGCCGGAGTATCTGGAAGAGACCCGCAGCCCGGTGCTGGAACAGCGCAGCCGTCTGGGCGGCTGGGGCAGCAGCTACAGCGACACGGTGCCCGGCGGTGCCTCCGGTTATTCCGGGGCTTCGGGCTGGGGCCGCGGTTCGTCTTCTTACGGCAGCTACGGTGGCAGTACAGGCTATGGAAACCGTTCCGGCTACCTGAACCGGGAGTACAACGCCGGGGAGAGCCGGGGCTTCGGTTCCGGTTACGCCGGGCGGGGGAGTTCCTCGTCCGGGTATGGTTCGGGCTACAGCGGAAGCGCGAGCAGTTCCGGTGGCTTTGGCAGCGGCTACGGCCGCCCGGCAGCACCCAAAACACCTGCAAAGCAAATTAACTTTACAGGCGCGCCTACTGCAAAAACAAATGCAAACACGACAAAACACTACGAGCCCGGTGATGTGGTGGAGCACAAAGTCTTCGGGCGAGGCACGGTGGTGGCGGTCAAGCCTGCTGCCGGGGACCAGATCGTGGAGATTCGTTTTGAAAAGGTCGGCATCAAAAAGACTATGGCAAACTTTGCGCCGCTGACCAAAATTACGGAGGAATGAGAGTATGATGACCGTTCGATTGATCGCCCACACCCCGGAGCCGGAAAAGGTGGTGGCCGCAGCGGCCAAGCTCTGCTACTCCGATGCCCATATCACCGACCTGCTGGACGGGCTGGACGAGGAAAAGACCGCCCGCTTCCTGACCATGCTCAGTGACTTGGGCCACGCAAGCCCCATTGAGCACGCCAGCTTTACCTTTGGCATTGAGGGAGTCAGCCGCACCCTGCTGGCACAGATCACCCGGCACCGCATTGCGTCGTTCAGCGTCCAGAGCCAGCGGTATGTCCGGCTGGACGATTTCCGCTATGTCATCCCGCCCGAGATCGAGGCCATCCCCGAGGCAAAGGCAGCGTTCATCGAGAGTATGAACGAGGACGCCCAGCGGTATCTTGATCTCGTGCAGAAGCTGGAGGACGGCCACACCGCCCGCCTCATGGCCGAGGGAATGCCTGAGAAGCAGGCCCGTGCTAAGGCCTCCAAGCAGGCCAACGAGGACGCCCGCTTTGTGCTGCCCAACGCCTGCGAGACGAAAATGGTAGTGACGATGAACGCCCGCAGTTTGCAGAACTTCTTCCACCTGCGGTGTTGCAGCCGTGCCCAGTGGGAGATCCGGGCACTGGCCGAAGAAATGCTCCGGCTGGTCTACCCGGTGGCACCTCACCTCTTTGCCAAGGCGGGCCCGGCCTGCGTTTCCGGCCCCTGCCCGGAGGGAAAAATGTGCTGTGGCCGCACGGCGGAAGTCCGTGCCCGGTATGCCGCGCTGAAAGGGGAACCGCAGAATGGCTGATGCAAAAAAAGGCACCCTCATCGTGCTGGAAGGGCTGGACGGCAGCGGCAAGGCGACCCAGGCTAAACTGCTGGCCCAACACCTGAAAGAAGCAGGCAAAAATGTCCAGGAGATCACATTCCCGGATTATGCCAGCGATTCCAGCGCCCTGGTCAAGATGTATCTGGCCGGACAGTTTGAGGAGAAGCCCGATGATGTGAACGCCTACCCGGCGTCAAGCTTCTATGCAGTAGACCGCTACGCCAGTTACAAAACCAGCTGGGGCAGCTTTTACGAGGCGGGCGGCGTCATCATTGCGGACCGCTACACCACATCGAATGCAGTACACCAGTGCTCCAAGCTCCCGCCGGAGCAGTGGGAGAGTTTTTTGCAGTGGCTGTTTGATTATGAGTTCCGGCTGCTGGGACTGCCTGCCCCGGATGAAGTCATCTACCTGCAGGTAGACCCCGCCGTGAGCCAGAAGCTGATGACGGGCCGCTACCATGGCGACGAGAGCAAAAAAGACGTCCACGAAAAAGACGTGGAGTACCTGGCCCGGAGCCGGAACGCGGCGGAATTCTGTGCGGCCCATCTGGGGTGGGAGACTGTCCACTGCACCCAGGGCGATGCCATGCGGAGCATCGAGGACATCCAGAGCGAAGTGCGGAAATTGGCCCAGCGGGTTATTTGAGAATAAAGGAGGCATCCTATTCATGTATCGTTTGATGCAGCCGTCGGATCGTGCGGCGGTGGTGGCACTCTGGCAGAAAGAGCGGGGGGATACGGCGGAGTTTATCAACACCGCCATGGACCGTTTTGCCGGGGAACAGAATGTTTACGTGGCCGAAGAAAACGGCCAGATCGAGGCTGCGGCATTGGCGGTGCCGGTCACGCTGCAGGGCCGCCCGGGCAATTACCTGTTTGGCCTGTGCGGGCAGGGCAGCCTGATTTTGGCGGGTTTGGTGGATACTCTCTGCGCCCAGCAGAAGCTGCGGGGCGCGGGCTTTACGGTGGCCGCGCCCACCAGCCCGGAGCGGGCAGCGCTGCTGCAGGATAAGGGGTTCCAGAAAGCTTTTGCCCTCCGCTGCCTGCCCCGGGAAGTGGAGCGCAACCTGTGGAGCCAGGCTGAGTTTGACTCGGTGACCGCCAAAAAGCTCTGCGAGCTGCGGGAGCGCTTCTGGCCGGATACGGTCATGTTGACGCCGGAGAAGATGGCCGTGGTGCTGGGAGACCTGTACTCCCGCGGTGCCACCATCGTGTCCAGTGAGCAGGGCTACGGCATCTATTTCCGCAAGGAGGATACTCTCTATTTTGTGGAGCTGATGGCCGAGGATGACCGTTCTGCCGAGAAACTGATGGAAGCGGCCCGGGAGAAAGAGGTCATCGTGGAAAAAGCTGTTATCACGGTGGGTGCTGCCCAGAACCTGTTCCTGGGCGAGGGTACCCGGCAGGACTATGGCATGATCCGCTTTGAGGGCGAACCCTTTGATGTGAGCGAGAGCTACATGCGGCTGATGCTGGAAAACGGTTAAAGGAGTGGGTATGGCACACAAAAATTCCCACAGTGCTCCCCGCAAAAAGGGCGGGGCACTGAAAATTGTTCTGGTGCTGCTGGTACTGCTGCTCGTGGTTGCGGGCGGTGGTGTCTGGATGGCAAAGCGGGAGATCGACGGCGGCACGCCGGGCGAGGAAGTCACCGTGAGCATCCAGCAGGGCAGCGGCGTGGGCACCATTGCCAACGCGCTGAAAGAGGCGGGGGTGATCAAATTCCCGCGCCTGTTCCGCTGGTATGTGGGCAAACAGGGAGCCGCCGCAAAATTGCAGTACGGCGAGTTTACGCTTGCACCTGGCAGCTCCTACAACGACCTGATCGAGGTGTTGTCGGAGTATGCCAAGGCCGAGAGCGTCCGCCTGACGTTCCCCGAGGGTACCACCGCCATCGCCATGGCCCGGAAGATGGAGGATGCCGGCCTCTGCACGGCTGAGGAATTCCTGAAAGAGGCCAACACCGGCGATTTCAGTGAATATAAGTTCTGGCAGTATGTCCCGGACGACAAGGACGCCCCGGATCGCTTTTTGAAGTGCGAGGGCTATCTCTTCCCGGATACCTACGAGTTTTTGAAAGACGACACCGTCCACAATTACGTGGCCACGTTCTACGCCCACTTTGACAAGCAGATCACCGACGCCATGTACAAGCAGCTGGACGAGCAGGGGATGACCCTGCCGGAGCTGATCACGCTGGCATCGTTCGTGCAGGAGGAAGCGGGCAACGACCAGGACGATAATGTGGCCCAGGTGTTCCGCAACCGGCTGGCGGAGGGTTCGCCCTATCCCAAGCTGCAGAGCAACGCCTCCAGCCATGTCCAGAGCGATGCCGACAACAACTACCTGTGGAACTGGGTGGCCCCCTATTACGGCGGGTGGGACAGCATCCCGGCCAACATCCGGGACGCCTACGACACCTACAACTGCACCGGCCTCCCGGCGGGCCCCATCTCCAACCCCGGCCTTGCGGCCATCCGGGCGGCGCTGGACCCCCAATGTGACCCGGAAGTCAAGGACTGCTATTTCTTTGTGACAGACCAGAGCGGTCATTATTACTACGCCAAGACCTACGCGGAGCACCAGAAAAACTGCGCCGAGGCCGACAGCGTGAATAAAAGCCTGAAGTAAATGCAATAAGCTCCCCGGCAAGGGGAGCTTATTGTGTGAACCAGAACGATAAAAAGAGAGGATAACGTTATGTTGCAGATCCCGGAACTGCTGGCCCCGGCGGGCGATTTGGAGCGCCTGCGGTATGCCATCAACTACGGCGCGGACGCTGTGTATTGCAGCCTGCCTGAATTTGGAATGCGCTCGGCTCCGGCCAACTTTACGCCGGAGCAGCTGGCGGAGGGCGTCATCTATGCCCACGCCCGCGGCCGCAAGGTCTACCTGACCATGAACACCCTGCCCACCAATGAGGAGGCCGACCGCCTACCCGAGGCCATCAAGTCCGCCGCGGAGGCGGGCGTGGATGCCTTTATTGTGGCTGACCTGGGTGTGCTGGACGCCTGCAAGCACTTTGCCCCGGACATTGATGTCCACATGTCCACCCAGACGGGCATCACCAACTGGGCTGCTGCCCGCGCTGCCTACAACATGGGGGCCAAGCGGGTGGTGCTGGCCCGGGAGATGACCCTGCAGGACATTGCTACCCTGCGGGACAAGACCCCGCCGGAACTGGAAATTGAGGCCTTTGTCCATGGTGCCATGTGCATGAGCGTCTCGGGCCGGTGCCTGCTCTCTAATTACATGGCAGGCCGTGACGCCAACCGGGGCCAGTGTGCCCAGCCCTGCCGCTGGAAGTACTATCTCAGCGAGGAGACCCGCCCCGGCCAGCTGTATGAGATCGGCGAGAACGAGAACGGCAGCTACATCCTCAACGCCAATGATCTGTGCACCGCCCCGTTCCTGGACCTTATCTGCAAGGCGGGTGTGGACAGCCTGAAGATCGAAGGCCGCGCCAAGACGTTCTACTATGTGGCCAGCGTGACCGCTGCTTACCGCAAGGCGCTGGACCAGTACCTTGCCGACCCGCTCAACGATGATTTCGCTCTGCCGGAGCAGGTGCTGGAGGAGCTGACCCGCACCAGCCACCGCCACTATTCGCCCGGCTTCTATTTTGGCCGGGAGCAGGCCCGTCAGGCCACCGACAGCGCCACCTACATCCGCGAGTGGGAGTTTGTGGGCACGGTGGACGGCTGGGAGAATGGCATTGCCAGCTGCCAGCAGCGGGGCAAGTGGAGCCTGGGTGATACGCTGGAAGCCCTCTGCCCGGATGGCCGGAGCATTCCGCTGACCCCGGAGTGGATCAAAAACGAGGCCGGGGAGGCCATGGAGTCCACCCCCCACGCGATGGAAAAATACACCATCCCCACCCCGGAACTGCCTCCCATGAGCCTGCTTCGCCGGAAAGTCTGAGATTATTATACGGATCTACACAAAAAGAAGCTCTCCTGCACGGAGAGCTTCTTTTCTTATGCATCGGATGCAAGGGCATCCAAAATCGTTCGCACTTCCCGGATCGTGGCTTCATCGGTCTGCCAGATGTCAAACTCGGAGAAGCCAGGCAGGCCCATGGGCACGCCCTCGCGGCGGAATATCATCCGGCTGTCAAGGACTTTTTTGCCCGAGAGGTGGAACGCCCTGGCACCCGTCTGGGCGGCAAGGTCCGGGAGGTTGGCGGGGCCGACGCCAGCACCCACCAGGATCTCAATGTCATTCCCGGCGGCCTGCACCAGCTGGTGGAGCAGGGACGCTCCCTGCGGGGCACTGGCTGCCTGCCCACTGGTCAGGATGGTGGCAAGCTGCAGCTCTTTGGCGGCTTCCAGCGCCGCAAACGGGTCCCGGCAGACATCAAAGGCGCGGTGCAGCGTGCAAGCTGCCGGGCGTCCGGCCTCCTGTGCGGCACGGCGGGCAGCGGCATAGATGGGCCGCAGCGCTGCTGTATCCAAATCTCCCTCCGGTGTCAGGGCACCGGTCACGATGCCGTCAGCCCCGGCGGCAACCAGCTCTGCGGCCAGCTGCTCCATCTGGGCCAGCTCATAGCGGTCGTAACAGAAATCGCCAAAACGGGGGCGGAGCAGTGCCCGCACGGGGAGGCCGGTTTCGGCCTTGACCTGCCGCACCAGCGCAAGGCTGGGGGTGGTGCCGCCCACAATGAGGTCGGCACAGAGTTCCAGCCGGTCGGCCCCGCCGCGTTTGGCTGCAAGGGCACTGGCCGTGCTGTCAACACAGACTTCCAGGATCATCTTACACACTCTCCAGGAACCGCGCAAAGCCTGCACGGCCTGCCTCGTCCAGCTTGTAGACACCGGCATCGGCCAGCACCTGTGCGAACACATGGCCTACCTCGTCCTGCAAAATCAGGTGCACATTGTCGGCGTTCAACTCCGGGTGCTTTGCAAGGATCTCCTCTGCCCACGCAGCGTGCTTTTGCAGGGCTTCGGGGTACTCTGCGGTGGGCAGGTGTGCCATCAGCACATCAGCAAGGTCGAACAGCTCCTGCTTCAGGCGGCTGGGCAGCACGGCCAGACCCATGACCTCGATCAGGCCGATGTTCTCTTTTTTGATGTGGTGGAGCTTGGCGTGGGGGTGGTAAACGCCCAGCGGATGCTCCGGGGTGGTGATGTTGTTGCGCAGGACGAGATCCAGCTGGAACTTGCCGTCCCGCATCCGGGCAATGGGGGTGATGGTGTTGTGGGGTTCGCCGTCAGTCTCGGCGTAGACGAAGCACTGTTCGTCCGTGTAGCCGCGCCATGCTGTCAGAATTTTATCTGCCAGCTCCACCAGCCGGGCATCATCGGCGCAGGTGAGGCGGATGCAGCTCATGGGCCAGTGGACGATGCCCGCTTCCACATCCTCAAAACCGGGGAAGACCCAGGGTTTCTCGATGGGGGCTTTGGCCATGGCGAATTCATAATGGCCGCCCTGGAAATGGTCGTGGCTCAGGATGCTGCCACCCACAATGGGCAGATCGGCGTTGCTGCCCACGAAATAGTGGGGGAAGAGGGCCACAAAGTCCAGCAGCTTGCGGAACGTGGCCCGCTCGATCTTCATGGGGGTGTGGTTGTTGTTGAAGACGATGCAGTGCTCATTGTAATAGACATAAGGGCTGTACTGCAGATTCCACGCACTGTCGTTGATGGTCAGCGGGATGATGCGGTGATTCTCGCGGGCGGGGTGGTTCATCCGGCCCGCGTAGCCCTCGTTCTCCACACAGAGCTGGCACTTGGGGTAGGAGCTCTGGGGGGCCAGCTTGGCTGCTGCAATGGCTTTGGGGTCTTTTTCGGGCTTGGAGAGATTGATGGTGATATCCAGATCGCCGTAGGGGGTCTTGGTCACCCACTTGAGGTCCCGCTTGATGCGGTAGCGGCGGATGTAGTCCGTGTCCTGGCTGAACTGGTAGAACCAGTCGGTGGCGGCCTGCGGGCCCTCATTTTCGTACCGCTCCTCAAAGTTGGCGCGGACGATGCTGGGCCGGGGGGTGAGCACCCCCATGAGTTTGGTGTCAAACAGGTCGCGGGCCGTGGAGTTGTCCGCGCAGACACCGCGGGCGACGGCGTCGTCCAGCAGTGTTTTCAGGATGGATTCCAGGTCGGTGTAGCACACTTCGCCCTCAGGCGCGGTGAAGCTGTCCAGCTGCATGGTCATGAGCAGCTGGTTGCGGATGTAAATTTCATCGTCCGGCAGAATAAGGCCGGTGTCCAGGCCGTAGTTGACGAGCTGCTGGATGGCAGTAGAGATATCGCTCACAGGACTGCGCCTCCCTCCGGGCGGATGGAGAGGACATGGCAGCGGCCCTCACCCAGAATGGCCTCCATGTTGGTCTTGAACTCCGCCAGAAGCTCCACGGGCACAAAGGCCTGTACGGTGCCGGCAAAGCCGCCGCCGTGGACGCGGACAGCGCCCTTGCCGCCCAGGAAATGTTTGGCCGCCGCAATGGTCACGGCCACCTCCTGGTGCTCCTTGTAACCGGCGGGGATCACGTTCTGCAGGTACTCCCAGCTGCTCTGGCCGGATTCGCCCACCAGATTGAGGAATGTGGTAAAATCGCCCTCCCGCAGGGCAGTGACCTGTTTTGCCACCCGGTCATTGTCCGCATAGATATGGAACGCGCGGAGGACAGCCCGGTCGCCGCACTGTTTACGGCACTCCGGCAGCTTTGCGATAAACGTCTCAAAGGGAACATCCCGCAGCACCTCGCCGCCGCAGACAGCGGCCACGGCGCGGCACTCATTGGGGATGGCGGCATATTCGTCGGTCAGGTCGGCGTGGTCGGCACCGGAATCCAGGATGCAGAGGGCGAGGCCCGCCTGAGAGAAGTCCACGGGCACAGGCTCCACGATGGGCTTGGCGGGGTCGGCAAAATCAATGGTGATGATGTTGCCCACGCTGGAAGCCATCTGGTCCATCAG
>OBKN01001135.1_pt1 | contig 9907 bp, 8 predicted proteins | sample 1519931 | NCBI WGS metagenome assembly OBKN01 (sample SAMN04209254, study PRJEB22552) | human gut metagenome | biome: gut; material: feces | host: Homo sapiens | place: USA: Oklahoma
GACCACGGCGTGGTCTACCCCACCAAGCCGCGCGGCGACGTGGCAGGCACCAAACGCGAGCTTGCCCGCCTCGTGAAGAAAGACCGCGTGAACACCATCGTGATTGGCAACGGCACCGCGAGCCGCGAAACCGAGGAGGTGGTGTCGGAGTTCATCGCCGAGCAGGCGCCCGATTTGCGCTACACCATCGTGAATGAGGCCGGCGCGTCGGTATATTCGGCATCGGAACTCGCCAGCCAGGAATACCCCGACCTCGACGTGACCGTGCGCGGCGCGATGAGCCTTGGCCGCCGCCTGCAAGACCCGCTGGCCGAGCTCGTAAAAATTCCGCCGCAATCGATTGGCGTGGGCCAGTACCAGCACGATCTTGACCAGGCAGAACTTGCTCGTACGCTGGGGTATGTGGTCGAAGACGTGGTCAACCGCGTGGGCGTTGACGTGAACACCGCCAGCGCGAGCCTTTTGAGCTACGTTTCGGGCATCACGTCGACGGTAGCCAAAAATATCGTGGCCTATCGCGAGGAAAATGGCGCCTTCGCCGACCGCCGCGAACTGAAGAAGGTTCCCAAGCTGGGGCCGAAAGCCTACCTGAACGCTGCAGGCTTTTTGCGCATCGCGGGCGGCAAAAACCCGCTCGACGCCACGAGTGTGCACCCCGAAAGCTACCCGGTGGCAACCGAGGTGCTCAAGCGGGCCGGCGTGTCGGCGAGCGAACTCGAGCGCGGCGGCATTCCCGATATCGAGAAGCGCGCAGGCAGTGTGGCCGAATTGGCTGGACAGCTCGACTGCGGCATTCTGACGCTCATCGATATTATCGACGAGCTGAAAAAGCCCGGCCGCGACCCGCGCGACGACGCCCCCGAAGTCGTGTTCAGCCGCTCGGCGCTTTCCATCGACGACCTTGAACCGGGCATGGAGCTGAAGGGCACCGTGCGCAATGTGGTCGATTTCGGCGCGTTCGTCGACATCGGCGTGCACCAAGACGGCCTCGTGCACATTTCGAAACTCGCCAATCGCTTCGTGAAGCACCCGAGCGATGTGGTGCGCGTGGGCGACACCGTGAACGTGTGGATAGAAAAAGTCGACCGCAACCGCAAGAAGATTTCCCTCACCATGGTGCAAGGGAAATAAACGATAAAAGGCCAACGGATGTGTTAAACGCTCGTAGCGTTTAACAGGATTCGAGCAGGCAACGCATTAGCAGCTTTTCAACGCGGCCATCACATCGGCGATGGCGTAGAGCGAGCCGAAGCAGCACACCACGCCATCGGGGCCGGCGGCTTCAACGGCGCCCTCAACCGCATTGGCAATCGACGGACAGGCCTGCACCTGCAGGCGCTGCACGCAGTAGTCGTGCACTCCCTCGAACTCGAGCTCGCGTTCGCGAATGGCGCAGGCCAGCTCGTCGGCATGCAGCGCGCGCTCGTTTTCGGGCGGCTCGGCGCAGAAGTAGCGCGCCGCCAGCGGCAGCGTGGCATCGATCATGGCCTGGTAATTCTTGTCGCGCAGCACATTCATCACGAATGTCACGCCGCCCTGCGGGAAATACTCGCGCAGGCTCGCCGCCAGCACATTGGCGCCTTGCTCGTTGTGGCCGCCGTCGACAATCACCGTGGGATTGTCGCGCACCACTTCAAAGCGGCCCTGCCACACCGTGGCCTCGAGACCTGCCTTAATGGCCTCATCGGAAATCTCGAACCCACGTCCGCGCAGCACGCGGGCAATTTCGATGGCCATCACGGCATTATTCGGCTGGTAGGTGCCCGCAAGCTTCAGGCGCACATCGGTGAAGCCGTCGTAGGAAAACACCTGGTGCAGACCTTCCGCATGCGCATGAATGCGACCGAAGCGCGGCACACTCACCGGTGTTCCCACCTCGCGAGCGCGCTGCATAATAACGGCCTCGGCTTCGGGCTTCTGCTTGTAGCTCACCACGGGAATGCCGGCCTTGATGATGCCGGCTTTTTCGTGCGCGATTTTGGCGATGGTATCGCCAAGCACGTGCGTGTGGTCAAGAGCGATCGAGGTAATGGCGCACACCTCGGGCACGACGACATTCGTGGAGTCGAGCCTGCCGCCCAAGCCCACCTCGAGCACCACAGCCGTGCAGCCGACCTGCGCAAAGTGCAGCAGCGCCGCCGCCGTGATAAGCTCGAACGCCGTGGGCTGCTCGTCCATCTGCTCTGCCGCTTCGCGCACCTCGAGCGCCACAGCGAGCAAATCTTCATCGGAAATATCTTCGCGGTTCACCTGAATGCGCTCATTGAAGCGCAACACATACGGCGAGGTAAACAGGCCAACCTTGTAGCCCGCCGCCTGCAGAATGCCCGCGGTGAACGCGCACGTCGACCCCTTGCCGTTCGTGCCTGCCACATGCACGATGCGCAGGCGATCTTGCGGGCGGCCCAGGCGCTCGAGCAGCTCTTCCGTACGATGCAGCCCCAGACGAACGTCGCGCCACGCGCCTTGCTGCAGGTACACTTTCGGGTCGAATTCTTCAGTCATGCGTCTTCCTTAGACAACGGGTCTTTAACAGCCGCATTGTACAGCAGTGATTTTCTGTACTAGAAACATTTTCGGGATATTTCCTTCTGTACTAGAGGCAGTAAGGCGCTTGTCTCTCGATCGAAGAGCGCGAAGGCCAAACGGTGCGCCACCTGCCGCTTTACATGACGCTCTGCCTCGCCGACGAAAGACAACAAAGCCTCGCTGGGATCAAACTCGAGAAAATCGATTTCAGCACCCTGTAGGAAATACCGCGCGCCCCTACCCTTTCAGCAGTTCGCCCAAGCGACGAAAATCGGCTTCAATGGCGACCTGCTTCGTGGGGTCGTACAGCGCCGCCGCAGGGTGATACACGGGGAACACCTTGAAGCGCCCCGCCATGGTCACCTGTCCATGCAAGCGCGTGATGCCGCGTTCGGTTTTCAGAATGAACTTCGTGGAGAAGTTGCCCATGGTCACGAGGAATTCCGGCCCGATGGCGCGCACTTGATCGCGCAAATACGGCGTGCACGTGACAATTTCATTGGGATGTGGGTCACGATTCGACGGCGGGCGACACTTCAGCACGTTAGCGATGAACACCTCATCGCGCGAAAGGCCCGCAAGTGCCAGCAAATCGGTAAGGTAATGCCCCGCGGCGCCCACAAACGGACGCCCCTGCAAATCTTCGTTTTTGCCAGGCGCCTCGCCAACGAGCATCACGCGGGCGGCGGGGTTGCCAAACCCCGGCACCACATTCGTGCGGCCTTCGCACAAAGCGCACCGGCGGCACTGGCCAATAACGCCTTCGATATCGGCCAGAAGTTGGGCGGAATCCTCGCCTTCCTTCGCCTGCACCGTTGCAAAATGGCTGTTCACTATGGCCATGGCGCCCTCGCCTTCTTTAGCGCGTGTAAACCTTAGGCATGCGCAAGCCGAACGCGCAGCACAGCTCATGCGGAATGGTTCCGATTTGTTCCGCCATGTCGTCGATTGAGATGCGCGCACCACCCTGGGCGCCCACAAGCAGCACCTCGTCGCCGATTTGGGGGTCGAGACGCGGACGCGTACCGCTGCTGCGCATATCGATCTCAAACATGCACTGATCCATGCAGATATTGCCCACCTGGTTGCAAAGCTGGCCGTTGTAAATAACCTGGGCGCGGCTCGAAAGCGCACGGTTGTAGCCGTCGGCATAACCAATGGGAAGCGTGCAAATCTTCACACTGCCAGTAGAGCGATAGTGCAAACCGTAGCTCACGCCCTCGCTCATGGGGGGCTGGCTCACGTTGGTGATGCGCGCGTGCACGCTCATGGCTGGGCGTAAATCGAAATAGCCCACCGTTTCGGGACACGGGTGGAAGCCGTACAGCGAAATACCAAAGCGCGCCATATCGAGATGCGTATCGGGGTAGCGCAAAAGTGCTGCAGAGTTCGCACAATGCACGATGCCTGGGTTAATGCCAGCAACGCGCATGTCGGAGATGGCTTCGGTAAAGCGGCGGAACTGCATGTTGAAGTCGAGCGTCTCGGGGCAGTCGGCCGTAGCGAAGTGGGTGAACGTGCCCACATGCTCAAGCGCGCGGTGGAAGCTGATTTGACGCACGAACTCGACCGCTTCGTCAAAGCGCACGCCAATGCGGTTCATGCCGGTGTTAAGCGCCAGATGGAACGGAGCGCGCAGCCCATGCGCGTCGGCCGCCTCGCCATAGGCGACAGCGAACTCGGCCGTGTACACGCTCGGCATGATGTTATAGTTCAGAAGCAGCGGAATGGCGGCCTCGGGGGGCTCGGAAAGCATGAGCACGGGCGCGGTAATACCCGCCTCGCGCAGCTTAACGCCTTCCTGCACCGTCGCCACCGCAAGATAGGAGGCGCCGGCAGAAAGTGCGGTTTTCGCAACCTCAACCGAACCATGACCGTAGGCGTCAGCCTTCACGACGGCAAGCAGGCGACACCCGGGTTTCAGGCGGCGCTTAGCCACGGCGATATTGTTGCGAATGGCGCCCAGGTCGACCTCAACCCATGACCAACGGCGCTCGTTTTCGGCGATTTCAGCCAAGCGCTCAGGCGAAAAATCGTTCGCATTCGCAGCTGCGCGAGAACCCAGGGGCGTCACATCGCGCAGCAAGCTCGAAACGTCCTGCTGCTTGGCGGGTCGACTTCCGCCCACCTGCGCACCGAATGCATTGAATCCGTTCATAGAGGCTGCTCCTCTTTCATATCCCATTAGTACTTGTAGGATACCGCGCGAAAGCGCGTGCTGGGTAAACGTTTTCGAAAACCAGCCCATGCACAAAGAGAAACGCCCCGTTCGAACGGGGCGCCCTACCCAAACGCGGAGCACACGGCTATTCCGCCTTTTTCTGTTTGCGATTGTCGGTGACGTAAATTCCCACGCGCACTTGTTTCCATGGATCGGCCTTTTTGTCGACCTGCATAATGCGGCATTCAAACACGTTGGCATGGCCGAAACGCAACAGCTGCGCGATGGTAGCGTTGCTATCGCCGGGGACGTAGCCAAGATGCACACCCTTGCGGTAAATCGCCACGGCATCGGGGTCGTGCGGATTGTCGGGTTCGGCTATGAGTTCGAGCTTCTTGCCGGGCTTGAGTTTCTTGAGCGCCAACGCGCCATCGTGGTATTGAAACCCCGCGATAAAGAACGACTGCATGATTTTTGACGGCTCATACATGGTTTCCTCCTATCGATTCGCCTGATAGGAACGATGCTAGCCAGTTTCATTCGCACGCGTGTACAGCGGAATGGACATAACTGGCCAAATTGCACGCCGCATACAACACGAGGGCCACGCCCAATCGGATGTGTCCCTCGCCCCATCTTGCTCTTGCCGCCATGCGCTACGCACTACCCCAAAGAAAGGAAGCTCATAGCCAATGCCACCATAGCCTCTTTCTCGTCGGGCTTCGACTCGGCGGTCATGATGGTGAGCGCGACCAACGCGCTGTCGGAAATACGCTTGGCGCCATCGGCCCACAACGCATCGTTCATGTTCAAGAAATACAGGAAGAGCGCGGCGGCGATGCGCTTGTTGCCGTCGTGGAACGAATGGTTCTTCACGACGAAATACAGCAGGTTGGCGGCCTTTTCCTCGAGAGTCGGGTACATCTCCTGCCCGCCGAAGCCCTGGTAGATCGCCGCGATGCTCGAGCGGAAGGAGTCGTCCTTCTCGACGCCGAACAGGTCGCTGTCGCGCGAGAACTTCATTGACGCGATAAGGCTTCGGCATTCGTCGTAATTAAGCACGTACGTCGCCGCGCGGCCCTTCGGCTTCGCGATTCGCCGATGGTCGTAGTCGTCGAGCAGATCGAGCGCGCCTGAATACGCCCTGATGACCGAGAGAATGCCCTTCGCCTCGGAAGAATTCGGAATGCAATCCATGACCTGGACGATTTGCCCCAACTGCGCAAGGCGGCGCTTGTTTGCTGCGTAGCCATCAAGCACATATTGTCGCAGCACGCCTGTTGCCCATCGACGGAATTCGACGCCGCGCTTTGATTTCACGCGATAGGCGACCGAAATGATGGCATCAAGGTTGTAGAACGCGACCGGCTTGTCTGAATTTGCAATGTGCAAATAATGCACATTGCCTTCTTCGAGGATTTCCCCTTCCCTAAAAATATTAGAGATATGGCGGGAAATCACCGACCTGTCTCTCCCGAAAAGCGCCGCCATCTGCTCTTTCGTCAGCCATACCGTTTCGCCGTCGAATTCGACATTGAGCTTTACCTGATCGTCTTCCGATTCGAACAGCACAATCTCGTTTTCCATATCGCCTCCAACCCGCGTCGTTTATAGCCAAACGTTTGTTCGTATTACAACATGCAGGCAGACCCTATACCACGAGCTAATAAAACAGCAACCATCAGTAGGTGCCTTTTGTTCCACGAGATAAGGCGCTAAAAAACGGGGGGCACCATATGGCGCCCCCGTTCTCTCGCGTATTTTTCAGCTTAGCCGTTCTTGCGAGCGTACAGCTTGTTGTTGGTGTCGAGCCAGGTCTCGACCGTACCGGTGTCGAAGCCGTCTTCGTCGGAAATGACGACAGCGTACATTTCCTCTTCGGCGAGCACCGCATCAAGCGCGTCGGTGAGTTGAATTTCGCCGCCCACAGTAGGCTTGGCGTCAGCCAGAAGCTCCATAACGCGAGCCGAAAGCAGGTAGCGGCCAAACACCGAGAGGTTCGACGGAGCATCCTCAAGCTCCGGCTTCTCGACCAGGCTGTTCACCTTCCACACGCCGTCTTCGCCTTCGACGGGAGCGCCGTCGATAATGCCAAAGCGATGCACCTGCTCGTCGGGAACGGGAAGCACGGCAATCACGCTCGCGCCGCCGTGTGCGCGAGAAACCTCGAGCATGCGCGGGCAAATGTTGTTGTCGGGCACGATGACGTCGCCCAAAAGCACAAAGAACGGCTCATCGGCGGTTTTTTCGGCCGCGCAGTGAATCGCATGGCCCAAGCCCAGCGGCTCGTCCTGGTAAACGTAGGAAACGTTGAGATTGCCAACGCGCTCGACCTCGTCGGCGTAAGCATCTTTGCCGCGGGCGCGCAGCGTTGCCACGAGCTCCGGGTCGGGCGAGAAGTGCTTCTCAATGGACTTCTTATCGCGGCTGTTCACGATAACGACTTCATCGGCGCCCGATGCCAAGCCCTCTTCGACCACATACTGAATAACCGGGCGGTCGACCACAAGCAGCATTTCTTTCGGCTGAGCCTTAGTGGCGGGAAGGAAGCGCGTGCCCATGCCCGCAGCGGGAATCAAAGCCTTCAACGTACATCTCCTATCTGGGAAAACGACGCGCCGCGCACGGCGGCCCGTTCGATTGCGTGGGTGTATTGTACGACACTTGAACGCCGAGCGGGAAAAGCCCAAAAAGGCTGCACGCGAACGCCGCGCGAAAGCGGGAGGCGAATCCTGCGGCGAGCCCTGAGCGTACGAACTTAAAAAAGCATCGGCCGCACAAATACCGACGATAGTCGCAGGCGAGATAGAAATCGAAGCGAAATCGCGGGCGCGCCCTGCCGAAGGAGTTTACGAGTCCTCGCGCGCAGCAAGTTCGAGCAGAAACTTCCAGGCAGGAAGAATCTCAATACTCACGTCATCTTTCTCGACGATTCCCTCTTCCTCTTTCGTAACTATGACGAATCGCCTCGCGTTTTCGTCAACTTTCGCGAGCTTGATCAAATTTCCGAACTCCCGCGGGCTCGCGCTTTCCGAAATCGAATAAGACACCTGCACGGCAAGACCTTCTTCGGGCACATAGAAGTCGATATCGATACCGTTTTTCGACGATTTCAGATAGCGGAGGCCGTCGCCGCAAGCATCGCGCATGGCAACGGCGATTTCGTTCTCCAGCAAAACAGGTTCCTTTTTCGCAAGAAACAAATTTAGCAAGCCGTTATCGGAAAAGTAATATTTAGGATTGCCCTCTCGCTCGACGAATTTTGCGACAGCATTACGAACGGGGAAAATGAGGTAGGCTTCTTGCGCCATCGCGATGTAATCGATAACGGAATCTTTGCTGAGCTTATAGCCGACGCTTTTCAGCATGCCATGAAGCATCGTATACGACGCTTCATTGTGAACCGTTTCGGCGATTTTCTTCATAAGCACACGCATGGCCTCGGGGTTTCGCACTCCATTTCGCGCAACGATGTCGCCCAGAAGCACCTTTTGATACACGCTTTCAACGTATTCGCGCGGCGACGCATAGCGAAGCGATTCGGGGAAACCACCCGTCGTATAGAACGATTCAAAAGCCGCGTTGAGCGCGCCCCTTCCTGCCGTTGAATACAAGGCGAACTCGTCACGCGACGTCCCCAATGCGTCGAGGTATTCATCAAACCTGTAGGGTGTTACGTATTTCGTCAGATAGCGGCCGCCAAGCGTCGTTTCAATTTGGCCACTCAACATTTTGGCGTTGCTCCCCGTTATGAACGCATGCTTGCCAGAATCGGCCAAACGGCGCGCGAATTTTTCCCAGCCTTCGATATTTTGAATCTCATCGAGGAAGAAAAATCCCCCTTCACCGCTGAGCTCACCTTGAACCAAAAGAATGTCGTTGAAGTCTGCCAGCGAGAATTCAGCCAGACGCTCATCTTCGAAATTGATATAAATGATTCGATTCCAAGCCACGCCTCTCGCAACCAAATCTTGAACAACACCGTAGAGAAGCGTCGATTTCCCAGCGCGACGCAAGCCGGTCACTACATAGTTCGCGTTAGGGTCGAGCGAGTAGCGACGGGCGATGATGTTCACATTGCGAATAACTTCGTGCTGGTCAAATATGACGGTCTTCAGAATCTCTTTGTTCATGATTCCTCAATCTGTCGAGTATGTTCGACAGATTATATAACTTTTTGTCGAGTATAGTCGACAGATTTACCATCATTTTGTCGAACACAACCGACAAACGTGGATAGCAGCATACAACCCGATATCGTCGCAAAAAAGCGGCAGGCGCCCGTAGCACCCACCGCCCCAATCTCATATACGTAAAAAACCAGGCCAGCGCGCTATTTCTTCGCAGCAAGCAACTCTTCGACATGCTCCTCAAGCGCGTCAAGCTTCTTTTCGGTGTTCTTCAACTTCAAGATGGTCATAATCACATACACCATGAGAATCGCGAAGATAAGCGCATAGGCGGCGATTACATACGGCGCACCGCCAAGCACGGTGGAATAGATTTCAGAAAGAACGGGATTCATTTAGTCCTCCAATGCGTCGGAAAGGCGGGCGACTTTGTCTTGCATGATTTGGGTGCGCAGGCGCAGGCGGTACAGGCCGAACGCGATGAGCATCATGCCGAACAGCGACAGCAAGAACGGCAGCAACATGTCGGGCGACAGGCCCGAATCGGTGCGGAAAATAACTGGGTGCACGCTCGAGGGAATGATGCGCGTGACCATGAAGCAGATAGGCACATCCACGCAAATCAGAATGCCAAGCACAGCCGAATAGGTCGCGCGGCGCTCGGGGTCTTCAACGGCGTTGCGCAGAATGAAGTACGCGAAAACCATGAGCATCAAAATGAAGTACGTGGTGAGACGCGGCTCCCATGTCCACCACACGCCCCACTCGAAGCGCTCCCACAGCTCACCGCTGGCCATAACGCACAGCACGAAGACGAGCGCGACTTCCATGCAGATGCGCGAACGCACATCATAGCAAGCGCGTTTGGTCATAAGGAATCGAACGCCGTAGAACGCAGAGAATATCACCGCGCCGAAACTCGAAATGGCCACCGGCACGTGCCAATAGAAAATCTTCTGCGAAATGAGCAGCTTATTGGCCACCACGGTTCCCGCGATAACCTGCGGCTCGCTCACAGCCGCGCCGTTGACAAGCGGCGCCAACGTGAACGTGAGCACGAAGCCCGCAACGGCGAGCAGCGTGCCCA
>OBKN01001137.1_pt1 | contig 9888 bp, 7 predicted proteins | sample 1519931 | NCBI WGS metagenome assembly OBKN01 (sample SAMN04209254, study PRJEB22552) | human gut metagenome | biome: gut; material: feces | host: Homo sapiens | place: USA: Oklahoma
ATAGCCGCCGCCAAGGTACAGGCCGTCTGTATTTTCAGGAATGCAGCTGTCAGAAATCGGAGAAAACTCAACCAGTTCAACGCCTAAATTGCGCAACACCTCAAAATTATCCTCATAATAGAAACAAAACGCCTTATCCCGCGCAACGGCAACACGTACCGGCTTTTTCGTCACCGGGCTGATCTTTTCCGAATCATCTGACAGCTGCGACGCAATGCGCGATATTTTTAATATTTGTTCAATATCAATCCTGTTTTCAGCAGCATCTGAAAGCAGATCCAGTCTATAATTCAAATCCTTTAATTCATCTGCGGTTACGAGTCCCAAATGTCTGTCTGGGATTTCCGCCTCTGGTACCGACGGAAGATAACCCAGAACCTTCAATCCGGATTTCTGCACAATATCACGATAAAAAGGATACATTGTATCCGAAATCCCATTTAAAATCACACCGCACAGCGTGTTTTCCGCAAAATTACGAAATCCCGAAAGCATAGCTGCCAGAGAAAGCGACTGTCCCTTCGGACGCACAACCAATATCGCAGGCGTACCTGTTTCACGCGCCAGATGCGCGGCGGAGGCCGTGTCGGTCGTGCCGGAAACGCCATCATAGAATCCCATTACGCCTTCGATTACGCCGAGACCGTTTTGCGGAATGCTGCGCACGATCTGACCGCGTACTTCACGCTCACTGATGAAAAAAAGGTCAAGATTTCGGCTTGGAATGCCGAGGACTGCCTTATGAAACATGGGATCGATATAATCCGGTCCGCACTTGAATGCTGCAAGCGGAATATTTCTTCGCTGCATCGCGCGCAGAACAGCAAGCGTGACCATTGTTTTTCCACAGCCGCTGCCCGTTCCGGCAATCATGATCCGCGGTGCATTATTCGCCATATTTATCCCCTTTTCCCGACAGGATAAACACCGGATTGTTCGCCGTCATCATCGTGTAACACCCGATGCGTTTCCCTCTCGCCGCAGAAAGCTGCGTGATTTCGACCTGCTGCAGACCGAATTCTGCAAACAGCCTCTGCGTTTCCTGCAAAGTCTCCAACGCGATCGCATTCACGGCAATTCGTGCCTCTGGATTTTTCTCCAATGCAGTTTCAATGATTTCACGCATATTTCCGCCGCTTCCGCCGACAAAAACGCAGTTCGGTTTGGGAAGATCTGCAAGCACTTCGGGCGCATGTCCTTGGACAATATGCACATTAAAGCCTCCGAGCTTTTGTCTATTCTGCGCAATAAGCTCGATTGCTTCCGTGTTTCGTTCGACCGCAAAGACAGCTCCGTCCATCGCTTTCCGCGCGAGCTCAAATGTCACCGCGCCTGTGCCCGCGCCGACGTCCCATACGGTATCCCCCGGCTGCACGCCGAGACGCGCGACCGACACCCATCGCACTTCCTCTTTGGTCATCGGAACCTTCGCGCGCGTCAGCATTTCGTCCCGAACAGGCTCAAACGGATTTACAGAATTCGGATTGAGGACAAGCATCACGGCAAGATCTGCGCAGGGGTTTTCTGCAAGTTCCGATGCCGTTCCCTTCAAGACCCTTTCTCTGGGTGAGCCGAGATTTTCTCCAATGTATACCTGCACGCCGCCGAGTCCGGCGTCTGCCAGCGAACGGCAGACGAACTGTACATTGTTGTCACCGCCTGTCAGCACGAACGTTTTCTCATGGTAGCTGACCGCGCCGAGCAGGTCTCCTTTTCTGCCGTGAAGGCTGCGAATGCACGCATTTTCATAGCTGATTCCGATTTTTGCACACAGATACTGCATACTTGACAGGCCGCAGAACAGCCGCACTTCGCCATGCGCGAGCAGCTTTTCCCGCAGTTTTCCGGCGGCGCTGAAAAATCCAACATCGCCCGAAACCAGCAGTGCAGCTCTGTCCGCTCCGCACGCAATCGCCCGTTCCGCAAGCTCGGAAAACAGACAGATCTGCGCATTCTCGCAGATTTCTGCAAGGCGCTCCGTCGCAAACACCATTTCTGCCGAGGCAAGCGCCTGTGCGGCCTCGCCGGTCAGTGTTTCCCGTGTGCCCATGCCGGCGCCTATGATATCGAACTGGCGCATCCGCGTCCCTCCTTTTTATGCCATCTCGCTGAGTGTTTCTTCTGCCGCCTGCACCGTGCAGGCGAGGTCGTTCTGCGTATGCACGGACGAAACGAACATCGCTTCAAACTGACTCGGCGCGAGATAAATCCCCCGCTTCAGCATGCCGTTAAAGTATGCCGCATATCGTTTTGTGTCACTTTTCTTCGCCGCAGCATAGCAGTTTACCTGCGTTTCCGTGAAATACGGACACAGCAGCGAGCCGATCTGGTTGACCTGCATCGCGATGCCATGCTTTTCCGCACTTGCGCGCAGATGGTTCGCGATATAGCTCGCAGAGGTCTCCATGACCGTGTAGATCTCCGGGTGATCGGTGATAATATTCAGCTGGGCGAGACCTGCCGCCATGGCGACCGGATTGCCCGACAGCGTGCCGGCCTGATAAACCGGTCCGGTCGGTGCGACCTGCTCCATGAGGGCGCGGCTGCCGGCATAAGCACCGACCGGCATACCGCCGCCGATGATCTTGCCGTAGGTCACAAGGTCGGCCTGCACGCCGAAATATTCCTGTGCGCCGCCTGCCGCGAGACGGAAGCCCGTGATGACCTCATCGAAGATGAGCAGCGCGCCATGCCTGTCGCAGAGCGTGCGCAGACCCTGTAAAAAGCCGTCCTCAGGCGGCACGACACCCATGTTCGCTGCAACCGGCTCGACGATGACCGCCGCGACCGCGCCGTCATTCGCCTCGAGCAGGCGCTCGACCGATGCGAGGTCGTTGTACTGCGCCATCAGCGTGTCCTGCGCTGCGCCCTTCGTCACGCCCTTGGAGTCCGGTTCGCCCTGCGTGAGCGCGCCGCTTCCTGCGCCGACGAGCATCGCGTCCGAATGACCGTGATAGCAGCCCTCGAACTTGATGATCTTGTCTCGTCCGGTCGCGCCGCGTGCCAGACGGACCGCGCTCATGACCGCCTCCGTTCCCGAATTGACCATGCGGACCATCTCGACGCCGGGCAGCATGGAGACCATCTTCTCCGCCATTTCGACCTCAAGGCCGGTCGGCGCGCCGAAGGAAAGGCCGCAGACCATGCGGTCATACACCGCCTTGAGGATATCGGGGTGGCTGTGCCCGAGGATCATCGGCCCCCACGAGCCGACATAGTCGATATATTCCAGTCCGTCAGCATCCAGAATGTGACTGCCGAGACCCTTTACGATAAAGCGGGGCGTACCGCCGACCGCACGGAATGCGCGGACAGGCGAGTTGACGCCGCCGGGCAGCACCCTGCACCCCCGCTCAAACAGCTTTTCTGAGTTCGTCATATCAGCCGATATCTCCCTTCCGAATGGCGTCCGCCAGCTCACACGCAAAATAAGTGATCAGAATATCCGCTCCGGCGCGGAAGATCGAGACCGCGCTCTCGCACATTACGCCGTATTCATCGATCAGACCGTCCTTCGCCGCCGCCTTGATCATCGCGTACTCGCCGGACACCTGATAAGCCGCGACGGGCAGGTCAAATCTGTCCCTGCACTCGCGCACGAGGTCGAGATACGGCATCGCAGGCTTGATCATCAGAATGTCCGCACCCTCCTGCACATCGAGCTCGCATTCGCGCATGGCCTCACGGCCGTTATGGGGGTCCATCTGATACGAACGGCGGTCACCGAACGCCGGAGCAGAGCCTGCGGCGTCGCGGAACGGGCCGTAGAAGGTAGACGCGAATTTCGCGGAATACGCCATGACCGGCGTGTTGACAAAGCCGTTTTCGTCGAGCGCGGCGCGGATCGCCGCCACGCGGCCGTCCATCATGTCGCTCGGCGCGACCATGTCCGCACCGGCGCGCGCATGGCTGACCGCAGTCCTGGCCAGCACCTCGAGCGTCCTGTCGTTGTCGACATAGTGACCGCACAGGATGCCGCAGTGGCCGTGCGAGGTGTACTCGCACATGCAGACGTCCGTGATGATATACAGCTCGGGCGCGATGGCGCGGAGCGCACGGATGCCCTGCTGCACAACGCCGTTCGAGTCCCATGCGGACGAGCCGTTCTCGTCCTTGTGCTTCGGCAGACCGAACAGCAGTACACGCGACACACCGTGTGCGCGCATGCGCTCGACCGCGCGGCCCAGCATATCGGGCGAATAGTGATACTGTCCGGGCAGCGACGGAATTTCGTCGCAGATGCCCTCGCCCTCGATGATGAAGATCGGCCAGATCAGGCTGTCCGCAGAAATGCGCGTCTCGCGCACCATGCGGCGCAGCGTATCCGACGTCCGCAGCCGCCGCGGACGGAAATCCTTGTTGAACATTGATATTGTCACCCTTCCAGAACAGTTTTGCAAAGCGCGAGAAGGGCGGTCTCGGTCGCCTCCTGCGCGGTAAATGGTTTCATTTCATAGCTTTTCGCAGCTTCAGCCGTGACCGGGCCGATGCAGAGCGCGGCAAGTCCGCGCAGGTTTTCCCTCCCCACAGCTTCCGCGAAGCTGTGCACGGTGGACGCGCTCGTAAATATCACGCCGTCGAGCGCCCGGTTCCGGATGCGCTCACGCAGCTCATCCGCCTTCGCGCAGCAGCGCACGGTATCGTAAAGCGGTACATCCGTGACACGGATGCCGCCGTTTTTCAGTTTTTCGGGGAGAATGTGGCTGCCCTCGGCCGCACGCAGCAGGAGCGCCGCGCCGCCGCCCTGCATTTCCCGGCAGAGCGCGTCCGCGAGGTGTTCGCTGTCGTAAGCCTCAGGCACGAGGTCGGCGCTGATGCCGCAGGAAGCGAGCGTCTCCGCCGTTGCGCTGCCGATGCAGGCGAATTTCATCCCGTACAGTGCGCGCAGATCGCGTCCTGCGCGAAACAGTGCGCGTACCGCAGCCTGTACGCCTGCCGGCGAGGTAAACACCGCCCAGTCATGCTTTTCCTCGAGCGCCCCTGTGAGCGAAGCCGTGTCCCCGCGCTCATGCAGCTCGATACAGGGCGCGGCGATGACCTCCGCGCCGAGCGCACGCAGACCGTCCACCAGTCCCGCGTTCCGTTCTTCCGGGCGCGTAACAGCAAGTGTTTTCCCGTGGAGCGGCAGCGCCGTCCACCAGTCGAGCGTACCGCTCAGCGCACAGACGCGCCCGACCACGATGAGCGCCGGGCTGTGCACCCCGGCCTTTTCTGCCGCGTCCGCCAGCTCACCCACGGTCGAAACGACCTTGCGCTGTGTGCCGCGCGCGCCGTTTTCGATGACCGCCGCCGGCATATCCGGCGGCATCCCTGCCGCCGCAAGGCCGTCCGTTACCTGCCGGAGCGCGGTCAGCCCCATGAGGAACACGAGCGTTCCGCCCGTGCGCACGAGCGCTTCAAAGTCGATGCAAAGCGGCTTCCCCGCCCGTGCGTGCGCGGTCACAATATGCACCGATGAACAGAAATCGCGGTGCGTCACCGGGATACCGGCGAACGCCGGTGCGGCGAGCGCACTCGTCACGCCCGGCAGCACGCGGAACGGCACGCCGTGCGTCTTCAGATATTCGCACTCCTCGCCGCCGCGCCCGAACAGATAGCAGTCGCCGCCCTTGAGGCGGACGGTGCGCTTTCCCTGCCGCGCAAGGCGCACCAGCAGGGCGTTGATCTCGTCCTGCGGCACGGGGTGATGCCCCATTTTCTTGCCGACGCAGATGCGCTCCGCGCCCTTCGGGATGAGGTCGAGGATGCTCTCGTCCACCAGACGGTCATATACGACCGCGTCCGCCTGTCTGAGCGCCGCGCCGCCGCCGCACGTTAAAAGCTCCGCGCCGCCCGGCCCTGCACCGACCAGAGTTACCGTTTCCGTCATGTTTCCTCCTCCGCCTGTCTGCGCAGGCGTTCCGCGAGCATGCAGCCGAGCCGCTCGCCCGTCTCCGGTGCGCCTGTCAGCTCTCCCCTGATCAGACTCCGCTCATCCGCGCTGACGTACAGTCCGCGCAGGCGCAGCATCCCGTTTTCGAGCACGGCATACGCCGCCGCCGGGGAAAAGCAGCCGCCGCCGAGCGCCCGGATGAACGCCCGTTCCGCCAGAGCGCAGACGCGCGTCTCCGCGTCATCGAGCAGCTGCGCCGCCGCGCGGCACTCGCCCTCCCGCGCCTGCACGGCAAGGATGCCCTGCCCGGCCGCCGGGAGCATTTCCTCCGGCGAAAAATACCGGCTGATGCGGTTTTCCAGTCCCAGACGGTGCAGTCCGGCCGCCGCGAGCACCAGTGCGCCGTATTCGCCGCTGTCGAGCCTGCGAAGCCGGGTCTGCACGTTTCCGCGCACCGGTTTTACCTCGATACCGGGAAACAGCTGTGCCAGCTGCACGCGCCGCCGCGCGGACGAGCAGCCGATCGGCTTTTCCCTGTCCCAGCTGCCGTCCTCCGGCAGCACGAGCGCGTCTCTCGCGTCCGCCCGCTTCGGGAACGCGATAAGCGGCAGACCGTCCGGCTGCTCCATCGGCACATCCTTCAGGCTGTGCACCGTGAGGTCGACTTCGCCTGCGGCGAGCGCGCGGTCGAGCTCCTTGACGAACAGTCCCTTGCCGCCGACCTTGTCCAGCGTGCGGTCAAGGATCTTATCGCCCGTCGTTTTCATCGTCACGAGCTCGCACTCGCCCAGACGGCGCATGACCTCCTCCGCCTGCACGACCGCAAGGCGGCTGTCTCTGCTGCCAACTTTTATCATGTCATTTCCTCCAGTACCCGTCGGATGCGCCGCGCCGCCTCGGCAGTCTTCGCGTGCGAGGTGCCGCGCGAGACCACGCCAGCCGTCAGCTCCGCGCCCTCACAGACCGCCGGGAAAAAGAACGTCGACTCCGATGCGCTGTCCGCAACGCTCACCGGAATGCCGAGAGACGCACAGTCCTCCGCGATGCGGTGGTTGACCGCGCGGTCATCGGTCGCCGCGACTGCCAGAAAAACCCCCGAAAGATCGCTTTTCTCGTAGCCGCGGCACAGATTTATCTCGATTTCCGCGCGTTTTTCCGGCGCTGTGACCGTGACGCACGCGCCGAAGCGCCGCAGCACAGCAGCACGCCGCGCCGCGATTTTCCCTGCGCCGAACACCGCGCACCGCCTGCCCTCGAGCGGCACGAACAGCGGAAAGCGCGGCGGCGCCGTCTGCTTTTTCTCCTCCGCAAGACTAAGTTCTTCGCGCAGAAACGCCTGCATTTCTGCAAGGCTACGGCCGCTCTCCTCGCGCGGACGGGCAATGATGAGCGTTTTGATGCCGGTCTCACGCGCGGCCGCGAGCTTTTCCGCAAAGCCGCCTGTCGCGCCCGTGTCCTTGGTGACAAGGATCTCCGCGCCGGTCTGACGGATGAGCGCAGCGTTCATCCCGGCAGAAAACGGCCCCTGCATCGCGATGATGTGCGAGCCGGGAAAGCCGAGGGACGCGCATTTCTGTATCACGCCGACGCTCGGCAGCACGCGCGGATACAGCCGTTCCGCAAAGTTTTCGACCGCCGTATACGCCTCGAGTTCCTTGCTCCCGGTCGTCAGCAGCACCTTTCCGGGGTGTCTGCTGAGCCACGCGACAGCGGCCTCCGTGTCGGGCACGGTCTCACCCTCGCCGTGCCGCAGCGCCGGACGGAGCAGCCGCTCGTACCGCGCCCCCGTTTTCGCGCACGCCGTGCGCAGATTGTCGGTCACGAGCGCGGCATAGGGGTGCGTCGCGTCGATGAGCAGCGTGTCCGCATCGAGCCGCGCCGCGATCTCATTTTCGTCCAGACGCCCCTCATGCACCGTGATGCCGGGCATCGGCTCCATGACTGCCGCGCCGTACTCGGTCGCGACAAAAACCTCCGCCGGAACGCCGTTCGCGGCGAGAAAGCGGCTGAGCTCGTGCCCCTCGGTCGTGCCCGAAAAAACGCAGATCCTCATACGCCGCGGTACCCCCGGGGCGTTACCATGCGGCCGTCGATGACGACCGTGCGGCTGTTGCCGACAAAGACCGTCGTGAGCATATCGACCGGCGTGTCGCGCAGCGCACCGAGCGTCGTGAGCGAAAAGTGCTCGCCCTCACGGCCGATACTGCGCACCGTACCGCACACGGTCTCGGGCGGCATACTCTCGAGCAGAATGTCGCACGCACGCGCGAGATGATCCGCACGCCTGCGGCTGGAGGGGTTGTAGAGCGCGATGCAGAAATCCCCTGCGGCCGCGCCGCGCAGACGCTGCTCGATCTTGTCCCACGGTGTCAGCAGGTCGGACAGGCTGATGCACGCGAAATCGCAGGTCAGCGGCGAGCCGAGCACCGCGCCGCCCGAGCAGGCCGCCGTGATGCCGGGGATGACCTCGACCTCGACGCCCGTTCCGGCTGCCAGCTCGATGAGCAGTCCGGCCATGCCGTACACACCGGCGTCACCCGACGAGACCACCGCGACCGTTCTGCCCTGCTTCGCACGCTCGAGCGCCGCCGTACAGCGGTCCACCTCGCGCGTCATGCCGGTCTGGATGCGCTCCTTTCCCTCGATGAGGCTATCGATGAGGTCGAGATACAGGCCATAGCCGGCCACGCAGTCGCATGCTTCGAGCGCACGCACCGCGCGCAGCGTCATCTGCTCCTCGCCGCCCGGACCGATGCCGATACAGTAAATTTTCATCTCCCGCTCCCCTTTCCGATGTGTTCGAGACAGGCTTTCATGGTTTCTACGTCGATCTTCTGCTTCATGCCGCCGAGGACAAGCTCCACCGCGCGGTTTGCGGCCAGCTCTGCGAGCGTTTCCGCGTCCCCGTCCGCGACGAGCGCATCATAGTCCCGGATGTGGCGCACGCGAGAGGCGACCGCGCTCTTGAGCTGCGCGATGAGCGGCAGGGCGGCGCGGTAGTTGAGCCACGCGAAAAACTCGCGCGTCTCCTCGTCGAGAATGCGCAGCGCAGTCTCCCGCGCAGCGTTATCCGCGTCACCAAGCTCACCGAGGTCATCCAGATTGATCAGCGCCGTGTGTCCGCTCGCCGCCGCGCTCTCGATGTCGCGCGGCATGGCCAGATCGAGCAGCAGCCGCGGCGGATGGCTGAGCGCAGCGGTCTGCTCTGCCGTCAGAGTGAAATGCGGACTGGTCGTGGCGCTGACGACGAGATCCGCGCCCTCGATGCGCTCCATGCGCCGCTCATACGGCACGGTGGCGCAGCCCTGCGGCACGACGGTCTCGCCGTGGCGGTAGGTGCGGAGCGTGACCGTGACCGCGCAGCCGGCCTCCACGAGCGCACGCGCCGCGAGCCGCCCCATCTCGCCGTTGCCGATCACGACCGCGCGTTTTCCTGCGAGCGTGCCGAAAAAGCGTTCCGCCCTGCGCACGCCGGCCTGCGCCGCCGAGGCCGGCACCCCGGTCAGCCGTGTCTCGGTGCGCACGCGCTTGCCTGCGGTGACGGCACGGCGGAACAGCGTATCGAGCACTGCGTCCGCTGTTTTCAGCTCCCGTGCAAGTGCGGCGGCATCCTTGACCTGCGAAACGATCTGGTCATCCCCGAAAATCTGCGACTGCATCCCGGCCGAGACCTGCATCAGATGACGCACCGCCTCGCCGCCTGCGCGCTGCACGAGAAACGGACGGCACTCCGGCGCTCCGGCGGCCTCGCACAGCACCTCTGCCGCGTCAGGCAGCACACGCTCCCCCTCTGCGTGCAGGTACAGCTCGGTGCGGCTGCATGTCGCGAGCAGCACCGCCGCGCAGCCGGTCCGCTCTGCGATGCGCGGCAGAACCGCCTGCACCTGTCCTCGCACCAGAGACAGCTTTTCGCGCTGCTCAAGTGCTGCGCTCACATGGTCAATGCCTGCCATACAGAGTTTCACGTTTGTTCCTCCTCGGTCATTCTTCAAGGCAGACGCGGTATCCGCCTGCCG
>OBKN01001138.1_pt1 | contig 9883 bp, 11 predicted proteins | sample 1519931 | NCBI WGS metagenome assembly OBKN01 (sample SAMN04209254, study PRJEB22552) | human gut metagenome | biome: gut; material: feces | host: Homo sapiens | place: USA: Oklahoma
AAGGCCTCCCCTGCTAGGGGAGGTGGCATCGTGCCAGCGATGACGGAGAGGTTTTCAAAAAGTTTCACCAAAATTTGTGCACACTCCCCATTGACAGGAACGGGGTGCACCGGTATCCTTAAAGTGGCTTGGAAGCTCTCGGAGCTTTGTGAAAAAGAAAAACAACGGAACCGAATAAGGCTTTTTTAACTTTGTTTTAAGGAGGACAGAAATGATGAAACTGTTCAAAAAACTGCTGGCCGTCGCCATGGTGGCCGTGCTGGCACTGACGGTGCTGACCGGCTGCGATGCGGGGACGAATGCGACGCCGTCCAACAACACGGAATTTAGATACTGGCAGAATTTCAACAACGGCGCAATGAATTACTATAAGGATAAAGGCGTTGTTCTGAATCAGGTTAACTGGAGCGAAGAGTACTCGAAAGTAACCTATCAGAAGCTGTCTGTCTGGATGGATCGCAATGTAAACGATAAAATCAAGAACGACGACGATTATCAAAAAGCAATTGATGACATCGAAAACAAGAGCAAAGCAGCAAACAATGTGAAATCCATCAAGTTTGTTGTTTCTGAGGCAGCCAATAAAGAGCCGGACTACAGCCAGCTGTATAAACTGGATAAGTTCCTGGATGCAGACTATGTTGGCATTGCTCGTATTTCTGACCCTGATGACAGCAACAAGGTCTATACGATGTTTGAGATTTTTGAAAAAATCGTATAAAGCAATTTAACCGCAAATCAAAAAGCCCCGGGGCGGCAGATGCCGCTCCGGGGCTTTTGCTGTGTGTGTTGTGGGTTACTGCTCGTTGGTGTAGATCTGGATATAGCGCGGGGCGCTCTTGTCCTGTACGAACAGCAGAGCACCCGTCAGAGCGACGGCTAAGAACGTGAAAATGGCGAGCAGCGCTTTGAGAAATTTCATCGTTTCAGATCCTCCTTGGTGGATGAGTGGCGGAGCGGGGGACGTTCCGCGGGATGGTTTCCTTTAGTATAGCATATTCCGCACCGAAAGGCAAACTTGGCGATTCTTGTGGGTTTGTACCGAAAAAATCGGAGGTTAGCTACAACTAATCGTCAAAAACAGCAAAGAAAATTAAGGAATTCGCATCATTTTGGGGGAGTTATCGTTGACTTCCGACGCCAAAATGATACAATAGGTGTGTTAAGCAGCTGCTGTCCCTGTACCAGTGCGCCTGCATGGGCGTGGGGATGGCAATTCAAGCAGAATGGGGGATTTATTCCATGTTGAACAAGCTGAAACGTGCGGCGCTTGGCGCGCATACGCCGCATGACAAGGCAACCGCTGCAAGCAAACCAGTTCCGATGCCTCTGCCCGCGCAGGTACGCATCCTGATGAGCCAGCACATCGGCGCTCCGGCGAAAGCCCTGGTCAAAAAGGGCGACGAAGTGTTTGTTGGCACCAAGATCGGTGAGGCAGGCGGTTTCGTCTCTGCAAATATCCACTCCAGTGTTTCTGGTACCGTGGCCGCTGTGGAACCCTTCCGTCTTTCCAATGGCCGGATGTGCGACTCTGTTGTCATCAAGACCGATGGTAAGCAGACCGTGGACCCTGCCGTGAAGGCACCCGAGGTCACCGACAAGGCCAGCTTCCTGACAGCCGTGCGTGAGTGCGGCCTGGTGGGTCTGGGCGGCGCAGGCTTCCCGACCGATGTCAAGCTGCAGCCCAAGCAGACCGTGGACACCCTGCTCATCAACGCTTCCGAGTGTGAAGTCTGGCTGACCAGCGACACGCAGGAGATGCTGAACTGCAGCGATGATATCGTCCGCGGTATCGAGGCCGTGCTGAAGTACACCGGCATCCCGAAGTGCATCATCGGCATTGAGAACAACAAGCCCGAGTGCATCGAGCTGTTGAACCAGAAGACCAAAGACAAGCCCGCCATCGAGGTCAAGGCGCTGCCCAGTGTTTACGGCACCGGCGCAGAGCTGATCCTGATCGAGAAGTGCCTGGGCCGCGAGGTGCCGCATGGCGGTCTGCCCGCAGATGCAGGTGCCATCGTGATGAACGTGACCTCTGTTTCTACCCTGGGCAAGTACCTGGCTACCGGTATGCCGGTGGTCAGCCGCTGCATCACCGTGGACGGCGATGCCTGCGCAAAGCCCCAGAACCTGATCGTTCCCGTGGGTACTGCCTACGAGGATGTTCTGAACGCTGCCGGCATCAAGGGCGGCGTGGAGCTGGGCAAGGTGGTTGCCGGCGGTGCCATGATGGGCCCCGCTGTGGAGAACCTAAGCTACCCCACCACCAAGACCACTTCCGGCCTGATCATGCTCAGCGTTGCTGCTGCAGAGCCCCCGCAGGTCAACCCCTGCATCCGCTGCGGCCGCTGCGTGGAGTACTGCCCCATGGGTCTGGAGCCCGTGGAGGTCAACCAGGCTTATGCAGCCCGCGACGTTCAGGAGCTGGGCAAGCTGCATGTTGATTACTGCTTCAACTGCGGCTCCTGCACCTTTGTCTGCCCGGCAAAGCGCCCCTGCACCCAGATGATGGGCCTGGCAAAGGCGTTCTACCTTGGTGAAATCAAAAAAGGAGGCAATAAGTAATGGATACGAAGCTTATTGTTTCGGCCTCCCCGCACCTGCGCAGTGAGGAAACGACCCAGAGCCTGATGGCCAACGTGATCGTTGCCCTGTGCCCCTGTGTGGTGGCCTCTGCAATCATCTTTGGCGCGCGTGCCCTGCTGGTCACCGCAGTGTCCGTTGTGGCATGTGTGGCCTTTGAGTGGCTGTACTGCAAGCTGCTGAAGAAGGCAAACCCCATCAGCGACCTGTCCGCTGTGGTCACCGGCATCATTCTGGCCATGAACGTGCCCGTGGGCATGCCCATCGGCCAGCTCATCATCGGCGACCTGGTTGCCATCATCGTGGTCAAGCAGCTGTTCGGCGGCATTGGCATGAACTTTGCAAACCCTGCACTGGTGGGCCGTATTGTGCTGTTCATCAGCTTTGCCGGTTCCATGAACAATTGGGTGTTCCCCGATGCAGCGGTTGACCAGCTGTCCAGCGCTACCCCGCTGGCTGTGGCTGACACCAGCAAGCTGAGCCTGCTGGATCTGTTCATGGGCGTGCACGGCGGTGTTCTGGGCGAGACCTGCGCTCTGGCCATCCTGCTGGGCCTGATTTATATGGTGGCCACCAAGACCATCAGCATCGCCATCCCCGCTTCTTACATCGGCAGCATGTTTATCTTCTACCTGATCTCCACTGGCAGCCTGCACGGCGCACTGGTCGGCATCCTGTCCGGCGGCCTGATGTTCGGTGCTGTGTTCATGGCAACAGACTACGTTACCAGCCCCTTTACCCTGAAGGGCAAGCTGATCTACGGCCTGTGCCTGGGCATCGTCACCTTCGCCATCCGTCAGTGGGGCAGCTACGCCGAGGGCGTTTCCTTCGCGCTGCTGTTTATGAACCTGTGGGTCCCCTTTATCAACGATTGGACCCGTCAGACTCCTTACGGCTATGTTAAGCCTGCAAAGAAAGCAAAGGAGGGTGCTGGCAAATGAATAAGAATTCTTCCTGGGAGACCAGTGTAAAGCCTGTTGTTGTGCTGAGCGTGATCGCACTGATCGTCAGCCTGCTGCTGGCCATGGTCAACTCCTTTACGGCTCCCATCATTGAGGATAACCAGAAGGCCGCAACGCTGGCTGCCTATGTGGACGTGATGCCCACCGTTTCCAGCGCCTCCGATCTGGAGGAAGTGACCGACTACACCACCGAGAACATCACCGGTGCTGTAAAGGCCACCGACGGCTCCCTGGCCATCAAGGCTGAGGAAAAGGGCTTTGACGGCGGCATCCTGTCCGTCATCATCGGCTTCGACACCAACGGCACTGTCACCGGCATCTGGGTGGACGCTTCTACCCAGACCAAGGGCATCGGCAGCAACGTTGCCACCGACAGCTTCCTTGCTCAGTTCGATGGCATGGATGGCACCCAGAACATCACCCTGGGCCAGGGCTACGACGCATACAGCGGCGCAACCATTTCCTCTAAGGCTCTGTTTGCCGCCATCAACGATTGCATCAACTGCTACAACGAGTTGGCATAAAGGAGGTTGGTAAGAAATGGCAAGCGAAAACAAGTCCAAGGTAAGCATCCTTACCAACGGCATCATCAAAGAAAACCCCGTTCTGCGTCTGGTTCTGGGCACCTGCTCCTGCCTGGCTGTTACCACGGCAGTTTCCAGCGCGCTGGGCATGGGTGCAGCTTTCACGTTCGTGCTGGTCTGCGCCAATATCCTGATCTCGCTGCTGCGCAACGTGATCCCCGCAAAAGTCCATCTGCCCTGCTACATCGTCATCATCGCAGGCTTCGTGACCATCGTCCAGATGTTCATGCACGCCTACATGGTCAGCCTGTACAATGCACTGGGCGTCTTCCTGCCCCTGATCGTTGTGAACTGCATCATCCTGGGCCGTGCCGAGATGTTCGCCTGCAAGAACAATGTGGTCGATTCCGCACTGGATGGCATTGGCATGGGCATCGGCTACACCCTGACCGTCGTGCTGATGGCTACGTTCCGTGAGGTTCTGGGCAGCGGCACCTGGCTGGGCTTCCAGATCCTGCCCGAGTCTTTCGCCAAGATCAGCATTATGACCCAGGCTCCCGGCGCGTTCTTCTGCTACGGCGTCCTGATGGCCGGCTGTGTCTGGCTGGAGGGCAAGCTGGATGCACGGATCGAGCGCAAGAGCTGCTGTGACATCGACAACCTGAAGAAGGAGGCGGAATAAGATGCTCGTCAAACTCGCTGCAATCTTCTTCAGCATGATCCTTGTCAACAACTACGTGCTGGTGAAGTTCTATGGTATCTGCCCGTTCCTGGGCGTTTCCAAGAAGCTGGACTCCGCCGTTGGTATGTCCGGCGCTGTTATCTTCGTCATGTTCATGGCTACCGCCGTGACGTTCCCCATCCAGATCTTCGTTCTGGACCCGGCTGGCCTGAGCTACCTGCAGACCATCGTCTTCATCCTGGTCATCGCGGTTCTGGTCCAGTTCATTGAGATCTTCCTCAAGAAGTACATTGTGGCCCTGTACAACTCCCTGGGCGTCTACCTGCCCCTGATCACCACCAACTGCTGCGTGCTGGCTGTCACCATTCTGGTCGTCGGCGATTACGGCGCGGATGTGGAGAGCCTGGGCTTTGGCATCGCTTACATCGAGGCCCTGATCTGCGCCATCGGTGCAGGCGTCGGCTTCATGCTGGCCATGGTCATGTTCAGCGGCGTGCGCAAGCGCGTGGAAGCCTGCGATCCCCCGGCTCCCTTTAAGGGCCTGCCCATCACCCTGCTGGCTGCCGCAATCACCAGCTTGTCTTTCATGGGTTTCGGCGGCCTCGTCGAGAACCTGTTTAATGTGACGCTGTAAGGGAGGAGACAGAACTATGAATATTGCATCGGCTGTTATCCTCTGTACCATCGTGGGCGCCGTTGGCGCGATCATTCTGGTCGCGGCGGCCAAGTTCATGGCGGTTGAGGAAGATCCTCGTATTGAAGAAGTTGCCGCCTGCCTGGCAGGCGCAAACTGCGGCGGCTGCGGTTACGCAGGCTGCTCTGATTACGCAAAGGCTGTCGTCATGGACGGCGTTGCCTGCGACAAGTGCGCACCCGGCGGCCCCAAGGCTGCTGCTGCCATTGCCAAGATCATGGGCGGCGAGGCAAGCGCTGTGGAGAAAAAGGCTGTGGTTCAGTGCCAGGGCAACTCCGAGCACTGCAAGCCCGCTTATGATTACACCGGCATCCAGACCTGTGCGGCTGCCGCCAACCTGTACGGCGGCCCCAAGACCTGCACGTTCGCCTGCATCGGCCTGGGCGACTGCACCAAGGTCTGTAAGTTTGACGCCATCCACATTGTGGACGGCGTGGCCAAGGTGGATAAGGACAAGTGCACCGGCTGCGGTGCCTGCGCCAACATCTGCCCCAAGCATGTGATTATGATCGACGCTGGCGGCCCCCGCAAGCCTGTGGTCATGTGCTCCAACCAGGATAAGGGCCCTGTGGCCATGAAAGCCTGCACGACCTCCTGCATTGCCTGCGGCATGTGCGAGCGTACCTGCAAGTTTGATGCCATCCATGTTGTGGACGGTGTGGCCCGTGTGGATTATGACAAGTGCAAGGGCTGCGGGATGTGTGCCCAGAAGTGCCCGAAGAAGATCATCCTCTTCCCGCTGAAGGACAATCCGTATCCCCCGGAGCCCAAGAAGCCCGCTGCTCCTGCAGCAGCTCCCGCTCCCAAGGCTGAGGAGAAGCCCGCTGCTGAAAAGGCAGAATAAGCAAACCAGTAAAAAGAGGGACGAACCCTGTAGGGTCCGCCCCTCTTTTTTGCGCCTGTTTTGGCGGGGTGCGTTCCGCGTGGGATCTCTCTTCAACGAGCCGCGTCCTGCGGCAAATTTCCTGCAGGAGCACCTATAAATTCAAAAAGCGGATTGCATTTGCCCAAAACTGTGGTTAAATAAAAAAGAGTAACAAAAACAGGACGAGGAGCAAACGGCCATGGAACAGCAACCCCAAAACACCCACCTGCGCAATGCGGGCTTCCTCACATTCTTTTTCAGCGGGATCTGCGCCATTTCCAGCGGTGTGGTGGTCAGCCTGTTGCAGGAGAAATACGGCTTTGCCTATGGCATGACGGGCACTCTGCTCTCCCTGATGAGCATTGGCAACCTGCTGGCGGGTTTCCTGACCGGCGTGCTGCCCGGGGTGCTGGGCTTCAAGCCCAGTGTCCTGCTGCTGACCACGGGCTATGCGCTGGGCTATGGGATGATGGGCCTCTCCGGCGCGGAGCTGCTGTTGAGTGTCTCGTTCTTCCTGGTGGGCATCGCCAAGGGCAGCGCCATGAACGCCTGCACCATCCTGGTCAGCGGCAACTCCGCCGACCGCACCCGGGGCATGAACCTGATGCACAGCTGCTACGCCTGCGGCGCACTGCTGTGCCCCTTCCTCATTGCGGCGGCAGCCCGGGTAAGCACCGAGCTGGCGGTCTTTCTGCTGGCAGCCGTGGGCCTTGTGCTCTGGCTGGTGTACGTTTTTACCCCGCTGCGCGGCGGCAAGAGTAAAAGCAGCGCCGAGAAGGAAGCCATCGACTGGAGCTTTCTGCGCTCTGCCCGCTTCTGGCTGCTGACCGGGCTGCTGTTCTTCCAGAACGCCGCCGAGCAGAGCGTCAACGGCTGGATGGTGACCTACTTCAAGGGCAGCGGCATCATTGCGGGCACGCTGGCGGCCTACACCGTCACTGTGATGTGGGGCGCTACGCTGGTGGGACGGTTGCTCATCGCCTTTGTGTTCCCCTTAAAAAATCCCCGCAAGGCCATGGTGGGCATGAGCGTGCTGTGCACCGTGTTCTATGTGCTGCTGGTCATGGCGCACACGCAGGGCGCAGCCATTGCGCTGCTGTTTGCCTTTGCCATCTCCATGTCCGGGCTGAACCCCACCGCCGTGGCCAGCGCAGGCCGCATGACCAGCGTGACCAGCATGGGCATCATGCTGCCGGTGGCCTCCAGCGGCGCCATCCTGATGCCGTGGGTCATCGGCATGGTGGCCGAGCGTGCGGGGCTTGCCGCCGGTATGGCCTCCAACATCGTGCCCTGCGTGGGTCTGGTGGTCTTTACGCTGCTGGTGGCTAGACTGCCGGAGGAATGATGCGCCGCCTCCCTATAACCCTTTCTGTGAAAATGGGGTTCAGGAAAGTCCGCAGACTTTCCTGAACCCCGAAATTATAAATAATGATTCCGCTGATGATGCGCAAAGCGAACGCGCAGCGCATTTTAAATCATTTTGCGTTATCCCTCAATGCCTCTTGCTTTTGCGCTGAACTCGCAGCCGCAGTAGTCCTGCCGGTACAGGCCGTACTGCTCCGAAAGCTGCAGGCTGCGCAGGTAGCCGTTGTGCTTTTTGAAGTCCGAGGGCAGATGCTTTACCCCGAACTCTGTCTCCAATTCCTGCCCGATGGCGTTGATGCGGGCAGCGTCCTTGTGGGGGCTGATGGACAGGGTGGTGGTGAACCAGTCAAAGCCGTTGTCCCGTGCGTACTGCGCCGCGCGGCGCATCCGCAGCCGGTAGCAGACGGTGCAGCGGCTGCCGCGCTCCGGCTCGTTTTCCAGCCCGGCTACGGCGGTGTAGAACTGCTGCGGGTCGTAAGTGTCCTCCACCACGGTCACCCCCAGCGGGTGGGCTGCTGCCACGAACTTCTGCAGCTCCTCGCCCCGGCGGTAATACTCGGCTGCCGGCCATGTGTTGGGGTTATAGTACAGCACCGTGATCTCAAAATACCGGCACAGCTGCTCCAGCACGGCACTGGAGCAGGGGCCGCAGCAGGCGTGGAGCAAAAGGCGCGGGCGGGTACCGCCAAGGCCCGCCAGCACGGCGTCCATCTGCTGGGCATAGTTGCGTTGTGTTGCCATTGGTATCATCCTTTGCTATAATGGTCTTGCCTACATTATAGCATATTTTACGATGAAATACAGGAGGTTCCCCTTATGACGGAAGAAAAGATCGCCCGCATCAATGCGCTGGCCAAAAAGAGCAAGACCGCCGGCCTGACCGAGGCCGAAAAAGCCGAGCAGCAGGCACTGCGGCAGGAGTATCTGGCCGACATCAAGGCCAGCCTGCGCAGCCAGCTGGAGCGCACGTCCATTCAGGAGCCGGACGGCACCATCCACAAGGTGACTCGCCGCACCGACCTGACCGGGGAGCGCAGCTGAGAACGGGATTTTATAGGGGGAATACGCCGCAAAAAGGTGCATTCCCCCTTTTTTTGCGCGGCAGACTGTGCTATACTATAATAGCATTGGTGCGTGCCGCAAGGGCAGCAAACCGGTGCGTTTTACCCAAGGTAGCGTATCCCGGGCAAGGTGCACGGAAAAGGCTGTCTTTTGAAAAAAGGATAAAGAGGTCATTTATTATGCTTACTGCAATTACGGGTATCAACTGGGGCGATGAGGGCAAGGGCCGCATGGTCGACCTGATCAGCCAGGAGTATGACATCGTTGCACGGTATCAGGGCGGCAACAACGCAGGCCACACCGTGAAGAACGAGCGCGGCAAGTTCGTGCTGAACCTGCTGCCCTCCGGCATCCTGCGCCCCAACGTTGTCTGCGTGATGGGCAACGGTATGGTCATCGACCCGCACCATCTGGACGGCGAGATCAACAAGCTGCGGGAGCAGGGCATTTCCATCACCCCCGATAACCTGAAGATCTCCGACCGGGCCACCATCACCATGCCCTACCATGTCGATCAGGACGGCCTGGAAGAGGCCCGCCTGGCCAAGACCGGCGCACAGTTCGGCTCCACCAAGCGCGGCATCGCCTACACTTACGGTGACAAGTATATGAAGAAGACCCTGCGCATGGGCGACCTGCTCCACCTGGACGACAGCGTGAAGAAGCGCCTGGTGACCATGGTGGACTCCAAGAACCTGGTGATGGAGGGCAGCTACCACTCCGCCCCCATCAGCGTGGACGAGATGTGGGCATGGCTGGAGAAGTATGCCGCCATCTTCAAGGATTACATCTGCGATGTGGGCCAGTACCTGGCCGATGCAGACGCCGCCGGCAAGAAGGTGCTGTTTGAGGCACAGCTGGGCGCTCTGCGCGACATCGACTTCGGCATCTACCCCTACACCACTTCTTCCAACGTCATCGGTGCTTATGCTCCCATCGGCGCAGGCATCCCGGGCCACAAGCTGCACAACTCCATCGGTGTCATGAAGGCTTACTCCTCCTGCGTGGGTGACGGCCCCTTTACCGCCGAGCTGGCCATGACTGAGGAAGAGAAACACGCTCTGCGTGAGGCAGGCCACGAGTATGGCGCTGCCACCGGCCGTCCCCGCCGCGTGGGCCCCATCGACCTGGTGGCAAGCCGCTACG
>OBKN01001143.1_pt1 | contig 9834 bp, 9 predicted proteins | sample 1519931 | NCBI WGS metagenome assembly OBKN01 (sample SAMN04209254, study PRJEB22552) | human gut metagenome | biome: gut; material: feces | host: Homo sapiens | place: USA: Oklahoma
CAGCTTAAAATCAGCAGAATATTTCGATTTTCTTCCCATATGAAAATGCCCTCCAAGCGTACAGTGAATTTTCTTTTCCATCTGTATACTTAAAGGGCATTATAACCGACCGACTTGTTCGGCATTTTCTTTAATTCAAGATGGAAACGGGAACTTTTTTCTCAAGCTTTCTTGCAATATTTATTGATGATGACATCTCTTCCCTTGACGAGCATTGTCTTCTTGCCGACGAAATCAAAGCCGCACTTCATGATGACGCGGTTGCTTGCCAGGTTTTGCTCTTCTGCTTCAATCCTGATTTCAGGAAAGCCTTCTTCAAGCAAATAATCGCTAAACCCTTTGAAGGCTTCCGTCATATAGCCTTTGCCCCAGTATCTTCTTCCCAAAACGTATCCGATGACCGGCACCTCGTCTTCATGACCGACGACATCGATCATGCCGATCAATCCGTCGTTTTCCTTAAGGCAGATGCCGTATCGATGGCACTTCTCATCCTCGTAGGCACGCATCCATTCCGCAATGATTCTCTTGGTCACGTCGACGCTTTCGTGAGCGTCCCAAGTCAGATAACGCGTGACTTCAGGATCATTTGCCCACGTTTCATAGATTCTCATTGCATCATGCTCGTTCAGCCTGCGCAGATAAAGCCTGTTCGTTTCGACTGCTTTTTTCGGCGAAACCCATTCATAAAGTTCTGCGCCCTTTTCACCGATGTCATCGTAAAAAAGTTCGGTTTGCTTGACAAGCGCAAAGCCGTTTTTGCGATATAATTTTCCGGCGGCATCGTTGCCTTCGATCACGTCGAGGTGAATCGCTTTTTTTGCACTGGATTTTATCGCAGAAAGCATCGAAGAAGCGATGCCCTGCCCCCTGAATTCCGGCGAAACGGCAAACAGATGCAGCACGCAGACATCTTTTGTTTCCTTCCAGTCCACATGATTGTATGCATCATCGTCGCCGTCTGACAAAATTCCCGCTGCTGCGATTTTTCCATCGATGCGTCCGAGCAAAAACAGCCGATTTGCGATCGCATACTCGAGATCGTCACGACACGGATATTGCCCCCAGTGCCAGTCAGGCGAATATTTGTCAAATTTTTGCTGCTCGCAGACCTTTTCATAAAAAATGCAGAGCTCTGATAAATCATTTTTTGTTGCTTGAACTATTTCCAAAATAAACTACCCCTTCTTGCCAAAATGCCTCGGTGAATCCTGCCTCTTCTTGCGAATTTTTCTGGCAATACGCTCCGTTGCATGCGTCAGATGCCTTAAAATCGAATCGGCTGCAAACATGAAGACGACGACCAGCAAAAAATCGGCCCTTGACAGCGGACTGATCGCAAAAAGATGCTTCAAAAACAAGAAGCAAAAGACCAGACCCGCAACGTTGAGCCATAGAATTGCCCACTTTTTCTTATTGAACGGCCGACTGATCCGAACCAAAACGATCAGCCCGATCGCACCCAAAAGAAGAGTCGCCATCGTCGAAATCTCATCATCGGAAATGCCGAAAATCTTGCCGCAGACCACAAGCGCAGCAACCGAAACCATATCGGTCAATCCGGCCGGAAAAGCCTTGATGAACACGTTCGTCAAAAAATGCCCCTTGATTCGGTCTTTAGTCGGCTCAAGCGCCAGCAAAAAGCCGGGAACGCCGATCGTAAATCCCGTCACCAGGGAAATCTGCGAAGGCTCAAGCGGGTACGTAAACATCAAAACAGCCGAAAAGACCGCCATCAGCAGCGAGAAAATATTCTTGACCAAAAACAGGCTTGCCGACCGCTGGATGTTATTGACGACTTGTCTTCCTTCAAGCACGACGTTTGGCATGTGCACGAAATCGGAATCAAGCAGGACGACTTGCGCAACTTGTGCGGTTGCCTCGCTGCCGGATGCCATCGCAACGCTGCAATCCGCATCCTTCATCGCTAAAATATCGTTGACGCCGTCGCCCGTCATCGCGACGGTATGCCCGTTTTTTTGCAGAGCGGATACGAAAGCCTGCTTTTGCTTCGGAGTCACGCGTCCGAAGACCGTTTTTGTCTCAAGCGCCTCTTCCACTTGCGCATCGGTTGTCAAAGTCGAAGCATCGACGTAATTTCTGGCACCATCGATTCCGGCCTGTTCGGAAATTTCGGAAACGGTTTTCGGATTGTCGCCCGAAATGACCTTGATCGCAACTTTTTGTTTTTTAAAATATTCAAACGTCTGCTTGGCGTTTTGACGAATCGGATTCTCAAAAATCACATAGGCCAACGGCTCAACGCTGCCTGAAAGGCCATGTTCAAGCTCAGTGCCGTCATACTTCGCAAACAAAAGCGCACGGTACCCCTTATCCGTATACGGCAAAATTTTATCTTCGATTTTTTCAAATTCAGAGCGCATGATGAACTCCGGTGCCCCTAACAAATACGTCGCATCATTGAAAATTATTCCGCCATACTTTGTCGAAGACGTAAACGGAACAACCTTTAAAGCAGCATGTTTTTGCTCTGCATCTTCCGGGATAAACGACTGCAGCGCCTGCATCGTCGCATTGTTGTCCTTTGAGGCAAGCACGTAGTCCGTCAGCCTTTCAGTGACGTCGTCTTCTTCAAAGACGACTTCCTTGACTTTCATCTCAGGTTCAGTAATCGTTCCGGTCTTGTCGACGCACAAAACGTCAACGCGAGCCAGCGTTTCGATGCTTTTCATGTCATGCAGCAAAACCTTGCGTTTCGAAAGCCTCATCGTGCTCAAGGCCAAGGCAACCGTCGTCAAAAGATACAGTCCTTCGGGAATCATCCCTAAAACGGCCGCAACCATTGACGTAATGCTCTTTTGAAACGTGACGCCGTTTAAAAAGAAGCTTTGGTAAAACAAAATGACCCCGATCGGAATAATGACGATTCCGACCCACTTGATGATTTCATTGATCGAACGCACCATCTCTGACTGTTCATACCCGTCGATCGTTTTGGCTTCCGACGTTAATTTTGATATGTAGGACTCGTTTCCGACCTTGTCCAGGCGCGCATAACACCGTCCCGAAACGACGAAACTGCCGGAAAGAAGCGTATCCCCTTTTTTCTTGTCGATTTCATCCGATTCGCCCGTCAAAAGCGATTCGTTGACCTGAACGTTTCCTTCAAGCACCGTCGCGTCCGCACAAATCTGCTCGCCGGCTGATAGAAGCACGACATCGTCTTGCACCAGTTCTTCAGACGTGACCTTGCTTTCTTTTCCATCACGCACGACGATTGCATGCGGAGCGTTCAGCAGGTTCATTTTGTCAAGCGTTTTTTTTGCGCGCCATTCCTGAATGATTCCGATGATGATGTTCCACAAAATAATCGGCAAAAAGGTCAGATTGCGAAACGATCCGACGATGCACAAAAGCACCGTGATCACCAGGAAGATCAAGTTGAAATACGTCAAAGTATTGCTCAAAATGATCTGCTTGACGGTCAGTCCGGTCGAAGCGTCCGACTGATTGGTTTTTCCGGCGTTGATTCGTTCTTTGACTTCTTTTTGAGTCAAGCCACCGTATCTAGCATCTTCCATCCATAAACTCCCTTTCGAAAAGCTTCTAAGTAAATAATAACTCAAGTTAAGTCAAAACGCCTATAAGAATGCATTAAGATTGAGTTTCGCCAGGCAGATCCTTTCACGTCACTGATAAAAAAACAGGGCTTCTGAGAACACCGGGGTTCAAAAGTCCTGTTTTGCAATTTGTTCATTTATATGAAAAAGCTGCCTGCAAAGCTTGACAGGGCACCAGAGTCACTGGGTTTCCGGCTGGATATAATTAAACATACAGTGCGCAGACATCGATTAATTTCTCGCTTCAAACTTTAATTTCAGCACCAAGCCCAATGCGATCAAAGTTATCGCCAAAATCAGCACGATCGAAATGCGACTGCCGACCATGCTGCCGTTTGACATCGTTTTTTGAGCCCAGCCGAAGATGACGGAAACGACAGTTGTCGAAAGTGCTCCGGAAAACTGCTGCAAAGTATTCAAAACGCTGTTGCCGTCGATTGCTTCTTCGCGTTCAAGTTGACTGAGACTTGTCGCAACCAGACTGCTTGCCGCAAGCCCCATGCCGATCTTTGTGGCAACGTCACCGCACAAAAGCAGTTTCACCCCTGCATTTGGCAAGACAAAGGCCAAAAAAGCCAGCCCCAAGGATGCAATCGTCAGTCCGAAGACAATCGGTTTGAAATAACCTAATTCATCCATCAATCGACCGGAAACCGGCGCGAGCAGGAACACGAACGTTGCGCCCGGAAGCATGAACAGCCCTGCCGTGACGGTATTTTGATGCAATCCGATCTGAAGATAATTCGGGAAAATGAATGAGATGCCAAGCGCGATGGCCTGCGTGACCAAAGCACCATACATGAACCAGACGAAGCGCTGATTGGAAAAGACGTTCAGACTGATGAGACGCTTCTTTTTGTTGGAAAAATAAAACATCAAAAGCGCCATGATGCTGAGCAAAAGCAGCCAAAGCGAAAAACGCTCGATGGCAACCAGCAAAAGCGCCAAACCCAATGCCAAAAAGAAGTATCCGCCAAAATTGAAACCGGTCTTTGTTTCAATTTTTCGCTGAGGAATCGACATGATTCCGACGACAAAGGAAATCGCAAGAATCGGCACGAGAAACATGAAAATCTTGTTCCAGTCAAAATGATGCAGAATAATTCCGCCATAGGTCGGACCGATTGCCGGCGCAAAGCAGGTCGTCATCGTGGCCACGCCGACCATGAAACCGCGTCTTTCCAACGGAACGTGCTCCAAAATAATGTGCATCGCAAGCGGCAGGGCAAGTCCGGTGCCGATTCCCTGAAGGATGCGACCGGCTAACAACAGTTCGAAATTTCCCGCAATCGAATCCAAAATCACGCCAAGCAGAAAAAAAAGATTTGAACTGATAAACAGATTTTTTTCGGAAATGTTTCGAATCAAATAGGCTGACAACGGAATGCTGATGGCAACCGTCAGCAGATTTGCAGTCGTCACCCATTGAATCAGTCCCGCATCGATTCCGAACTGCTTCATGAGCGTCGGAAAAGTCACGTTCATCGACGTTTCGATCAAAACGCCGCAAAAGCTCATGATCGTCGTTGCGACGACTGCTGGCATTACGTGCCACTTTTTCTTTGTTGCCATATTTTTACCTCGAATCCCAGAAATTACGCATAGAATCCATGATACGCCACAAAGTTCAGCCAAGTCAAGCAAAATACGAACGTTATCCGGCAATATCATCTTTTTTGGTAAGTCTCATCAAAGCGCTGAAAACCGCGAATCTCAAAGAAAACGTCCCTGCGCCAAAAATAGACGCAATGATTGCCGAAGTCCTTTTTGTCTGCAAGCTTGTTTTACGGGCAAATCTCAGTTTTTTACGTTTTGCCCGTAACCGCCCGTCTTGTTTTACGGGCAAATCCCAGTTTTCCACGTTTTGCCCGTAACCGCCCGTCTTGTTTTACGGGCAAATCCCGTTTTTCCACGTTTTGCCCGTAACCACCCGTCTTGTTTTACGGGCAAATCTCAGTTTTTCACGTTTTGCCCGTAACCGCCCGTTTTGTTTTACGGGCAAATCCCGTTTTTCCACGTTTTGCCCGTAATTGAAGCTTTTGCCAAATCCAGCGTTGCGCATCGCGGGCTTGCCAAACAGCTGCGAATCTGCTCAACCCGACCACCGTCAGCGTGATGCGGATACTGCATTTTTCAAATTAAAAAGATTTTCCCCGCACTCCGAAAATACGGGAAAAACCTTTTCATAACTATAACAATTGCGCAAACAAACGCATAATCATCTGACTCAAGCGATGAGGCGCGCTCCACTTGACGCTGTACTTTTCAGTAACTTCGCGACACTGCTTGAACGTTTCGTCAAAATCTTCCTTAATCGAAAGAACGGCCGGCACGTCCGTCATAAAACATCCATTTTCAAAATGATGATACAAGCTGCGGTAATCAAGATTGATCGTTCCGCATGTCGCCAGGCGATCGTCTGCCACGCTCATTTTGGCGTGGCAAAAACCAGGCGTCCATTCAAAAATGCGCACGCCGTTTTCCGCAAGCACATTGTAAAAAGAACGCGTCACGCTGTAAATCGGCTTTTTATCAGGAATCCCAGGCGTAACGATTCTGACGTCGACGCCGCGCTTTGACGCAAGCGACAGCGCATGAGCAAACTCATCAGTGATGATCAGATACGGCGTCATGAAATAGCAATACCTTTCAGCCTTGTTGACCATGCTGATGTAGACTTCTTCACCGACCTGTTCGCCGTCAAGCGGGCTGTCGGCATATGGCTGAATGTAGCCTGCGCAATTTTCAGGATAATTTCTGTCCTTGAGATAGAATGCCAAATTTTCTTCACTGTCACGTTCTTCCTTTGAAGAAGCATTCCACATTTCCAAAAATGAAACCGTCAAAGACCTGACCGCCTGGCCGCAAATTCTTATGCCGGTGTCTTTCCACTCACCGTAAGGATGCGTGAAGTTGAAATACTCATTTGCGAGATTATACCCGCCGGTATAGCCGATTTTGCCGTCAATCACCGTGATCTTGCGATGGTCGCGATTGTTAAAGAACATGTTGAGCCCCGGCATGAGCGGATTAAAAACGCGACACTTGATTCCGACTGCTTCGAGTTTTTTGGCAAACGACATGTTGACGAACCCGATCGATCCCATATCGTCATAAAAAACGCGAACCTCAACGCCTGCCTTGACGCGTTCTTCCAAAACCGTCTGAATCTTTTGCCAGGCTTCCTTGTCCTCGATTGCATGGTATTCCATGAAGATGAAGTCCCTGGCAAGCGCCAGATCATGGAGCTGCGAATCAAGTCCCTTGATTGCTTCGTCGAAATATTTCACCTCTGTATTTTCATAAACGGGATATCCAGAATATTTGTGAATATACTCGGAAATTCCTCTGCCGTCAGGATTTTTGACGCCTTCACCCAAATACTTGAACAGCTTTTCGTCAACTTTATCGTAGCGTCGTTTCATTTTCTTCGTTCCGCCGTTTAATCCGACCAGAAAATACAGTGCTACGCCCAAAATCGGAAATGCCAAAATCAAAATAATCCACGGCACCTTCATCGTTGCCGTCTGGTTTTGACTGTAGATAAAGAGCACCAGCAAAATTGCGAGCACTCGCGTCGTCCAGTCAATGATGCTTGCATATTCATTCAGTCTGGTAAAAATCAAAATCAAAAAGACGACTTGAAGCAGGATTGACAAGACTGAAAAAATCAGCCTTTTGATTCCGTTTTTCGATTTCTGTTTTCCTTCATATGTTTCCACGTCTGAACCCCCATCCATCAATCTTTAACAAAGGCGCTTTCCTCTCGGTAATAAATTACCGAGTTTCCACGCGCGCTACGCGACAAAATCAAAACGGATCCCAAAATAACGGTCAACGATGCAAACTGCGCAAGCCGAAAGGGATTATTGACTTCACCAAAAACCGATACGGTAAATGCGCCGATTTTAAGAAATGAATAGAAAATCACAAACGGCAAAATATAATCGAGCCTGCCATCGTTCCGAATAAGAGTCGTCACGAAAACCATCATCGGAATCATCGGTGTCCCGCTGATCCCAGCTTCGGTCAATGTTATTACCAATTTCTTCAAGTTAATCGTTTCCTAATACATAATATAAGCCAATATTTATATTATACATCATGTAAATAAGGTCTTACGGTTTTCTGGCCGTGATGCTTACCATCAATCATATCTCATTTTTGCGCACAAAAAAAGTACCTTACGAACACGCAAAGTACTTTTTCAATCCAGGATCATGACAGGCCGATTAAACTGATTCCCATGCTAATCACAATATGCATAGCGGTGCTTTGCCAAGACGAAGGCCGTTTTGCAAAATACAGTGCACGCAGCCTCAAAGCTCTGCATTTTTCATCAGACAACGTCCGTAAAAAGTTGACCCTGGTGCTATAATTGAAATTGTTGACTAAAACAAGAAAGGCCAAAACAATGTCAAAAGAAGATTTTGAAACAATCAAAACAAAAGACGGCATGGTTGATATAAAATACTATCATGACCTTGCACAACAAAAACATCAAGAGCACGAAAAATTTCTTGCGACTCTGCGAAAGAAGAAACCTAAGCACCTCGACAAAATCGTCAAAGAAACGCACCAGGAAATTTTTGACGTCGTTGACTGCACGAAATGCGCCAACTGCTGCAAAGATCTGGGGCCGCTGTTCACCGAGGCTGATATTGAAAGAATCGCCAAGGCTTTCAGAATGCACCTCGGTCATTTTGAAGATGCATACCTTCGCGTCGACGAGGACGGCGACAAAGTTTTCAAATGCATGCCGTGTCCGTTTCTCGGCTCAGACAACCTTTGCACGATTTACCCGATTCGTCCCAAGGCATGTCGCGAGTTTCCGCACACGGATCGCAAAAAGATCTATCAGATCAACCATTTGACGATTCAAAACACGCTCTACTGCCCCGCAGCCTACCTCTTCGTTGAAAGGCTGAAAGAAAAACTCGGCTACTGATGTCCGCATCGTTAAAATTAACCGCCAACCTGACGGGACTTGATTATTCCGGCGAAATCGTCGCTTGCAGCGTATCCTATACGCTCAGAAACGATGCCTCAAATCGAAAAATCGGATGATTTGCAATTTATTGCGAATCATCCGTTTTTTCAGTTTAATGATTATTTTTCGATGATTGCATCAGTTGCAGTAAAGTTTTCAAGCGAACCAGACTTTGTTTAAATACAATAAACAAGGCTTCTTTCAGCCGACTGATTCAAATCTTTTTCATTGCCAATTTTCCTTTGTGTTTATGTATTTAAATTTTTAATTAATTAAAAGAACAACCTGAGAAATTGCAATAAGTGATTCGATCACGGTTAAGCGAGACCGTCTGCTTGCAAACTATATTATTTTGATTGTAATTTCTTTAACAACTTCCTCAACATCTCAATATCTTTATTGGATAATTTACCATCTCCAACGCTTACGCAACTTCCGCCGCCATCCTCCATATTATCCATAATCCAAGCAAAAACTAATATTATCACCAATACTACCGCAATAAACTTTGCGTATAAGCCGGGGACTTCCAAAAATCCTAATAATAAAGGCATACCGATATAATAACGCAGCCATGACCAAAAAATACTATGGTTGATAATGCATACCAAAATAACTGAAAGTGAAAGACACATATACAAAACAAGATTGCTGTTATTTATGTAATTTTGATATTTCATTTGAACTGAATATGAACAATCATATCCTGTGGGAGCAATCTTCATAAACCACAACTTTGCCAGAAAGCTTACGATGAGCCCGATTGATAAAATTCCGGCAAATATTTTCATCTTACGCGAGTTGCTCTTAAATATCTTTAAAAAAGCAGCAACGACAAATACACAGGTAAGGCCATAGACAACGTTTTTAAGGGGGATCTCGCCAAATTCAAAATACGTACACTTATCATCAGGAGCACTAAACCCATTCTTGACAAAATTTTTATATCCGCCCTTTGCAATAAAAAGAAGGTACAGATATATGAACGCCACGCCAGAAATTTTATTGATGATCTTCGGAATGCTTTCAATCGCATAGCCGATTCTCGTCCAGCTTTCCCCTTCTTCAGGCCCGCGTTTCAGTTTGCCCACGAAATTTTTGCACTCTGACAGATTTTTCGTTATTATGTTATTCTTTTTGAGTTTGATCATGAATTCCTTGAATTTTGACAGACCTGCCGTTATTTTGCTTTCTTCTTCCATTTTTACCACCCCGTAAGATTTATTCTTGATGATTCAAGAATAAATCTTACGGGCGACAATT
>OBKN01001145.1_pt1 | contig 9830 bp, 8 predicted proteins | sample 1519931 | NCBI WGS metagenome assembly OBKN01 (sample SAMN04209254, study PRJEB22552) | human gut metagenome | biome: gut; material: feces | host: Homo sapiens | place: USA: Oklahoma
GGCACAAATCGCTAAAGTTCAGCTCGAGCTTCATAAGCGTCATCCCTCTCTCCGTGCCGGATTGAGGGATTTTTTCATATCCAGAAATGTTCCCTCACACGGTGCGGAAAATCCGCATCTGAGGGCCGAACCGTCCACCGTTATGGCAGCACCCGAACCACGTATTGCAGTTCGTTTTTATTCTACCAGAAATATCCTTTTCTGGCAAGATCTTTATTCACACAGAAAAAAACGGCAACATTGCCGGTTTTTCCGCATCAGTTCAATTCTTCAAAATGCAAGCAACAATTTATAATTTTCTCGAATAACATCACCCGTATCCCCGTTTGGTAAGATACTCCAAACCGTCTGTACCGTATACAACATCACATGTAGGCGAGACGTGTACGCTGCATATGCACACACTTCTGCACCGGCCAAATGGTCTTCTGTTTGCTTCTCGTCATAGGTCAAAAGTTCAGTCATATTGTATGTTTTTATCTCACCGCGTTTTATCCACTTTTCTTTTTCGGCCTCAAATTTTGATTTTGTCATAAAATTTCACTTCTCCTACAATAGCACTATAAATAGGCAGAGCTGTTTCTATATCGACAAGCTGAAACCGGCAACATTGCCGGTTTTTGTTTTTCTTTCCTTTCACTGTTAAACTGAATTAACCCTAACGGGAATTTTTATCTAACAGGAGAGGTTTACAATGGAAAGAAAAGTCTGCACCATCGGAGAATGGCTGGATGTTTGGTATGAGGTGTACGCCGTGCCGGAATATGCCCCGAAAACGCTCGAAATCTATCGGGATGCCCGAAAAAGACTATCGCGGCGTTTTCCGGAAATCGAAAGCACACTGCTCACAGAGCTGCTGCCGGTCACGTTTCAAAAAGCCTTGAATGACCTATCAAAGAAATACGCAAAATCATCTTTACGGCATATCAAGTCGCTTTATAACTTAGCCTATCAAACCGCGATTGAGAATCACCAGTGTACGGAAAACCCGATCAGCGGCGTCACCGTCCCCAAAAAAGCCTCGGAAAAAGTCGTCAACGGGCTCTCGCGCGAAGAACAGCAAGCGTTTGAAGAAGCTGCAAAGCAGCTCACGATTCGAGATCAGTTCATTCTGCAAACCTTTCTTCTGACCGGCCTGCGGCGCGGAGAGCTGCAAAACCTGCGCTGGCAGGACTGGGATAAAAAAGCCAAGGTTCTGCACGTTGAAAAAAGCAAAACCGAAAACGGCATTCGCTGCGTGCCGGTAATTCCAGAAGTCGCCCTTATGCTCACACATCTGCAAGGTTGGGCTAAGCGCGGCAGCTCTAACCGCTACATATTCGGCGATGCAGAACCGGTAAGCGCCGGTCACTTACGGCACATTTGCCTGTATACTTCAAAGTGCGCCGGAATTCGCCGCGTATCGCCGCACATGCTGCGCCATACCTTCGCGACCCGAATGATTGAAAACGGCTCGGATGCTAAAAGCCTTGCCCTCATCATCGGCCACTCCAACCCGGCCTTTACGCTTCGCCGGTATGTCCACCCGGATCATACATCCCTCTACGAGCAAATGTGCCGTCTTTCAAGCATACAGCAGTAAACCGGCAATATTGCCGCTTTTTAAAACAGAAAAACCTACTCACCACTATCGGCGGGTAGGTTTTACCTTTGCTATCCTCTGCTTTTTATGCGTAATGAACGATTTGATTAAGGGTATAGAGCTGCGTTTCGTTTTCTGCCGCATGATCAGCATTTGGGGTTGAAACCTTTTTAATAGATATAGGGTATCTCCAAATAAAACAAATTTAGATTTAGTAAATCTTGATTTGATACTATATTCGAGACCGGCAAAAAAGAGGTTTGAAGATTTGTAGAATGATTTGTAGATTGTTCTGTGCAGAACAAAGTCATTATCTGTTTGCTTCCCATCGCCCAGTGCAAAAACTCATTGAGCTCAAAATAACGCGAAATACAAATAAGTCTCTGCAACAAATTTTCCAGAGCAAAAGTGGCAACATTGCCGCTTTTCGCCCATATAAGCACTTTATAGTTCTGGAAACAGAATTCGTAGATAGTCGCGGCGAGCATAGAGTATACGGTCGATATAAATATCATTGCCACAAGCGCGATAAAAGCTGATATAATTCCCACTTACAATAAATCTGTAGTCGCTCTCTATATCCGCAATCGAAGACAGCAACGCTCCGGCGTGCGCATAATTCTGCAAAACCCGCAAACTTTTTGTGATCCGGCTTACCGTTGTCAAAGCTGCGGAGGGATTCAGCAAATCTTCTTCGATATAAGCTTTGATCTCCATGAGGTCATTTTGTGCTTCTGCGGATAAATGCAAATTATTCATTCGTAACCCCAAGCTTTTTTTCTACGTCTTCTAACGACAGCCAGCCTTTCTCCTCGCCGGACTTACGACCTTTTGCAAGCTCGTTCATTAACCGAAGTGTTGCCTGCGTCTTCTCAAAATCCTGCATATCGAGAATTGCATATCGGCCACGCCCGTTTTTGGTCAGAAAAACCGGCGCACCAACAGCTACGTCCCGCAGAACATCGCTGTAATTTCGCAGATCAGAAATAGGTTTGATATTTGGCATATTGTCCCGCTCCTTTCGTTATCTACTTTTATTATACTCATATCTTACGATAAATTCAACATCTAATTTAGCACTAAATTTTACAGCATAAGAATTGTTCTTTATAAGACAAAACCTACTCACCTCTATCGGTGGGTAGGTTTTCATCTTTGGCCTTCTCTGCTTTTTCAAAATCCGGCAACATTGCCGCTTTTTGATTTCTCTCTGCGGCAATGGCACGTGCTTGCACAAACGGCAGCTTACCGCGCATTAAGCGCTGCTTTTCTCGCCCGGTAAGTTGTTCTGAGAGCTGCTTATAGATGCGCACCGTGCGTTCGGAGACGCCGAGAAGCTGCATCAAGCGCATTTGTAAACCGCCTTTGATCTCACCGGCGTCTTTCATGCCTTTCAGCAGCTTGTAGTAATTCTCATAGAGTTGGAGCCGGATACGCGGACTTTCTGCCGCCTGCTGCCTGCGTCGAATTTCCCGGCGGCGTCGTTCACGAGGATCACGTATCTGCCGTTTGATTTTGTAAACAAAGCACGGGATTTTTGTCCAGTGCAGACACTCTCTCAAATACCAAAACCGATATGCCCCCAGAAACACACGGTATCGACCGCTTGCTTCAAGCGTCACACCGATGGGATATTGCAGCAGCTCCATCACGTCCGGCTTAGAAAGCTTCGAGTTTTCAACGGCGTGATAGCTTATTTCGCCGGGCATATCGATCCTGTCCGCGTCGATGAGATGCACCCGCCCTATCGGCGGCTTTAACTCTTCTCGTGTGCTGCCTATCGCGTAAACACGACGGTATTGCTCGGCTATATTGTCCTCCACCCACTCCTTGCGCAAGATTTCCACAAGATATAGATGTTCCTTGCACGGAACCAATGCCCACTTCTCATTTTTTAGCGGCATGTCCTCCGGCACACGCCAACACAGCTCTTTTCCCGGCATACGGGACTGCTTGTACTGCGGTTTTGCATAAATGATCTCTGTCATGATATTCCTTTCCTCACCGCAAAGCGCCACTTTTGCGCGCTTATACTTGCGGTATAGTTGATTCTTCCTGTTTACTCTATTCTCTCTGTAAACTCTAAATACCGTATACCCCTTCTCCTTAACCAGGAATAAAAACTGTAGCTGGGGGTAAGGGTTCATAGGGGTGTCACATTTGACTACGGGGGTATTCAAAGAAGAAAGCAGCATGAGTAAAATACAGCGCAAAAGCAAAAGTTCCGCCGGTTTGTACCGACGGAAACGATTGAAGCTCTGCCCCTTATTGCCCATAAAACTGCGATCTTCCGCACGCACACAAAGGATCCCCTTATCGCGCAAGGCTGCTACAAGGCGCGAAATAGAGCGCTTTGAGCATCCGCACGCATCGGCAAGGCTGCGACGGGAAATCGCCCAGCTATCCTCACCGATTTGCAGCATGATCTGGCTGTATACCTTCATTTCACGGTGGTGCAGCTTCTCTACATCATCCATGTCTGCGCGATATTTGAGCCCCTTGGTGTTCACCACGCGGTATGTATTGCTGCGCTGACGGCCGTTCTCATCAAAGCGCGGCTTAACTTCCACTAAGCCTTCTCGCGTCAACTCGCGCAAAGCGCGTGCATACGTCGATTCGCTGATTCCGAGCGCCTCGCAGGTCTTTCGTTTGCTCCAAAAGGATACACCCTCTTTGTCTGCGTGCGCCTGCAAAAAAGCCAACAGCTTTACGCTGCGAGGGGTAAGACTGCTGATATTAAGGTCTAATGTCGCGTAAAAGTCGTTCATCGGTCTTGCCCCTCCTTTGCGTTTAGTCTGTTAGCTTTTATGGATTTAGTCTTCGTTTTTGCTTATATTGCGCACAATACGGCAGCCAAACAGTGGCTCGTCCTGCATACAGTAATATGGGTCATCCGTTGCCGGAATGAAAAAAATCCCAGGTATGGGACTAGCCAAAAAACGCTTGGCTGCCTCTTGGTATCTTGGGTCTGACATCGGCATAGTCGGCTGATCCACTCCGTCTCGCAAAACCTGTGCAAAATTAGGCACTGCCTTTACACAAGCTAAATATATTGCATTTTCTTCATCTATCGTAAATGGATCGCCTACGTCTTTATTTGTAAAGAACAAAAAGTGTGGCATCCCGTATTTCTTGCCGTTTTTCACCTCAATTACGCAGGCACGCACACTATCTTTAGCATCGCACTGTACGCCGTCAAGCACAACCCAATCTGCCGGATATACAATATACCCATCCTTCATGTCCGTTCTTTTCAGCAATATATTTTTCTCTTTTGTGTATGGATCTTTCTGTGCCCAAAAAATGGCTAATTCTTTATAGCTTTCTTGTATGTTTCGCTCGCGATACATCCAGTATAAGCTGTTTTGCTCATCCACAGAAGCTGATTTTTGAGCGCAAAAAACAGAAAGCTCTCCCTGCACCAGAGCAGGAATACCTAACGTTAAAGAAATCAGATAATTCAAATACCTTGAGAATGTCGTTCCGAGTTTTTTAGCTTCCCGCGAAGCAACCCGAAAATTAGAGAGATCAAAGGTTATCACCGACTTTGCCTTAGCGACATCGCCAGATAAAACAACATCTTTTTTGGTTGTAGCGCCCTCCAAAAATTTTAGAAGCCGTTTATAAGCGTCGATACGCGCTTTGACTCTTTCATCAAAGGTATATGAGTTCTCTTGAGCTTCAATTAGCCGTTCGCGACAGAAGTCTATAAGATTATTGCGTACTTCATCTGGGATGTTTACCATCATCTTAATGATATAGTTAAGGACATACGTTAACTTACCATTGGCCAATGACGCATATAAATGAACTAATTCATAATTTGCTTCACTTAGCTCAATAGAAGTTCGTTGTATGCCTTTTTTCATGAATTCTATCACTTAGCAGATCCTCCATCGACTTATTTTACTGCATTGTATCATAATCATCTTTAAAAATCAAGCATATTTTGTATTTTTAGCTTGAGTTCACGAAACATTTTCAGTTTCCGCCACACTCTCCGGTGCAGGCTCGGGTGTGGGTTCCGGTGTCGGCTCCGGAGTAGCCTCAGGCACTTGCGCTACGGCCGACTGCGGAATATAGAAATATGTGCCATCCGGCAGCATAGCGTAGTAAAGCTCTCCGCAAACGCCGGACACAATCATATTCGTTCCGGCTTCAAGTGTCCCGTCTGCCTCTGCATCCGGGACAGGCAGCCAGTAATACGGCGCTGCCTCTACGTTATACGCGTTGAACTCGCTGACCGGGCTCACCACGTAGACCACCGGCTCCGGCGTCGCGGTCGGTTCTGTGCTCGGTTCCGGCGTAGCCGTGGGTTTTGGCGTTGCTGCGGCTTTGGTCTCCAATGCCTCTATGCGTATCTGCGCCTCCTGCAGATCACCGGTCATTGTGTTGATACGCACGATCTGTGAAATCAGCACCGCGATCACAAGCGCAATAGCCGTAACGATTCCAATAAAAGCCTGTTTGATTGTCATATTAAAACGTCCTTTCAAGATACTTGCTGAGTAAATCCGTCCCGATATACGGATACGGGTCAACTCGGTTATTTTCTAAATATAATTCAAAATGTAAGTGGTTGCCGGATGAATTTCCGGTGCTGCCCACGTAACCGATCACGTCGCCCTGATGCACATACTGCCCATAAGATACCGCCACACTGGATAGATGCGCATACAGCGTGTCTACGCCCTCTGCGTGGTTGATTTTAACGTAATAGCCCCATGAGTAGCCCCACGAATCCGACGCATTTGCAACGGTCACTTTGCCGTCTGCGGCTGCATACACCGGCGTGCCCTCCGGCATACCGATGTCCATTCCTTTGTGCGGCGAACCGCTGTACATGCCGCCGAAATGCTGCGTGATGTTCTGCTCCCATCCCGGCTCAAGCGGTGCGCATAGACCGTGTGCATTCAGACTTCCCGGATACGTTCCCGAAATCGTACCGAACGTATAGCATCGCAAAAATTGCTCGATATAATTCGGGTTCCCGTAAGTGCTGCCGCCGCCCATTTTTTCCGAATAAGCTCTCGCGCACTCGACTGACCATACCCCGCTGTAATATGTATCGCAGAAATCGATAAAGCCGTCGCCCATGTTGTATGCCTGCAAAGCCTTGAACAAATTATTCTTGTCTGCCGGTGATTTGCAGCCGGTCTTTTTCACCTTGAGGCTAAAGCAATATACACCGATCTCAATGCTGTACTCGGGGTCAGTTATGCCATTCGGCTGTTTTACCGCCAAGCCGGATTCGGAGCACGCAAACGGGTCTTCCGGATCATCCAAAATGCCGGTCTCTGCCATACACAGCGCCAATAGAACCTCAACATATTCGGGTATGCCGTCTTTTTGTGCCCAATATGTAATGGATGCGCGGTAGGACTCCACGCGGTCGTTTAGATTTATCGCACGTCCGGCACTGCTCGCTAAGCTGCCAAAACTGTTTGAAAAGACTAATAACAGCACAACCATGCCGATCCAAATTGCCATGAGGATTTTAGGTAATCCTTTGGCGTCCGTCGCGGGTACATCTTTCGTTTTATTTGCTACGTGCTGCTGCGCCGCACGTGCCATATCGTGCGCATGTACAGCCGTAGCCGTCTGCGCACTTTCCTGTATTTTTTGCACCGTGCCAACCGTTACCTTTTTAGCCGTTTCGGCCGCAGCCTGTACGGCCACGCTGGTTCCTGCCGTCGCTGCACCGGCAGTTACGGTTGCCGTAGCTTTTACAGTCTCCACAGTGGCCGTCTTAGCTGCCTGCTGTGCACCGGCGCGTGCTACACGTGACACTGCTTCGGAGGTGCTTCTATACGCAGTCTTGGATGCAGCTTTATACGATGCCTGCACCGTATTTCCTGCACGCGACGTCGGCCGCCACGGGGAGTTTTTCGACGACGGTTGCACACCTCGTTCAACGGGGTTATTTTTACTCTTTCGCACAGCGCGCTTGATCTCGCTCGTCACAGCATCCTTAACCGCTCCTGCCGTCGATTTTGCACGGCCGACGACTTGATCCGCCGCAGCCGTTTCCGGCGCTTTGTCCCCATCTTGCTCCGGCGTATCAACGCTCATCGGTGCAGTGACGATTTTTTGCATCTCGGAGAGCTGCTCTGACATTTCCCGTAAACCGTCACTACGCCCGTGCGCCTTGATCGTGCCTTTCTTTACCGTGTTCTCATACGTCGTAATGTTCATTTACTTCTTGCCCCCATCCGTCAGACGGCTTTGTGGACATCAGCTGATACAAGGGATTATCGGTCGGGAAATCGTTTTCAAATGGCACAATCGTGCTGCCGACCTTGATGAGCCCTGTGCCGTACTGCTCCTTGGCAAGCGCCTGCTTCTGCGCCTCAGACAAGCTAAACATTTCCGCAAGCACGTCTCTGTCCGGTGCAGACTGATACAGCATCGTGATGATGTAGCTGTTTTCGAGCAGCTTGCGTGCCTCCGGGCTATTGAGTATTTCTGTCGTGTTCTGCGTCGCGCCGATGATATAACCGCCACGCTTGCGGATGCGCTGCCAAAGCGATGCAAAATACTGCGCCGCATACGGGTTGCGAAAAATCGTCATGATCTCATCGATATAAATGTACGTGTGCCTCTTTTTCCGCCAGTTATCCATTAAGCGGCTGTAAATTGATTCAAGAACGATGAGCATACCGACTGCATTCATCCCTTCGCCAAGCTTTGAAAGGTCATAGTCGATGATATGCGCTTGTGTATCGACGTTCGTGGGTTGTGCAAACATATCGTAAGAGCCTGCGGTATAAATTTCCATGCGCAGCGCCAGTTCCTGTGCTTCCGGTGCATCCTGGTCTTTTAGCATACTGTATAGATCACCGAGCAGCGGCGACGGCTTCGTATAGCCGGACGCCACGACCGGCGCATACAGCTTTCGCACACAACGATCCAAAAGGCTTTTCATTTTGCCGTCAAGCACGTTGCCATCTTCCATAAGCAAGATACGGCAAAAAGACATGACAAATTCAAGCTTTTCTTTCAACGGTTCGCTGCTGCGGTCATCGGGGTCGGCATTGATCTCAAGCGGATTGATCCTGTGCTGTGTAGACGGAGATAAGGAGATCACCGTTCCGCCAAGCCTTTGTGTCGCCACAACATACTCACACTCCGGGTCAACGAAAAATATGTCTGCCTCCCCTTTCAGTGCGACCTGCAAAGCGTCCTCCTTGATGTGGAACGACTTACCACCGCCGGTCGTCGCCAACACAAGGCTGTTGCCGCTCATCAGCATATCGCGATTTATAGTGATGAGGCGTTTCGTCTTTGCGTTAATACCGAACCACGAGCCGCCCGGATAATAGATTTCCTGCGCTGCAAACGGGCAAATACCGGCAAGCGCCTGCGTTGTTAGCAACCGATCCGCCTGAATAAACGGACGCCCAAAAGGCAATGCCGTATTCAGCCCCTCGTACTGCTGCGCAAGGAGCGGAAGAAACTGGCAGGAAATGGATTTTCCTTTGCTCATGATGCTTTCAGCATCGTTTTCCAGTTCTTCCCGCGTATCGGCAAAATGTGCTACGGTGACGGTAACAAGGTATAAGTTTTGGTCGCGCTCCTGTATAGCCTCCATGACTTCCTGTACTCCCGCCGCACGCTGCATCAGCTTATACGGCACGCTGCCGCTGTAATTGCCGTTGCGCTGTTGGTGCAGCGTATAGTTTACGATTTTCGTATCGATTGCCATACTGCGGCTTTCCGCCTCCGCCATCGCTTCGGCGCTCGGTATCGGCAGAAAATCGATTGTAAAGATCATCGGCTTGCCGATAGAGGCAATATCCGAAACAATGCGGTCGTTGAGATATATCGGATAGGCATTCAGGAACAGCGTTTTGCAGTATCGGCCGCCGATCTTCAAATGCGTACAGGAATTGAGAGCTTCCGCACTGAGCGGTGCAATGCTGTCTTTCCAGTTCATGCCGAGCTTTTTTTCTGCGTGAGCGTCATATCGGAAAGTTTCTTCCAGTCCCGGCCGGTAAACATCATGCAGTAGCCGCAGGCGTTCGGATAACGGTACAGCACGCAGCTCCACACCGAGCACCTGAAAACTGCTGATTAAATTTCCCTCCACGCGAGCAAAAAACGCTGCGGCATCTTCATCATTTCTTCGTCCTGCTGTTATCGTCAGATACGCCTGCTTCGTCATGCCGAGCGTACCGCGCACCTGTTCCCGCAGTACGGTATTCATGTTCTCCCGATAATCATCTAACTCATCTTCCGGGTTCATCGG
>OBKN01001146.1_pt1 | contig 9829 bp, 6 predicted proteins | sample 1519931 | NCBI WGS metagenome assembly OBKN01 (sample SAMN04209254, study PRJEB22552) | human gut metagenome | biome: gut; material: feces | host: Homo sapiens | place: USA: Oklahoma
AAGAACGCAAAAACCCTGCATGACTGCGTATCTCCGCTGACCTACACCAACACCAGCGATGCGCTTGCAGTAGCTGCGGCTTAACACTTTTCTATTTTATTTTGTATGCAAATGGTCCTGATTGGATGTGTTTATGTCCGATCAGCGGCGATTTATTGCATAAAAAACGATTCCGGATTGAAATCCTTCTTCGCTTTTTACAGTATTTGTTTGTTGTTCGCGGGCATTTATGGTATACTGAAGAAGAGGATCCGGAGGATTTCTGTCCTGCGCAGGCAAAGGACTGTGTATGCAGTCCGGCGTGTCTGCCAACAGAAAAGATCGTAAAATTCTGTGCATGACTTCCGTAAAGGGATACAGGTACAGACAAAGGCACAGCCGGTGAAAATCGGTGTCGCAAAGCCAGATAGGCCTAAACGGAGGCTTTTTCCTCTCCGCATGGCAGCAGGTTGCCAAAGGTACTTTGTACCCCCTTGCAGAGCTATGCGCGCTGTAAAGGGGGTATTTTATTTGGAGACTGAACAACCATTCTGCGTTGCCAACAGCCATTTCAAAAAGAACCAACCATCTGTGCTACTCGATAAGGAGTAAGTTGTACAGACAAAGGCACCATCGGTGAAAGCCGGTCTCGCAAAGCCAAGGGCCTAAACGGAAGGTATTCCGCATGGCAGCCGGTTTCCTAATGCAGCTTCTTCATAGTAGTCTTTTACTATTGAAGGAGGGGTTTTCATGATGAAAACAGGAAAAAATAATCGATTCTTAGCCAGCATTCTGGCGGCATCCATGATGCTGACGATGTCTCCGTTCGCATTTGCAGCGGATGAAACGGAGCAGAAAGAAATGACAACGCAGGAGCAGGTTCAGTCTGCTGCTCAAAATGAAACAAACGCAAATCCCGCAGTGTCTCAGATGGACAGTCAGTCTTCTGAGGGCACAAACTCCGAAGCGCTTAAGACGGAAGGTCAGTCTCCTAAGGACACAAGCTCCGAAGCGCCTAAGACGAAAGACCAGTCTTCTAAGGACGTAAAACCTGCAGATGAGAACACCACTGCAGGAGACAGCACATCCACATCGAAGACTCCGGCAGAATCGGAGAACCCGACAGAATCGGAAACTCCGACAAAACCGGAAGCACCGAAAAACGCTGCAAAGATCGGCGAGAACGAGTATCCGACTGTTGCTGCCGCGATTGCTGCAGCAGACGGTAGCGAATCCATCGTTCTGCTCCGTGATGTTACGGAGAATATCACCATCAATAAGTCTCTGACGCTCAACCTCGGCGGGTTTACGCTGTCGGGTGATGCAAATGCGGCGGTTGTGACCATTTCCGGTGATAAACCGCAGGTTACCGTGAAAAACGGTACGGTTACCGGCGGCAGGAATCCGCAGAATGGCGGCGGCTTCGCAATCGACAGCGCAGTTGTTCAGCTCGAAGATTTGACCATAACGGGTAATGAAGCAGTCGGCGGCAACGGCAATGGCGAAGTCGGCGGCGGCGGTATCTATGCGTCGCACGCAGATGTATCCATGCGGATTGTTACCGTGTCCGAAAACAGCGTTACGGGAAGCAGCAGTGACGGCGGCGGTATTCTGGTTAGATACGGTTCTCTGACCATGGACGGCTGCCATGTTGAGAGGAACACCGCTCCGGACTGCGGCGGCGGTATGATTCTGAGACATTCTGTGCTGAACGCTGCAAAGTCCTTTTTTGAGAATAATACCGCAAAATTCGGTGCAGGTATCTATTTTGGCGATACGCCGAACGAAGCAGAAGAAGGCTGTTCCGGCGAGCACAACCACCTTATCACCGATTCCACAATCTCCGGCAATACGGTTCTCGACCCTGAAAACGGTATCGGCGGCGGTATGTATGTCGGCACAACCTCTAATCTGACTCTCCGTAATTCCAAGCTGTTGAATAACGACGGCGCAACCCAGGGCGGCGCAATCGTAGCTTACAGCGCAGGAACGATTGAACTTGACGGTGTTTCGATTTCTGAAAATAAGGCACAGAGCGGCGCAGGTATCTTGGCTTTGTGTACTGCTGTCTGCAACACGGACATTCGCCTGCTGAACGGTACGGCAATCGACGCCAATACGGCAACCGGCTATGGCGGCGGCATCTACGCAAATGCAATAGCTAAGGAACTGAATGTCACTGTAACGAACAGCTCTGTCAGCGGCAATACTGCTGCCGGCGGTGCAGGCATCTTTACCTATAAGTCTGGCTCGGCGGTTATCAATGTGGATCTTCAGTCCGGTGCTGTGATGCACGATAATAATGCAGTAGTTAATATGGGCGGTGCGATTTACGCCTATAATGCTGCAAACATCAACATCGCGGCGAACAGCGCAGTGTATAACAACACCGCAGCAGGCTACGGCGGCGGCATCTACGCGAGTGCGTCCAACATTAACATCGCGGCGAACAGCGAAGTGTATAACAACACCGCAGCGACCGCAGGTGACGATTTGTTTTTCTACAGCGGCACGATCTTTACGCTCCCGAATGCAAAGGACATGAGCGGCGACCGCATTCTGTCCTCCGACAATATGGAGATTACCGGTTGGTATCATGACGGCTGGAATAAGTGGAATGCTGCTCAGGGTAGCTATGAGCAGATCGGCTGCTGGACGGCGGAAACAGCTGACGAGTACATCCCGGTGGAAAAGGATTCGCACGCTATTTCGCTCAAGGCAGCGCATCCGCTGATGTACACGCTGACGTATGATGTTACCGGTGACCTGCCGGAAGGCTATACCGCTCCGGCAAAGCAGACGCTGGTTAAGGGCAGCAGCTATACCGTTGCAGAGGTTCCGGCCAGCGTGTCCGGCTCGAAGGACGGCGTGAACGGTACCTTCTCTTTCAACGGCTGGAAAAAGGATGACGGTACGGTTCTGACCGGCGAGCAGCAGCTGACCGCAGACCTTACGCTGCACGGCGTATGGTCCTTTACGAAAAAATCCTCCGGCGGCGGTGGCGGCGGCAGCCACAAGCCCACCGTTACCATTCCGGATGATGTACCGACCGGTCTGAACGGCGATGACCACTATGCTTACATCGTAGGCTATCCGGACAGCACCGTTCGTCCGCAGAACGGCATTACCCGTGCTGAGGTAGCAACCATCTTCTTCCGTCTGCTGACCGACGAGACCCGCAATGCAAACTCTACGAAGACCAACAGCTACTCCGATGTAGCAGCCGGCGCATGGTACAACCACGCGGTTTCTACGCTGAGCGCTATGGGCATCGTAAAGGGCGACAGTCAGGGCAAGTTCAATCCGAATGCGCCGATCACCCGTGCGGAGTTCGCTGCGATCGCAGCTCGTTTTGACGACAAGGCCAACACGACCGCTGTTGACTTCAGCGACATTGCATCCCACTGGGCAAAGAACGAAATCAGCGCCGCTGCCAACAACGGCTGGATCAACGGTTATACCGACGGCACCTTCCGTCCGAATAACAAGATCACCCGTGCCGAGGCGATGACGCTCGTAAACCGCGTCCTCAAGCGCCTTCCGGAGACCGCAGAGGACCTGCGCAACGACATGATCAAGTGGAGCGACAACTCCGATACTTCCGCATGGTATTACCTGGCCGTACAGGAGGCTACGAACAGCCACTATTACGACCTCAAGGAAAACAAGCACGAGAAGTGGAGCAAGCTGCGCGAAACTCGTGACTGGACCGAACTGGAAAAGTAAAAAATCTCCCGGCTTTAAGGCAATGCTGCTTAGTTAAAAACAAAAGAGCATAATAGTCCACGGGAAACGACAGCGCACAGCGAAGCGAAAGCAAGCTGTGCGCTGTTTTTCTTATCTCATGCGGGGGAAGATGAGGAAGATTTGACGGCTTACCTTTGCATTTCACGGGGGAAATGCTGTATGACAGGCATGTATACTGCTCTATATCCACCCGGCAATATACTGAACGCTCACACAATGCCCGACCGCCGTGCGGCATTCCCGCGCGAAGCTCGAAGTATGTACGGGACACATCTTCTTCACCATCTGACCGCCTACGGAGCCGGCCTGACGGCTGGTCAGATCGCCGTTATAGCCCTGCTTGAGGTTTACGCCGACCTCGGCAGCTGCCTCCATTTTGAAGCGATCCATTGCCGCGCGTGCTTCCGGTACCATGCCCTGATTAGAACCATTTTTCGTGTTAGTCATGTTTGTTCGCTCCTTTTCGATTCGGTTTGGTGTGTTGGGTTTTGCTGATAGTAGGTTGCGCACCAAAGGTCGAAATATGAGATGCAAATGCTGTGACGGAAGCCAGAAAATATGATAAGCAAACGCGTTTTGCCAGCGCAGGAAAACAAGCGTTGAAAATTTGCTTTTGGACAGCGCATAAAACCTGCTCTGCTCATATAATAAAGGAAAGCATAGACAGATACAGCCTTATTAGTTACGGTATATACTGCAGATGGGTTAGTTTATTCTAACTTATCGTTTCCGCCCGTCACCCAACCGTCCGGATGTGTTTTTCACTAAATTGTAAGCAAACACGTCTTGCAAGGATTTGTGCAATATGCTAATATGATGGTGATATATGTCCGATGCACAAATGTACAATATGCGGACACGGGAACGAATTCCGAGAAAGTCTGACAGCGATCGGAAGCGGCAGTGGAGGTGCCGCTGAAAAAGTCATATTCACTCAAATTAGGATGCTTAACCTTTTGCAAGCACAGATTTACGTGGGAATAAGGCGGCTATGCCGCTTTATCAATAATGGATAGAGAACAGAAAGGACATCATAGTATGAGTCAAAACGAGAAGAGGTTATTCGACAGACACAAGAAACAGGAAGAACCGCCTTTAGAGCAGACGCAGGCAGTGCCTGCGGTACAGGATGAAATCACGGCAGAGCCTGCAGCCGAGGTGTTGCCCAAGCGCAACAAATACGCAGACAAAATGAATCGCAAAAAGCGCAGACTGAGCAAGGGTGCGCGTATCGGCATTACGGCGGCGGCAGTTGCGCTGCTGCTTGGCGGCGGCATCTGGGCTGTGGTGAAATCCCGCGATGCGGGTACGGAGGACGTGACGCAGACCACGGCTATGGTCAGCTGCGGCGATCTGGAGACCTACATAGAGGGAAGCGGCGTTACTGCTGCAAAAAAACGCGAGGAACTTGGCCGGGAGGTTAAGGGCAAGGTAACACAGGTGCTGGTCGCCGAGGGCGACGAGGTACACACCGGCGATCCGCTGCTGGTGATCGACCCGACCGAAACCCGCAAGGAGCTTGCGGATGCACAAAAGGAACTGACCGAGGCGGAACGCGGTGTCTCGGACGCGCAGCTGGAGGTCTCCAAGGCACAGTCCGACTTGAGCGCGGCGCAGAGAAAACTGAGCCGTCTGCATATTACGGCGCCGTTTACCGGCAAACTGATTCCAGCCAAGGATTCGGATGACAAGGATGTGTCCTTCCGTGTCGGTGAGCAGGTGAGCGAGGGTCAGGTCATCGGCTACATGGTAAATGACCGCTAGATGAAGCTGACGCTGGCGTTCAGCGCCGAATATGCCCGCAGCATTCGCACCGGACAGTCGGCCACGGTATCCATCGCTTCTGCGATGAGCGAGGTGAGCGGTACGGTATCGTCGGTCGAGACAGCACAGCAGATTTCGAGTGAGGGTGTGCGCGTTATCCGCGTCGGCATTACGGTGAATAACCCCGGTTCGCTGACAAAGGGCATGACAGCCACCGCGACGATCAATGCCGGGCGCCTCGGTGCGATCTATCCGGCGAGCGCGGGCACACTGGAATACAGCCGTGAGGAAGCCGTCACCGCACAGATGAGCGGCGAGATCATCAAGCTGAACGGCACAAGCTACAGCACCTACAACGGCGGTGCGCTTATCATGTCCCTGTCGAGTGACGCTTCTCAGGATGAGATTGCAGCCGCGCAGAATGGTATTGCGGCGGCAAACCGCACGGTTGACAGTGCAAAGACGGCTGCAAACGAAAAGCGGGCACACATTGCCGAACTGCAGCAGCAGATTCAGAACTCGACCGTTACCTCTCCGATGGACGGCATTGTTGTCAGCCTGAACGCGGTTGAAGGACAGGAGGCGACCGGCTCGGAGACGCTCGTTGTGGTTGCCGATTTGAATGATATTGTCGTCAACGCCGAGGTCTCCTCGATGGATATCGGCTCGGTGCAGCAAGGACAGCAGGCGACTATGACGATGTACGCGTCGGACGGCTCCGAGATTTCGCTGACCGGCGAGGTGCAGTCGGTAGCGCTGGAGCCGACACAGAGCTCCGGTGACGGGCAGGGCAGCATGCCGACCTTCAAGGCGGTCATTTCGGTGGATCCGCTAGAGGGACAGAAAGTTTACAGCGGCATGTCTATCGAATATAAAATCACGACGGCCTCGTCCTACGGCTGCCTGATGGTACCGTCGTCGGCTATCGTCAACACGGACAGCGGCACAGCTGTATTCGCCAAGCCGCTGACAGACGAGAACGGAAACGAGATTCCGTTTGAAGAGACCCTGCCGATTCCCGAGGGTACCGAAGGTATTCCGGAGGACTATCAGCTTGTACCGGTCGAGACCGGCATTGCCGATTCGACCAACACGGAAATCCTCGGCGGTCTGGAAGAAGGCACCGAGGTATTCCTCGCTGGACCGAGCGATCTGTATGCCGATATGTCGGATGACGGCATGTCAGTCGGTTGAGGAGGGCGCGCTTATGTGGGAAAGAAAGGCGCAGACTCCTGACACGGAGCGTCGCGCTGAATTGTTGATTGACGTTCAGCGCATGAGCAAGATTTACAACGAAGGAAGAGAAAACGAAGTGCGTGCACTGGATGATATCTCGCTGCAGGTATCCTGGGGAGAGTTCCTGTGCATTCTCGGACAGTCCGGCTCGGGCAAGTCCACGCTGATGAACATTCTCGGCTGTCTGGATATTCCGACCTACGGCTCCTATCATCTGAACGGGCAGCCGGTCAGCGATATGAAGCCGTCTGTGCTGTCCGGTATCCGCAACCGGGAGATCGGGTTTATCTTTCAGGGCTTTAATCTGATTCCGGCGCTGACGGCGCTCGAAAACGTCGAGCTGCCGCTCATCTACCGCGGTATGCCGCGGGAGGAGCGCCGCCGTCTGGCGCAGGAGGCGTTAGTCTCGGTCGGACTGGAAAAGCGCATGGATCACCGTCCGGGTGAGATGTCCGGCGGACAGCAGCAGCGTGTTGCAATCGCGCGGGCAGTGGCGGCAAAGCCGCCGATCATCATGGCGGACGAGCCGACCGGCAACCTGGATTCTGCCTCCGGTCTGGATATTATGCGCAAGCTGACTGCACTCAATGAGCAGGGAACCTCCATCATCCTCATCACGCATGACAACCATCTTGCACAGATGGCAAAACGCATCGTGACGATACAGGACGGCAGGATCATTTCGGACATGAAAGGAGGGGCCGTATGAATTGGATGCAGACGGTTCGTATGGCGTTCAAGTCCATCCTGAACAACAAGGTTCGCTCGATTCTGACCATGCTCGGCATCATCATCGGTGTGGCATCGGTTATCGCTATCGTGGCGTCGATTCAGGGCACGAGCAAGCTGCAGCGCCTGCAGTATGAGGCGATGGGCGTCAACCGCATCGACATTTACGGATACGGTGCGAAAAACCGCGACTGGCAGGAGTTTGAGGACTATATGACGAATGATCTGTCCGACAAAATCGCCGCATGGTCGCCGCAGAGCCAGTATTACGACTGGCAGAACAGCGGTATCCAGTACCGGGCCAAAAGGCTGAATAACAATGACAGCAACAGCGGCTATACCTATATGTACTTCGGCAACGAGCATTACGGCGAGGTGACAAGTCATGCGATTTCCGCCGGACGGGATATTTCCGCTGCGGACTGCCGCACGCGCGCCCGCGTCTGTGTGATCGGAGAAACATTGCGCAAGTATTTCTTCGGGGCGATGAGCCCGATCGGGCAGAAGCTGCAGATCGGCGGCAAGGGCTTTGAGGTTATCGGCGTGTATGCCGGCAAGTATGACGGCAAGCTGAATACAGACGATCAGATGATTGTGATGCCGTACACGCTGCAGAGCACGATGATGAGTGTATACGGCATGGCAGACCGCCAGTATATCGTGAAGGCGGCGGAAAAGGACGTGATTGCCGAGCTGACAGACGAGCTTCTGCCGGGCTTTATGCAAGGCCGCTGCGAGGCGGGAAACGGATACTTTTCTGCTTCGTCGGACAGCCAGTGGCAGGAGCAGAGCGAGTCCTCCAACAACATGCTTGCGCTGCTCGGCGGCGGTGTCGCCGGAATCTCGCTGCTCGTCGGCGGTATCGGCATTATGAATATCATGCTGGTGTCTGTTACCGAGCGCACCCGCGAGATCGGTATCCGTATGGCAATCGGCGCCCGCAAGCGGGATATTATCGGGCAGTTTCTGGTAGAAGCCTCGGTGGTCTCGTGCTGCGGCGGTGTGATCGGCATTGTGCTCGGCTGCTTTCTTTCGGCGGTGCTGGGCAATCTGCTGCTCGCGAAAACACAGAGCAGCTACATGCCGACCGTGGAGCAGTTCACCGTACTGCCCTCTGCGGGACTGGTCATCGGCGCATTTCTGTTTTCTGCGCTGCTGGGTATCATCTTCGGACTGTATCCCGCCAATAAAGCCTCGAACCTGCAGCCGGTAGATGCGCTGCGGACGCAGTAAAAGGAAAGGACAGGTAGGAAAATGAAAAAAAGATTTGTCAGCCTGTGTCTGGCAGGCTTGATCATGGTTGCACCGGCTTCGGCGGTGTTTACCGATATTTCAGACAGCAGGGTATCGCAGACGGCCGCCGTTCTGGATGCACTGGGTATCATGCAGGGCGTAGGCGGCGGCAGCTTCGCGCCGGGTAAGGCGCTGACGCGGGCGCAGTTCTGCAAGCTGGCGGTTACCGCCATGGGTGTGACGGATGTAAGTCCGTATGCCAGCTACACGATTTTTCCGGATGTTAAGCATTCGCACTGGGCAGCGCCGTATATCAACGCGGCAGTACGCCATCCGGAGCTGAAGGAAAAGTCCATCATCCGCGGCTATGCGGACGGCAGCTTCGGCCCGAATAAGATTGTCAGCTACGGCGAGGTCTGCACCATGCTGCTGCGTATGCTGGGCTATAAAGAGGAGGATGTCGGTCCGTTCTGGCCTGCAGACTATATCGCGCAGGCACAGGCCATCGGTCTGACGGACGGTGTCACGATTACGGATGCGCGTGCCGCAGTCAAGCGCGGAGACGCGGCGGTGCTTCTGCTGAACGCTCTGAATACGGATAAAAAGGGAGAAGAGGGCAGCACACTGCTTGACAAGGTCGCGTCCTCGACGGTCAAGGACTGCATTCTGCTTGAGACCGGAAAAACACACAGCGGCCTTGCTGCAGATGCGGCATTGTTCTATGAGGACGGTGTTGTGGATGCGGAATCTCCCCGTAAGACCGCCGGCACGCTGGACAGCAGCATGATCGGTGTGTACGGCACGATCGTTATCGGCAAGGGCAGCAGCAAGGTTGCGATCGGTGTGATTCCGAACGGCAACAAGACTGAAACTTATGAGGTTGTCAATGCGGCAGCAGATCGTATCGTTACCACGAACGGAACACTGCGTCCGGACCGCAAGACCAAGCTGTATATCAGCCGCGACCATGTCATGAATGAGTACGAAAATGCATGGGCGAACCTGCAGTCCGGCGACACGCTGACCCTGTACTACAACGAGTACGGTGTGCTGCAGCTGATGGCAGTCTTGCCGAAAACAACAGCAGGCGCCGCGCACTCGTTTGTTTACGGTCTGGCGACCTCGCGCCGGATTCCGGCGG
>OBKN01001155.1_pt1 | contig 9765 bp, 8 predicted proteins | sample 1519931 | NCBI WGS metagenome assembly OBKN01 (sample SAMN04209254, study PRJEB22552) | human gut metagenome | biome: gut; material: feces | host: Homo sapiens | place: USA: Oklahoma
CGAGCCGCTCTACGAGCGTCGAAGCGATGTGTGGTTCTGGCGCACGCTGGGCCGGCGCCTGCATCCCGATTGGTGGCCATGGGAAACCGATGACGAACTGTTCGAATGGCAACTTGAGCAGACCCATGCAGGCATCACATGGAACGAGCTCAAGGAGCAATGGATTCACCATGTGCCCCAGATGCCGAGCCGCGACTACGAAAAAAACGGCATCGCGGCACCCACGGGCACAGGCCGCGCCGAGCTGTATTTCACGGTCGGCCTCATAAGCGGGCTGAACCCGTTTCCCAGCGCGAGCGAGCCGAAACAAAGCGTGTACGCCACACCAGAAATTGCCGAGGAATACCCGCTGACCGCCGTCACGGGGCGCCGCTATCCAGTCTATTATCACTCGGCGTACCGAGGCATTCCGCAGCTGCGCGAAATCGTTCCCGACCCGCAGGTCATGTTCCACCAGAACGTAGCCGACGAGCTGGGCATTGCGTATGGAGACTGGTGCTTTGTGGAAAGCCCGACAGGACGCATCGTAATGAAAGCACGCCCCACGGTCGGCCTCGATCCTCGCATATGCGTGATTCCGCATGGATGGTGGCAAGGATGCAAGGCGCTCGACAAGGAAGATTACCCCAACGACATGTGCAACGCCAACGTGCTCACCTCAAGCAAGTACTACAGCAACGAATACATGACGCCAGGCCTGCGCTCGACGCTTGTTCGCATCGTTAAAAAAGCCAACCCCTCGAGCAAGGAAGGTGATTGAGCCGTGACCGAGAAGAAATACGGAATGGTCATAGACCTCGATAAGTGCTCGGGTTGCCAGGCTTGCTCCGTGGCATGCAAAATGGAAAACGATGTAGATTTGGGCGTTTTCCGCACGCGTGTATACCGAATGGGCCCCATAGGGCAATGGCCCGATGCGCTCGAGTTGTTCTACTTCCCCAACGGGTGCATGCACTGTGAGCACCCGAGCTGTATAGACGTGTGTCCCACAAAGGCGACATTCAAAACCGATGAGGGCGTGGTGCTCGTCGACGCAAACCGCTGCTTCGGCTGCCAATATTGCGTATGGGCATGCCCATACGAGGCGCGCTCGCTGAACCCCAATACAAAAGTCGTCGAGAAATGCACGCTGTGCGTCGACAAACTCGACGCTGGCGAGCAGCCGCTGTGCTGCTACACCTGTACTACGGGGGCGCGCGTTGCTGGCGACATGAACGATCCCGATTCTCGCATCTCAAAGGTGCTCACCGAAAACGCTGACCGCGTGTACCGCGTGCATCCCGAATTCGGAAACGAACCGAAGGTGGTCTATCTCGTTCCCCGGAAAGGAGCTGAGACGCTATGCAAGTCCATTGGCCTCTCGTGATATCGACGGCATGCCAACGCGCCGGATTAGGGCTTTTGCTGTGCGTGGTGTTCGCCAATGCAGTATTGGGTTCACAACTTCCCTCGAATATCGCATGCCTCGTCGCTCTGGCGCTCTTATGCGCAGGCGGCATTGCCTCGGTGTTCCATCTACAACGTCCATCAAGATTTTTCAACGCATTCTCGAACCCCAAATCGCACCTCACGCAAGAGGGCTTCATCACGCCGTTTCTTGGCGTGGCGCTGATTGCTGCAGGCCTTGATGGAATCGCATTCAACGCTGGCGCAGCCAGCGCGGGGCTCCTGTGCATCGCTGCCGTTTTGGCGCTTGCATTTCTCGTATGCACGGGACTCGCATATCAGATGAAATCGCGACCAGCCTGGAGTACAAAGCTTGTATTCGCGCTGTTCTTGCTAACCGCCGTGGCGGCAGGATTCATGGGAGCATATGCTCTCGCGCTGCTAGAAGGGGATGAAGCGGCCAATAAAATCCTCGCATGTGGACTTGCGGCGACAATAGCGGCGGCGGCAGTGCAAACAGCCTATGTTTCGAGGATGAAGCATGTGGGCTATGGCGTGGCGTACGACGCGATGAAGCAGCCGTACCGCCCCTATGCACTGGGCTGGGTGGCGCTCACCGTTGCGGCGCTCATTTTGGCAGCCTCGTGCATTGCTGTACCGTCGGCGATGTTAGCATGCGTCGCATGGGCGCTCTACGTTATTTCGGTGGCACTGTGGACCGCGCTCTTCTTCAAGGGCGCCCACAAAGTGAGAATGTTCCCCATGTATGCAGACGACTTGAATTTAGACATGTAAGCTGCGCAAAACATGCATCTTCGACTGAGCTCCTCGACCCGGTTTCATTCGGGCCGAGGAGCTTTTACGCGAGGGCACAACTTCTGGCTGAAACGAAATTTTCGTCACCAGTTCGCTCGCTCAAGCGCCTCTATACGCCCCAACAAACAATGGCGCACCGGAATGCGAGAAGATGGCGAACGCGAACGGACGGTCGAAGACAGCCCTCACAAGTTCTGGCATAGGTTCGGGCGCGCAACCCGCTGGCACAACAAAGATGGTATATGCCGCGCCTTCCGCCCCGTTGGGGTCAAGCTTGAGCATGGTGCCCTGGATGACTTTGCTCACCATAGCATCCGCTTCGGTAATATTCCCGAAATCGGCTCCTGGCAAAAACGCTTTCTCGATTCCCAGAGCACGAAGCATGCCCCCAAGGTCACGATCGTCGGAACGCCGTTAGCAACGCCGGGCACCCGAACCACAGCAGCAAAAAACGCTACTGGGCGAATACCGAGTAAGGCATCTATGCCCATCTCGCCACAAGCGCCGTGCCGAAAGTCCGAGCGCCTGAAGCACTTGCTCGAAAAAAGGATCTGAACAGCAAAGGCTCTGACTTCGGAATAAGACCGAACCATACGCAACGTTTGTTTTCGCGTCAAATTAGTTCGAAACGCTGGCATCTTCAGAAAGCGGAAGCCCATACATTGCTGAAAAACCTCGAATAATGATATCGAGGTCGCGATTAAACGCACGTTCGTTGAACATCTTCGAAAATTCCTCGAGATCATCCGGCAATTCTTCGTACGAAGAAAGAGCCTCGTTCGCATACCCTTCAGCAATCTGAAAGCCCGTCAAGAAAGAGTGCAAAACGCTCAAGAAATCATAGGGCATGGTCTTTGACAGATTCTGGCCATCGTGCGTTGCGAAAACCGATTGGGTGTACTCCTTTACGGGAGACTCAAACGGCGGAACCTGCAAGAAAAGCCAGTAGGCTTTCGGGTGCGCAAGTGCCATGTTGCGAACATGGTGGGCAACACGTTTCAAGCTTTCATCCCACGTCTCATTGGGATGAAACGACGGCGCATTTTCCGAAAGCATGGCCATCAGAGCCGACTTAAGCAGGTTCTCCTTCGAGCCAAAGCGATTGCAGATAGTCATTGTCGCCATTCCGGTCACTTGGCTTATTTTCCTGAAAGAAACAGCCTCGAGGCCATATTCGTCAATAAACGCAAGCGTTGCTTTGGCAATTTCCTGGTTATCCATAGCTCCCAATCGGTCCAACCCTTTCAGTACTTCCCCTATATTGCCGCACTTTTTCGACAACGCAAGCCCCAATCACCCTCGATAAAAAAGAGCACGAATCAACGTTGACAGCCAAAATGGTACGGTGTACCATTCGCGTCATAAGAGATGGTACACCGTACCATTTTGGCGAATTCCTACCATTCGCCAACCGAGTGGGGAAACTCGGGCCAAACGTCAAAAAGGAGGGAACCATGAATCTCACACGCAGGAATTTTCTTGAAGGAAGTGCTCTAGCTGGCATCACGGCTGCAGTTGGTCTGGCTGGATGCTCCTCCGGCAGCCAAAAAGAAGCCCCGGGCGAAAAACAAGCCGAAAGCAGCCCTTCAACACACAACCCAGTCAAAACCGAGGATTTTGATATCGTAGTTGTGGGTTCGGGAACGGCCGGTACGTGCGCCGCCCTTCGCGCTTCGGAGAAAGGCGCTTCCGTCCTTTGCCTCGAAAAAAACTCTGGACTCATGGGCACATCTGCATTCGCGGAAGGTTTCGCGGGCGTCAATTCAAAATTCCAAGCTGACCAGGGAATTCAAATTGATCCAGTATCGGTCATTTCCGACACTATGAATTATCACCACTGCGCCTGTCTCGCGCCCGTCGTGCGCGAGATGGTCTACAACTCCGGCGAAACCATGAACTGGTTCGAGGAGAACGGGATCACATTTGCGGCGGTCGCAGCCCTGGGTAACTCGTACCCAACCTGGCATTTGCCAGCTGACGAAAAAGGCATGACAACCCACGTCTCAACAGTGCTCGGCATCCTCCAACCCGCCGCAGAGGCAATGGGGGTCAAATTCCGTACCGAAGAGCCGATGACTGGCCTTGTTGTCGAAAACGGAACAGTAAAAGGCGTATATGCCCAAGGGAAAGAGGGCGAAATCCAAACCAACGCGAAAGCGGTCATCCTTGCAACAGGTGGTTGGGCGAATAATCCCGAGATGTTCGAGAAACTTACCGCAAAGTCGTATGACAGTGTTCGCGTATGGGGGCTCGAAGGGCGCGACGGCGACGGCATAAACTTCGCGGTAAACGAAGCAGGGGCAGCAACGCATCATCCCGAAGCCGTGATGTGGCATACCGGAGCGCTCGACGGCACCGATGCATTCTCCGATATTCCGAACTTCACCCTGCTTATGCAGCCAACGCTCCATGTGAACGAAAACGCACAGCGCTATTTCAACGAAGCATTCACTTCCGATTTCACGTGCTGCGGCAACGCCCTTTCATCTCAAGGTTCCAACTACGTGATTATCGACGACGCATATATCGATCACATTGAAACCGTCGGGCCTTGGATGCCCATGCCAAACCTCGGCGCCTTTGCAGGCCAGCCATTCGAATGCCGAGATGGCATAGAGAGCGCAAAGGGACTCGTGAAAGCCAACACTATTGAAGAACTCGCCGGGAAGCTCGGACTGGACAAAGAGGCGCTCGCAAAAACCGTCGATAATTACAATAAGTATTGCGAAAACGGCGTGGACGAAGAGTACGGCAAAAGCGCTGACATGTTGCTGCCGGTTTCAAAGGCCCCGTTCTATGGCGGCAAGGTTACGCCAACGCTGTTCACAACGGTTGGCGGCTTGAAAGTGAACTCGCAAATGCAAGTTGTGAATGAGGCAGGAGAAGCAATCGACGGCCTTTATGCAGCAGGCGGAGACGCGAACGGCATGTACGGCGCAAACTACGATGTCGACGTCATGTCGGGCGGCCAGCAAGGCTGGTGCGCAACTTCAGGACGCCTTGCAGCAGAGCATGCGGTTGAAACGTTGAAATAATCGTTAGCAGCTTGGCTTTTCATATATTGCTATCGATACGGCGGCCATCTGGGTCGCCGTATCTTGTTGCAGGCTCATGAGCCTGTGGCCGCGCTGCGCGCGCCCACAAAAACCACCCGCTATGCGGGTGCGCGTCGAAGGCTCCGCCCTTGCCCTGGGACGACCGCCGAACGGAGTAAAATGCGTTTGTTCAGGACACACCGGCCCGGAAAGGCGACCACCATGGCAAACCAGGCGAACAGCCTGTCCCACACGAAGTGGATATGCAAGTACCACATCGTGTTAACTCCGAAGGAATGAACAGATTGCATCGTGCAGACCGACGGCAAATACAAGCTAACTGATTTGAGCCAGGCAACGCTTTCTACAAATCTCCTTCTTCCGCAATGCGTTCCTGGAAATATTCTTTGAATCCAGGCAAGCAAAACTCCAGCAAGCCTCTTGAGCGCTCCTGAATAATCCCTTGCTGCATCAGTCGCTTCTTGTATCTCGAAACATGCCCACTCGGCTTATTGAGCCTTCCTGCCAAATCTGCTTGCCGCGTTATTGTAGAGTCTTCCGCCATAGCTAAAAGAAAAGATTTGTCGGCTTCGCTCAGCTCAAACCAAACCGCTTCGTATACCCTTTGATCCAATTCCTTACGAGCGACGCTTGCTGCGGCGTTGACAATTGAAACATCGACGGTCTCCGAATCGCCAGCCATGCGCCATACGCGATAGCCCACAAGCTGAAGCATGAAGGGAAAGCCCTTGACGGCGTTGACGGCAGCTTCGAGCGCATCGGGCTCAAAGCTTTTGCCGCCGTCTCGCATCGTTCTCATCAAGGCCTCTTCAACTTCATAATCGTTCAACGCCTGAAGCTCATATCGTGCAGCCCTTCGCAAAAACGAAGTCGATTTGCCCGAAAGCAACGACGTAACCGCGTATGGAAGACCCGCCATAATAAGAGCGACCTTCTTCCCCTCATCGAGAAAATGCTGAAAAGCCGCTACAAGTGTCGCCATCTCATCAATGCTCGGATTGACCTCATCGATAGTCACCAGCAAACCGGTATTGCATTCGGCCAAAGCATCCAGGATATCGTCCATTCTTGAGCGCCAATTCGATAGCTCACGAGGCGAATCCTCCAATTCAAGCGAAATGAAATCGGCAATCCCCGCACCTTTGATTTTGCGGGCAGGCTCAATATCCACCAAATGTCGTGTTGCTCGCTGCGTTCTAATAAGGATGTCTTCAAGCATTCCCGCGACGCACGTCACACGAGCGGTGACCCAACCAGATGACTCGGCCGTATCAGCAAAATGAGACAGGAGGGCCGTTTTGCCCATTCCGCGTGGACCGACCAAAAGGCTGATAATTGCTGGATCATTGCCCGCACCAGCGAGCGCGCCTTCAATGTCGGCGATGATTTCTTCGCGCCCGGCTATATGCAAGGGGACCTTGCCAACTACCGGAGTAAACGGATTGACGAAATCTTTTGTCATGCCTGCCTCCATCAACGGCTTTCTTTCGTCACAGCATAGCATTTTTCATTTCGATTAGCATCAGTTAGCTTTTTTAGCTTGCGTTAGTTTTTTCAGCTTCAGTTAGCTTTTTTTAGCATCGTTCGGTTTATTGGAAATCAAAATATCTGCATTCCTGGCGCTCCGGGATGCGAATGTTTCTTTGGGCCGGTTACGTCGCCAGCCCCAGGCGCTCCTGCGGTTCTGAAATTCATTCAAGCGATGCGCCGAATTTCGCAACCACCTCATCCGATGCACGGTCAGAAACGGGCTTACCCATCGCATCTTCAATCAGGTCAAGAAGAGCCCTAGCCCTTGCGGTAAAGTAAGTGTCGAAGTCGTTGTTTATGAAGGAGTCGAATTCAACAAGGTGCGATTCGATTCGGGATGCCAATTCCCCCCGAGAGGCATTCGGGCATTCCCTGCAGATTCGCTGAAAGTATTCGCTCGGCGCCTTGCCGCCTATGGTTCTATTCGTCGACGGCAAAAGCGGCGTTTTATTGACAATGGAATTCCATCGCGTCCTGTCGAGCCCCATCTTTATGCAATACGCTTCGGGAAAGATGTGGTGAATGTCGGGTCGTTTCGCCATAACCTCGAAGGCGTTAGTCGGTTGACCGGAAATGAAATCCCTGCAATTCTTCCGGTAGATAAGCGCCATGATTCCTTTATAGGCAGCGCTGTTCCTTGTCTGTAGCCCTAGCAAACGCAGCGTCTGGAAGTAAGCAGCGTTGACGGTGCGCATCTGAGAACTGCTTCCGTCAATCGCCGCAGCAAGGTCTTCCATATCATTCGCGTAGCGAGTCTCATTTGCTCCGCCATACATCTCGCCCAGGATGCCACACCATAGCCAGCGATGAAGAGCATCTTTGGTTGTCTGCTTATTCGCAAGACCAGAGCTCTTCGCATGCGCAAACGCACATGCGAGTGGTATGAGCTGCGTGGAATATGGCAAATCGCGAGCTCGGAAGATATGTTCATTGACTATAAGGAATTCAGCGGCTAGAACGAACCCCTCTTGAACTGTGTCGGCATACAGCTTATAGCTATCGAGATCAAGAGCGAGCACATCCTTCTTCTTGCAACCGACGAAACCTTTTCCATCCTGCTTTGCCATGAAGCTCGCATACAGCGTCACAGCAGTGAGAAAAGTGGTCGCGTCGAGCTTGTCCAGAATGTCGGTAACGACCCTCTGGTCTTCCTTTATGCGCCGGAACCTCTTTTCCCAGTCATCGCGCAAGCGGAAACCATCCATCGCGAAGGAGGCTGTTACTAGCTCGAATACGGTGAGCGGCACCCCGCCAGTGTTGACGTTCTCGAAAACCCTGCACACGGCTTCCCTTGGCGTCGCCTTGCTCAATGTTATAACGGGAAGTCGGTAGGATTCGATGGTGTCGAGCACCTCGTGCTGGAACTCGTTGAACAACGACTCCTCGGGACTGTCGAAGCCGTACATCCGCACTATCCCTTTGTACCAAGACTGCCTTTCGCTGGCATCGAAGGCGATGTTCAGCGGAAACATCATTTGCTCGATCTCTTTCTCCCGGGTAGAGATGTCAAGCAGGATGTCTCTGCCGATATTCCGCGTAACAATTCGGTTCGCGGGCACCGAGACGATCGCATCGACACGATCGACGCCGTCGTCGAGGCACGCCCTAATGTCTGCATAGTAGAACAGGCGACGCTCGTCGCCTCTGGCGTTCTTGGTATGAACGGGTTTCTTGCAGCATAGTGAAAGATACAGGGAGGTTAGGCGCTGCTGCCCATCGAGCACGAGTTTATCTGGCTCGACCGTTTCGGCGTCGATTTCGACCCCGGCAAAGCAGCGTCGCTTGAGCTTGAAGTCTCCACCATTTTCCAAGCACATCACCGCGCCCATGGGGTAGGCCATAGTTAAGCTCGCGATGATTCCTTTTATGCGGTCGTCGTCCCAAGTCCAATCGCGCTGAAAATCAGGGAGCTGGTAACGTCCTTTTGAGACATCGCGAATCAGCTCGCTGATGTCGTCGTCATGAGATGTTGGCGCATTCTTTGCCATTTGCTTCAGCCTTTCTTTTGGCACCGGCGGATAGCCTATTCATGAGTTAGTTCGACGAATCTTTTGACAGGGCTTTCGCTATCGCGGCGAATGAAGCGAGCTGTTTTTCGTTTAGACCTCTATCAAAAAGTGCGTTCAAAATTGTCTTCTCTTCCTTGTCGCCGATTTCTCCCTTGATGAAAATTCGGTCGGCTATCTTGTTGGTGTTTTCCCTCTTATCCTCTTCGCTAAGATTCGCAATAAAAGGCTTGTATTCCTAAGCGTCAGGTCGGTTTGGCTGGTGTCTTCCCTCGGCAAATCCAAATAACCAAGGAAACCGTCCTTGTTACGCAAAGTGCAATACGGATTTCATTTTAGCATCTGATAAGTTGTCAAGCGCCGCCACGAAGACAACGATGCACGCACTTCCTGCGACAGTCCTACTTAAGCCCCCATTAATTGATCAATTATTCACCTAGTGAAAATCGAGAGAAAACGATTCGGCGGACCACAAACGCATTTAACCTGGTACTTTATCGTTCACGCAATGTATTCGTAACTCGTTATAAATTAACGGACTGATGCGGCTAAGCTGCGAAAGCAAACTCTTATCAACGCCGTCGTGGTCGACGAAAGCCGCTGCGTTTTCGGCACGCATCCACCCCGGGCAAAAATACTACCGACTCCTCATCGTTCCAAAACCCCAATTGTCAAATCGATAACAAGCCCTCCATAGTTTGTTGCCGAGCATGTTTTCGAGCCGTATAATGCACTATTGAACAAGGTGTTGAATAATAATCAACCTGTTTAATAGACCAGATGATTGAACCCAAGGGGGACATTTGACGGCATCGAATACCGCCATCGAAGCGCCCGTGGCGCACGCGGCACCAGCCGCTCCGGAGTGCGACCAAGTCGCAACCCCGGGCGCAGCCGCGACACCCGCACCCGCTGCGGCACCCGCATCTGCCGCTTCCGCGGTTGTGGCGCCCGCTGCTGCGCCCGCTACA
>OBKN01001156.1_pt1 | contig 9761 bp, 5 predicted proteins | sample 1519931 | NCBI WGS metagenome assembly OBKN01 (sample SAMN04209254, study PRJEB22552) | human gut metagenome | biome: gut; material: feces | host: Homo sapiens | place: USA: Oklahoma
GGCTTGGTATGCTGCGGATTTTTAATGTGTAGTACGGCAGTAGGGCGGCCAGCCCCCTGGCCGCCCTACTGTGGAATATTGTGGTGTTGATTCGCAATGAACCTGTATATTTGTGGCATGCCAGGGCTGGCCTGGTCTGGCAGCCCCGACCGACAAAACGCTTTGAGGGCAAACAAACTGCTTCACTCCGCATTTGCTGTGTATGGTTGTATGTGCTATACTAAAAACAATCTATGGTGCAGCTGAAAAGTCGAAAATATCGTCTATTTCTACAAACGCAGCGGGATTTTGCGTTAAAAAGCCTTGGAATCCACAAAGGATTCCCGCGGCTCTTTACCTTAAATCCGTCTTGCGCTTGTGAAATATCCGTCATTTTCTTTGTTTTCAGATACACCTTAAGAAGCCGCACCAGATGTGGACTGTGCGGGGCCGCAGTGTGGTGTTGAGAAAGGGGAGCAGCAGATGACCCGGATTGCGATTGTGGAGGACGAGGCGGCGGTGCGGGAACAGCTGGCGGGGTATGTGCAGCGGTACACCCGGCAGTACGGCACGCCGTTTGAGGTAACGGAGTTTGCGGACGGGATGGAAATTTTGGAGGATTACCGCCCGCAGTTCGACATTATCTTTCTGGATGTGGAGATGAAGCACCTGGACGGCATGGAGACCGCCCGCCGAATTCGGGAGCGGGACGGCGGGGTGCTGATCGTGTTCATTACCAACATGGCGCAGTATGCCATCCGCGGATATGCCGTTGGGGCGCTGGATTATGTGCTGAAACCGGTGCCCTACTTTGCGTTTTCGCAGCAGCTGCAAAAGGCGCTGGGGCAGCTGGAAAAGCGGGAGCGGCATTACCTGGCCGTGGCGGTGGACGGCGGCATGCGGCGGCTGGACGCGGCGGAAATCTATTACCTGGAAAGCGAAGGCCACAAGGTGCATTTTTACACCGAAAAAGAAGATTTTATGGTGCCGGGCACCCTGAAAAACTATGAGGAAAAGCTGGTGGGCCGGGCGTTTGCACGGTGCAACAGCGGGTATCTGGTCAATCTGGCGCAGGTTTCCGGCGTGCAGCAGGATATGGTGCAGGTTGGTCCGTATGCGCTGCAGATCAGCCGCCCGCGGCGCAAGGCCTTTATGGCGGAGCTGGCGGATTATATTGGGGGTGCGGGCCAATGACGACACTGCCGGATATCCCCCGCCTGTACACCGCATTGGCGGAAGTGCTGGCGGTGCTGCTGTATGCGCACAGACTGCCGCCGCGGATGAACCAGCGCGTGATCTGGGGCGTAGAAGCCGGTTGGGCGGTGCTGCTGGGGGCGTTTTTGCAGGCCACGGGGAAAGTTCCGCTGGCGTGGTGGATCCCCTGCATGGCAATGGCGATTCTTTCCATGCTGCTGTTTTTGTGGGTCACACGCAGCATTACGCTGCTGGAAGCGGGTTATGTGTGCGCGCGAGCCTTTATTTTGGCGGAGCTGGCGGCCAGCGTGGAATGGCAGCTGCATTGCGTGCTGTGGCCGCAGCGCGGCGGGGCGGAGCCGCTTTCGCTGCTGTTGTTGGCGGCGGTGTACGGCGGCATTTTTGCCGCGATGCTGTTTGTGGAAAACCGCCGCCCCGGCCCGGCCGGGAAGCTGAAAATAACGCCCGCAGGAACTTTTGTGGCGGTGGTCATGGCGCTGACCGCATTTGCCGTGAGCAATTTGAGCTTTGCCAACGGCAGCGAAGCCAACATGAACATGTTTTACATCCGCACGCTGGTGGACCTGGCCGGGGTACTGATTTTGACGGTGCAGCACGAGCAGCTGCGCGAAGCCGCCCTGCACAGCGAGCTGGCGGAGCTGGACGGCGTTTTGCACCGCCAGTACGAGCAGTACAAGCAGAGCAAGGAGAACATCCGCCTGATCAACCGGCGCTACCACGAGCTGAAAATGCAGATTGCGGCCATCCGGGCGGAGCGGGACCACGCCAAGCAGGATGTGGCGCTGGCGGCCATGGAAAGCGGCATCCGCCAGTACGAGGCGGAGAACAAGACCGGCAACCCGGTGCTGGACACCCTGCTGACGGCCAAAAGCCTGTACTGCCAGCAGCACCACATCACGATGACCTGCGTGGCGGACGGGCATTTGCTGGATTTTTTGGAGACAGGGGAGATCTGCACGATTGTGGGCACGGCGCTGGACAACGCAACGGAGAGCGTAGAGACCGAGCCCGACCACGAAAAGCGGCTGATCCGGGTGGCGGTGTACGCCCAGAACGGCTTTGTGATGCTGCGGTTTGAAAACTACTGCGCGCAGGAAGTGGAGCTGGGCGCGGACGGCCTGCCGCGCCGCAACACCCATGGCGGCAGCGACCTGCGCGGTGTGCGCGCCGCCGCCGAAAAGCGCGGCGGAACGATGACGCTGCACTGGGAAAACGAGTGGTTTACGCTAAGGGTATTGCTGCCGCAGAAAAGCTGAATGGATGGCTGGGGGTCTAGGATAAGGCACCCGGCCATTTTTGGTGTTTGGGCGGGGTGCACAAAACAGGGTCGAGATGCTTTGTGAGAGATGCACAACAAAAAATGAAATGTTTTTGAAACTTTTGCAAAACATGCAACGGAAACAACAGTTTGTGCAAAAAATGAGCCGAAAGAAAATTGTTTTGGTACAATATCATCAATGAAAGCGGAAATCCCGTCAGCTGCCATCCGGAGGGCGGCACAATAAAAGGAGGAAAACAATGAACACCCTGCTTCTTACCCTGGCAAATATGGGCGTCAACCTGGACGACGTTGCCGATGTGGTCAATAACTGCATCCCGCAGCTCATCTTCTTTGGCGTTGTGGTTGCCGCCGCCATTATCGTACTGATCGCTATGGCGGTCAACAAGAAACTGGCCAAGCCCACCAAATTCATGGTGCGCGCCCAGTCCGGCCTGGCCGTGCTGCTGGCTTTCGGCATCATGCTCAACCTGGTTGCCTTTGGCCCTATGAGCACCATGCTCGACCTGGTCACCGGCAACGGCACTATCACCGAAGAATCTGGTGCAGAGGCCAACGCCCTGTGCACCGAGATTGCCGAGGAAGGCATCGTCCTGCTGCAGAACGATGACAACGAACTGCCCCTCGCGTCCGGCAGCAACCTGAACGTCTTTGGCTGGGCTTCTGTCGGCCCTGTCTACGGCGGCACCGGCGCCGGCGCGATCTCTGCCGACCGTCCCACCGTCAGCCTGCTGGATGGCCTGCACAACGCGGGCATCAACACCAACACCGAGCTGAGCGATTTCTACACCGCTTACTGCGCCGAGCGCCCGGCGCTGGGTTACAGCAACCATAACTGGACCCTGCCCGAGCCCACCGCCGCCAGCTACACCCAGGAGCTGATCGACAACGCCAAGTCTTTCTCTGACACTGCGATGGTCGTCATCAGCCGCGTTGGTGGCGAAATGGCTGACCTGCCCACTAACATGGATGGACTCAACTACACTGAAAACTCTACCGAGTATAATGATTTCGAACCCGGCCAGCATTATCTTTCTCTGACCAAAACAGAAAAGAACATGATTGATATGGTCACCAAAAACTTTGCTAATGTTGTGCTGGTTTACAATGGTGCCAATACTTTGGAAATGGGCTTCGTGAATGATTACCCCCAGATCAAGAGCGTCATTTGGTGCCCCGGCACCGGTCAGACTGGCTTCAACGCTCTGGGCGAGATTGTTGCCGGTGAGGTCAACCCCTCCGGCCACTCTGCTGACACCTTTGTCTATGACCTGACCGCAGCTCCTTACTTCAACAACATCGGCGACTTTGCTTACACCAATGCGGATTCCGTTGGTTACACCGTTGCCAGCCAGGCTGGCGGTGATGCAAAGCTGGTTCCCCCGCACTTCGTCAACTATGTTGAGGGCATCTACGTCGGCTACAAGTTCTACGAGACTGCAGCTGCCGAGGGCCTGATCGACTATGACAAAACCGTTCAGTACCCCTTCGGCCACGGCCTGTCCTACACCACCTTTACCCAGAAAATCGACTCCATGACCGAGGCTGACGGCACCATCACTCTGGATGTCACCGTCACCAACACCGGCAGTGTGGCCGGTAAGGACGCCGTGCAGGTCTACTTCAACCCGCCGTACACCGATGGCGGCATTGAGAAGGCTTCCGCCAACCTCGTCACCTTCGGCAAGACCGACTCCATTGAGCCGGGCGCTTCCCAGACCTTGACCCTGACCTTCAACACCGAGGACATGGCCAGCTTTGACAGCAAGGACAAGGGCTGCTACGTGCTGGAAGAGGGCGACTATATCATCAGCATCAACGAGGATTCCCACACGGTGCTGGATTCCAAGACCTACAATGTCGCTTCCACCATCGTCTATGACGAGTCCAACCCCCGCAGCACCGATGCCGAGGCTGCTACCACCAAGTTCGACTTCGCTGACGACAAGCTCGTCACCCTGTCCCGTGCTGATCACTTCGCCAACTATGCCGAAGCTGTTGCTGCTCCCTCTGACTACACCATGTCTGAGGAAAGCATGAGCACCCTGTACAACGACCACAACTGGACCCCTGAGGACTTCAACGACCCCAACGATGAGATGCCCGTTACCGGTGCCAACAACGGCCTGAAGCTGGCTGACCTGCGCGGTGCTGACTACGACGACGAGCGTTGGGATACCCTGCTCGACCAGATGACCGTCACCGAGATGGACGACCTGATCGCACTGGGCGGCTACCAGACCAAGGCCGAGGCCAGCGTTGACAAGTACGCGACCATCGACTGCGACGGCCCCGCTGCCATCAACAACAACTTTACCGGCGTTTCTTCCATTGGCTTCCCGTCCGAGATCATCATCGCTTCCACCTTCAACACCGACCTGGCCCGCCGCTACGGCGAGAGCATCGGCCGCATGGCCAGCGAGATGAACGTCACCGGCTGGTACGCCCCCGCCATGAACGGCCACCGTTCCGCCTTTGACGGCCGTAACTTCGAATATTACTCTGAGGACAGCGTCCTCGCCGGTTACATCGGTGCCAGCTCCATTGCCGGTGCCCAGAGCTACGGCGTCTACGCTTACATGAAGCACTTTGCCCTGAACGACCAGCAGATCAACCAGAGCAAGCTGCTCTGCACCTGGGCTGACGAGCAGGCTATCCGCGAGATCTACCTGCGTCCCTTCGAGATCAGCGCCAAGGTGGGCGGCTGCAAGGCCGTCATGTCCAGCTGGAACTATATTGGCAACCAGTGGGCCGGTGCCTGCAATGCACTGCTGAACGGCGTGCTGCGCGGCGAGTGGGGCTTCCGCGGTATGGTCATCACCGACGGCTTCCACTTCACTGACTACATGGATTCAGATATTGCCATCCGCAACGGCTGCGACCTGATGCTGAAGAACTACGATGTTGCCACCAACCACCTGACCGATACCACCAGTGCTACCAGCGTTAAGGCTATGCGTCAGGCCTGCAAGAACATCATGTACACCGTGGTCAACTCCCGCGTTTACGACCCCGCCAACACTGTTTCCACCCCCATCTGGCGTACCGCTATGATCGTGGTCAACGTGCTGCTGGCTGTACTGCTGGTCGTGCTGGAAGTTCTCACTTTCAAAAGCTACAAGAAGAAAAAGGCACAGTAAAGTGTAATTTGTAAGCTGTGCAGCTGCCCTGCGGTCCATCGCCGCCGACTTTGCGCGGTTGTGCGGTGGGCCGCAAGGCTGTTTTTAAGAAAAGGAACCACCTTATGCAAAAGAAACAACTGCAAGCTTTGACGCTTGAACAAAAATGTGCGCTGCTTTCGGGCGCTACTACCTTTGGAACCCGTGCACTGCCGAAAAATAATATCCCGTCCATCACCCTATCCGATGGCCCCAACGGCGTGCGCAAGCAGGCGGGCGCGGCGGACCACCTGGGGTTAAACCCCAGTGTTCCGGCCACCTGCTTCCCCACGGCAGCCACTGTGGCGTGCAGCTGGGACCCCGCCCTGGGCGAGCAGATCGGCCAGGCCATGGGCGAAGAAGCCGCCGCGCAGGAAGTTGCCGTGCTGCTGGGGCCGGGTCTGAACACCAAGCGCAGCCCCCTCTGCGGCCGCAACTTTGAGTATTTCTCCGAGGATCCGTATCTTTCCGGCAAAATGGCCGCGAGCTATGTGCGGGGCATCCAGTCCAACGGTATTTCGGCCTGCCCCAAGCACTTTGCCGTCAACAGCCAGGAACTGCGCCGCATGGCGTCGGATTCCGTGGTGGATGAACGCACGCTGCGGGAACTGTACCTGACCGGGTTTGAGATCGTGGTCAAGGAAGCAAAGCCCAAGACCATCATGAGCAGCTATAACCTCATCAACGGAACTTACGCCAACGAGAACCGCCACCTGTTAATGGACATCCTGCGCGGGGAGTGGGGCTTTGACGGCGCTGTGGTAACGGACTGGGGCGGCAGCAATGACCATGCCCTGGGCGTGCAGAACGGCTCCACGCTGGAAATGCCCGCCCCCGGCGGGGACGCGGTGCGTGAGCTGATGCAGGCTGTGCAGAGCGGCAAAATTACCGAAGCGGATGTGGACGCCCGGCTGGACGAGCTGCTGACCCTGGTGTTTGATACCCATGCCGCCGTGCAGTCCCACAGCCGCACCTTTGATGCGGACGCGCACCACGCCCTGGCCCGCCGCGCCGCAGCCGAAAGCATTGTGCTGCTGAAAAACGAGAACGACCTGCTGCCGCTGGCCGAGGGCGCAAAAGTTGCCGTGATCGGCGACTTTGCCCAGACACCGCGGTACCAGGGCGCTGGCTCCAGCGCGGTCAACTCCATCAAGGTGGATACCTTTTTGGACTGCCTGAAAGAGAGCGGCCTGGCCAGCGTGGGCTTTGCCCCCGGCTTTGACCGCCAGGGCAAACCGGATGCCGCCAAACAGGCCGAGGCTGTAGCCCTGGCCCAAAAGGCCGAAGTGGTGCTGCTCTGCCTGGGGCTGGATGAAATCAAGGAAAGTGAGGGTCTGGACCGCGGCGATATGCGCCTTGCGGACAACCAGATCGAACTGTTAAAGGCCGTGCAGCGGGCCAACCCCAACACCGTTGTGGTGCTCAGCGCAGGGGCTTCGCTGGAAACCCCGTGGCTCAAACACTGCCGCACCTTGGTGTATGGTGCGCTGGGCGGCCAGGCGGGGGCGGGCGCCATGCTGGATGTGCTGACCGGCAAAGTGAACCCCAGCGGCAAGCTGGCCGAAACCTGGGTCAACGCCTATGCGGATACCCCCGCCAAGGATAACTTTGCCGGGCCGGGCCGCATGGTGCAGTACCGCGAGGGGCTGTATGTCGGCTACCGCTATTACCAGACCGCCGGTGTGCCGGTGGCATTCCCCTTTGGCTATGGGTTAAGCTACACCAGCTTTGCCTACAGCAATTTGCAGGCCGCGTCCAATGGCGTGACCCTGACCGTAACCAACACCGGCAAGCGCGCCGGAGCAGAGATCGTGCAGCTGTATGTGGCAAAACCCGGGGCAGAAGTGTTCCGCCCCGCACAGGAGCTGAAAGGCTTTGCCAGGGTGCAGCTGCAGCCCGGCGAAAGCAAGACCGTGACCATCCCGCTGGACGACAAGGCGTTCCGCTACTGGAACACCAAGACCGACAGCTGGGAAGTGGAAGGCGGCAGCTATGAGCTGCGGGTCGGCGCGTCCAGTGCGGACATCCGCCTGACCGCCGTGGTGGAAGTGGCCGGTACCGGCGCACCCAACCCCTATGCGGGCAAGCATCTGCCGCACTATACCAGCGGCAAGGTGCAGAGCGTGCCGGATGACGAATGGGCCACCCTGCTGGGCCGCCCGGTGCAGCAGGGAAAAGTTAAAATTGACCGCAACATGACCCTGGGCGAGCTGAACCACAGCCGCAGCCCGCTGGGCTGGCTGATCTGGCTGGTGCTTACCGCACTGCTGAACGCCAGCTACAAGCGCGGCAAGCCGGACCTGAATGTGCTGTTCCAGTACAACATGCCGCTGCGTGCCCTGGCCAAAATGACCAGCGGTGCCATCAGCATGGGCATGGTGGATGGCATTGTGATGGAATTACAGGGATTCTGGATCATCGGCCTTGTGCGGGTGATCATAGAAGCCGTGAAAAACCTGGTACTGAACGCACAGCTGGAACAGCGCCTGCGCAACAGCTGAGGAAAGAGAGGGGCTATTTATGCAGCTATGGAATAATTTTGCGGCAAAACACCCCGCCGCAGCCAAGTGGGTGCGCGAAGGCGGACTGTTTGTGATCGTATCCAACCTGGTTACGGTGTTCAAATACCTGCTGCTGCAATTTTTGCCGGCGGCGTTCAGCAGCCTGCCGGTGGTGGATTTTGGCTGGCCGGGCATCCCGGTCACGCTGTTTGGCGAAACCTTCCAGTGGAACATCCTGGGGTATGATTCCGCCCATGGCGGTCTGCCGTACTTTTGCGCCTACATGGTTGCCATGGTGGTGGGAGAATGCATAAACTTTCCCATCCAGCGCAACTTTGTCTTCCGCAGCAAGGGCAACCTGGCCAAGCAGATCGCCTGGTATGTGGTGGCGTTCTGCTTGATCACCTGCATCGTCAACTCCATCAACTGCGTGTGGGTGGCGGTTGCGGGCCTGCTGGTGCCGGATTTCATCTACAACATTGGCACCACCGTGCTCAATGGCGGCATTTCCATGGTGATCTTCTTCTTTGTGAACAAGATCATCTTCCCAGAGGGCGCACAGGCAAAATAAAGCCCGGCAGGACCACTGGTGCTTTTCCCGGTACACGCCCGGCGTAATGCACACACGGGCTTTGAACACCCGGGAAAAGTGGCTGGGAGAAGAAAAACCAAGATAAGAGCTGATGGCCGTAATGGGCTTATCGGAATAGCGGAGGAGGCGTTTTGTCTCCTCCGTTTTTTCGTAGAGGATAAAATCCGTAAGACTTTCGCCAGTTTCTTCCTTGAATTTTCGGGAGAGATAGGGGCGGCTCATGAACAGCGCTTCGGCCATTTTTTCCACGGTGATCAGTTCTGAGATATGGTGCCAGATGTAGTTCACCACATCGATCATCAGCTTGGAGGTACAGCTTCCCTTCTGCAGGCGCTGCACTCGCTCGGTATAATCCGAGATCATGCGGTATTGGAGGTTTGTGATGTTTTCCAAGGTGGTCAGCAGCTCGCAATTTTGGCTCTGCACATTTTTGCACACCGGAGCAGTTGGATAACGGATGCGAGAGAGGATAACAGGTGCAAAGAATGCAGCAGATGTAAAAAACAAATTTGCGATAAGAATAACGAATCTGCGTGATTCTTGAAATTGATGACTGTTGCACGTTAGTTTCTCTTGATCAGTGGGTACTCGAACAGGGCGGCGGCACGGCACAGGAAAAAGTCCTTTGGATGGTATAAAAATGTGATTGCCAGCAACGGCGAAGATCTGAACGAATAAAGAAGAATGCTGCCTTTCCCTGATGTGGAGAAAGACAGCATTTTTATTGCGTTTTTCGGAAAAGAGGTGAGCAGCGGCCCCTACAAACGGGTAACGGCTGGCCATAAAATGGCGCTATTACATGGTGTGCTTTGTGAGAAAGCGCTGTAGTGTGATGATATAAAACGGATGGGTGCATGGTGTGCGCCCCTACGGAATTACAACAAAACACCCCCGCCCGTGCGGTAAATGAACTGCATAGGGCGGGGGCACCGTTATTTTACAAAGAAAACGCGCAGAGCGGAGATTTTAGGCAATACCGCACAATTCTAAGTGCCGATACGGCGAGCGAGGTGCGGCAGATGCTAAGCCAAAAGCGC
>OBKN01001157.1_pt1 | contig 9749 bp, 9 predicted proteins | sample 1519931 | NCBI WGS metagenome assembly OBKN01 (sample SAMN04209254, study PRJEB22552) | human gut metagenome | biome: gut; material: feces | host: Homo sapiens | place: USA: Oklahoma
TAATCTGATTTGGAGTTATAAACCTTCATGGAAAACTGTGACACAAAGTCATCCCACTCATTATCCGGAATATCAATGTACACCGATTCCGGCTCTGTGCCCTGATCCGTGATAGACTCCTGAAGCGTATCGAAATAATAGACTCCGTTTTTATATAAGAAAAAGGTAAGACATCCGCATAATATGGTGATCAACACGGTTGTAAGAAGTGTTAATTTCCACTGGAGTGATATTTTCTTCATGCTTTGCTATTTCCCCCTATCTTATAGCCCTCACCGATTTTGTTCACGATTGGATCATATCCGAGTCCTGCTTTCAGTTTTTTTCTCAAAGAAGACATATGCACTCGGATGGAACCGCTAAAACTATCCACAGAAGAATCCCAGACATGCTCGATCAGTTCTTCCTGACTGACCGGTCTTCCCTGATTTAAAAGGAGATATTCTAAAATCCCATTTTCTTTTCTCGTCAACGCAACTGGGTTATCGTCTGCATATGCAACCCTTTCTCTCGTATCAAATCGAAGTTTTCCGCATTCCAGACAGATATTTTTTTGTATAAATTTTCTTCTTGTCAGGCTTCTCACGCGCGCTTCCAGCTCCTGCAGGTGAAATGGTTTTTCCATATAATCATTTGCACCGGAATCCAATCCTTCAACCTTATCTGCGATCTGACTTCTCGCAGACAGGATCAATACTTTTGTCTCTTCATTTTCCTTGCGAAGTTCCCGAAGGATCTCCATCCCATCCACCCCGGGCAGGTTAAGATCAAGCACGATCAGGTCATACAGTTCCGCATAGATCATCTCCAGTGCCTGCTCTCCGTCATTACACATGTCCACCTCATAACCTGCCAGATGCAGACTTTTCGCGATCATATCACATAATTTCTTTTCATCTTCAACAACTAATAATCTCAATTTATTTTTCTCCATTTTCTTAACAGGAAATTTACATCTCATATTATATAATGTAGTCACTGAACGGTCAATAAGCCGACTTTGAGCAATAACATTGAAAGGAGCAGTTACTATTTACAGTAACAAGTGGTATCTTAATGAAATCAGAAAAAGCAACACAAACTTTTTTACTTGCAGCCGGTCTTGTATTTTTCCTTGTCGGGATTTACCGTGGAGAAGCTGCAACTGTACTCAGTAAGGCAATAAAATTATGTATGGAGTGTGTCGGAATTGGATAAGAAATTAAAATCAAACAAGAACTTCCTGGTTCGTTTCCGCGGATGGTTTCAGGCAGCTGCAACACTGCTGACCAATCTTCATATTCCGAATCTGTTTAAAGGGAAAATTTATCAGGGAAAGGTAAAAACAATATGTGTACCCGGACTGAACTGCTACTCTTGCCCGGCTGCCACAGGTGCCTGTCCGATTGGAGCTTTCCAGGCTGTAGTCGGTTCATCAAAATTCAAGTTCACCTACTACATCACCGGATTCTTTATCTTGCTGGGAGTTCTGTTAGGACGATTTATCTGCGGTTTTCTCTGTCCGTTTGGATGGTTTCAGGATTTGTTGCATAAAATTCCGGGTAAGAAACTGTCTACTGCAAAACTAAAACCCCTGCGGTATCTGAAATACGCGGTTCTGGCCGTTTTTGTTATACTGCTTCCGGCATTTGTGACTAATTCGCTGGGGATGGGCGATCCATTCTTCTGCAAATACATATGTCCACAAGGCGTACTTGAAGGTGCAATTCCACTGGCACTTGTTAATTCGGGAATCCGCGCGGCACTCGGACACTTATTTACGTTTAAGTTTACAATCCTTGTATTTGTAATTATCTTAAGCATTTTGTTTTACCGCCCATTCTGTAAGTGGATCTGCCCGCTTGGTGCCATCTACTCGCTGTTTAACAAAATATCATTACTTAAGATTAAGGTGGATCCTGAAAAATGTGTTAACTGTCAAAAATGCAGCCATGCCTGCAAAATGGATGTAAATGTAGTAGACACACCGGATCACCCGGAATGTATCCGATGTGGAGCATGTATGAAAGCCTGTCCGACAAATGCGATCTGCTATCATTACGGATTTTCAGGCAAGAAACAGGCTGACAATAAATAAGCAAAAATGAATCAAATGATATTCAAAAGGAGATTAAAAATCATGAAAAACAAAACAAGTAGAACAAACTCAATGAAATTAAAAAAAGTAATTGCGGCATCTCTTGCCGTTTTCATTCTTTTTGCATTCACAGGTTGCAAAACTTCATCCGGTTCCGCAACAACTGAAAGCTCAAAGCAGGAAGATACTTCCACAACAGATTCAAGCAGTTCGGGTGATCTGAATGAAAAGCTGAATGACCTTTACCAACAGGAAAACCAGATCTTTGCAGATCACAAAGATGTGTGGGACAAAGCATTTGGCTTTATGAGCAAGAACATTGACGATGATACCAAGAATGAAAACTATGCGGACTTTCTTGCAAATATAATAGAATCAAATAAAGATTCTTTCTCCGAAGAAGAATATGCTACTCTGAGTAAAGACATTGAAACGATCCGCGGTATTGAAGAAGAAATTGCAAAACTTGAAAAAGAAATTGCCGCAGCTGATCCTTCCGGCAGTAGTTCCTCCGGCATAGATGACTCTACAGGTGTGTTTCACGGTTTCAAAGGGAAAGACCTGGATGGTAACGATGTAGATGAAAGCCTTTTCACCAAAAATAAAGTTACGGTTGTAAACTTCTGGTTCAGTGGATGCAAGCCTTGCGTTGAAGAACTTTCTAAACTGAATGAATTAAATGATACAATTAAGAAAATGGGCGGTGAAGTTGTTGGTATCAATACAGATACATTAGATGATAATCAGGATGGTATCAAAGAAGCGAAAGAAATCTTGAAGGCCAAGGGAGCTTCCTACAAAAACCTGACTTTCGACTCCGATTCAACAGTTGGAAAATATGCAGGAAACATTATGGCATTCCCGACAACAGTTCTCGTAGATAAAGACGGAAATATCGTTGGCGAACCTTTCATGGGCGGAATCGATGATCAATCAAACTACGAGCAATTAATGAAACAAATTCAGTCCATACTTGATCAGGAATAATTCATTTACTGAAGATGTATGCTAAATGAGGCTGTCGCATTAGTGCGGCAGCCCCTATTTTTTTGGTGTATTCCTATTTATCAGGATTCCATGTTTAACCTTCTGCTAGCTCTGAGGTTTTCCGAATGCTTTGTTTATGATTTAGGTAACATTCAAGCGTAGCAATACAATTCTCTGTTAGTATGTCTCGAAAATGCTTTGTTTCTTTTATGTATTGTATTTAAAAACTCATAACCTGCTCTTCGTCAAGTCTTTTAAGAATTTCGCATGCCAGCTTAACAGCGTTATCAAAGTCGCTATAAGCTGAAATTCCGTAATGTGTATGTGCATAGCGAACCGGAACTCCGATAACGATAACCGGAACCGCTTTTTCAGTCAGATGTATAGCTGCACCGTTGGTTGAACCGGCACTGCGAACTGCATCCTGAACCGGAATACCAAGCTTTTCTGCCAGATCCAGTGCATATCTTTGATAATGTGGATTGGTGATCATACGGGCATCAATGTGACGCAGCATCGGTCCTCGCTTGATAGCTGTCTGAACCATATACGACTCAACGCAGGTATCATCTGCCGGGCATCCCTCAAAAACAATTGCGATATCCGGTTTAATTACCTGTGCTGTTACAGTGGCACCGCGTACACCAACTTCTTCCTGTGCTGCACAAGCGCCAACAATATCCACATTCAGCTCCTGACCAGCCAGGGTATGCATAGTCTTAAGAATTGCCGCACATCCCAGACGGCAGTCAAAGCTCTTGCCAACCATCAGATCTGTGGTTTCTGAATATGTAAATGTCACATCCGGCACTACGGGTTCACCGATACGAATGCCGAACTTTTCAACCGCCTCTTCTTTAGAAACAGCGCCAACATCTACCGTGATATCTTTCATATCCAGAGGTGCTTTACGCTCCTGCTCTGTCATGAAATGCGGAGGCTTGCTGGCAGTAAGCCCCGGAATATATTCTCCGAACCGGTTGCGAACCAAGACTTTATGAGCCGGAATATTGTGGTTAACCCAACCTCCGATCTGAATGATGCGGAGAGTTCCGTTCGGGCAGATAGCCTGCACCATAAAACCAACCTCATCACTATGTGCGTCAAGCTGAACAACCGGACGTTTGCCGTTATTTTCTTTACGGCGGATATACAGGTTGCGCATGCGATCTTCTGTAATTTCTCCGAGTCCTTCTGCGTAAGGACGAATCGCTGCAACCACTTCATCTTCGAAACCGGATGTACCGTTTGCATTTGAAATTGCTGCAATCATTTCCAATGTTGTTTTTTTATCCATTATGACACCTCTTTATGAAAGTTTTACTTTCTTGAATTCTTCCATGAAATCAACAATATAGTTTGCTGTAGTCTCAAGCATTTCCTTGCCCCACTCTTCTGTAGCGGTACTCGGATGATCCGGTCCGATCCAGCCGTTGTCTGTTACATGCGGAGTATTGCGTATAATATCAACGTTAACTCCCTTGAACTCAACAGAACGGAAACCGGTTGTCTTCAGATTATCAGACAGGTGCTTAAACTGGAGTTCACCACCTATCTCACTCTTATCAACTAAAGACGGATCAATTCCAAGAATCGCAGCTGTTTCCTCACCACCGCCGTGGCCGCCTTTCCACGCCGGGTTCATATCCCATGCCATCAGCCACCAGTTAAGCATAGCCACCAGACAGCCCTTATCTTCGAATTCCATGCCAAGGCGTTCAATCATCTTGATGTTTCCGCCATGCCCGTTCAGGAAAACGAATTTTCTTGCGCCGTGACGATACAGACTCAGAAAAATCTGGCGACAAAACTGATAGAGTACCTCATTGTCAATATCAATTGTACCCGGATATGGAGCTAAACACTGGCAGGAACCATATGGAATGGTCGGAGCAATCAAAACATCACTCTTTTTCTCGATTTTCTCCAACAAATGCTCCGGAATCAGTGTGTCGGTTCCAAGCGGCATATGACGGCCGTGACACTCAATACTGCCGATAGAAATAAGTACCATATCGTTTTTTTCAAAATATTCTTGAGCTTTCGGCCAAGTCAAATTTGTAAGTCTCATAAGTTCTCTCCTTCCTACTATAATTATTCTTCTCAGCTGAAAATCGGACTATTCGGAAACCAGACAGTCCGACATCCATCAATTACTGCGTTGCTTCCTATTCCCCTTTAGGATTTTTTTATGACAATGCAGAATTTTTGAGCTACTCTTGATAACCCAAGTATAGTCCATGCAAATATGATTGTCAACAATTTCAACTTAATGTTAACAGCGGGAAAATAGTGCTTTCGTTTTTGCTAACAATCCACTATAATTATAATAAGTTTTTTGCTAACGGACAAAAGACATCCGTATAATTTTTTCTATTAATTAGTAAGGAAATGAAACATGCGAGAAATTGGCGGTATGTTCTACTATGAACCAAGCGTACCTATCGAAAACGGATACTTATTCTGAAAATTTTATGAGGTAAATATGCAGAAACAACGAAAAACATCAAATACTACTACATCAGAAATTGTTCTTGAATCTCTGCGGGAGCAGATCATCAATGGAATCCTTCAGCCTCAAGAAAAACTGGTAGAGGCTGAAATTGCCCGGAAATTCGGACTCAGCCGAGGTCCTGTGCGCGAAGCACTCCGACAGCTCGCTGTCGAAGGTTTAGTCGATTACTGTCCTAACAAAGGATGTACAGTCGCACTGCTTTCTCCACAAGACGCTTATGAAGTCTTTTTTCTGCGCGGCAGCCTTGAAAAACTGGCAATCCAAAAAAGTAACTGCCTTCTTAGTGACTATAGTCTCATGATAATGGAAGCCAGTATTGAAGAATTTCGAAAGGCTATTCTCGAAGGCAATACTATGAAGGCTGTTCGTGCAGATGAGACATTCCACCTGCAGATCATTCGTTCTGCCCAGCTTAACCGACTGACCAAAATGTGGGAGCTGCTGAGTCCACTGAATGGTGCCATGTTCCTCTCGGTTCAAAATGCTAATCGCTTTGGACAGTTAAGCGGAGATGCTGAAACGCTTCAGAATGCCAAATGCTTAGAACCAAACACACCGGATCAAAATACCTCTTATAACGGAAGCGCTGCAGTATGGACACACCAATGTCTGTTGGAGGCCATCCGGATTAACGATCTCCAGACAACCTGTGATCTTCTGGATCAGCATTATGAAGAAACCGGCAGACGTGTATACAGACTTTCACTCATGAAAGAACAGAGCTTTTGATCCGTTTCATTAATAATGGTTTGAGGGGCAAACTTGAGGGTTTGGTTTGAAGGGTTCATAATATGTTTCTTTTGTCTTTTGGATCGACTTCATCACCAAGGATTTCTTTCATTTCATGTATAAGGATTATGCACAGTCCGTTTTTCATAAAACTTATTCTGTTTTTCAACTTCTGTGATATAATGCTTTATTATAATAATTCCCATGGACAAAATGAGGTGAACCAAGTGAAAAAGAAAACACTTGTGCCTCTTATCACTTTTTTACTGGGCATATGCCTTATTAGTTTGATTGTATACAAAACAGACACCCACGAAAAAGAGCAGAGACACATAACAGCACAATTAAACGTAGCCACCTATGGCGAACGAATAAAGAATGAAATTACAAATGGAATTGAGATCACAGATACCTTGAAGCAAATCTTAATAAGTGAAGATGGCGAAATCCATCAGTTTGAAACAATTGCAGGAAATCTTATGTCTGATTCTATTGAAAGTGTACAGCTCGCTCCTAATGGTGTTGTTACAGATATTTATCCGGCTAATGAAAATGAGGCAGGTAAGATTGATTTGATCCATGATAAAGACCGCGGAAAAATTTCCTGTTACGCAAGAGACAACCATACAATCATTACGCAGGGCCCCTTCAAATTAAAACAGGGAGGATATGGAATTGCAGTCCGCAATCCCGTATACCTGAAAGATAAAAACGGACATGAGTATTTCTGGGGATTTACTATTGTTATCCTGCGTGTTCCGGATATTTTTTCAGATTCAATCAGTGCACTTTCAAATTTTGGATACGAATACAAAATTTCAAAAACAGACGCTCCATGGAGTGATACTTATAAAGTGGTTTATCAATCAGATGGACAAATAAATCGTCCTGTTTCTTATACATTTACAATAGGAGATGAAAACTGGAAATTTGAAGTAACTCCTAAAAGTGGATGGAGAAATGCCACATTACTGATAATCATCATCGGAATATTTCTTACAATAAGCCTTCTCCTGTCAGTTCTTACCAGAGTATGGTTAGTAGCAAAAGAACATAAGAAAAAGTTTCAGATACTGGCGCGCACAGATTCTCTTACAAATATTTATAACCGCTATGGATTTGATGAATTTGCAGAAAAAATGATTCAAAAAAATCCAAAAGCACATTTTGTGGCTGCGCTCCTTGATATCGATGATTTCAAGTTTATTAATGATATCTATGGACATAATTACGGAGACAGGGCACTAAAGAATCTTGCAGACAGCATGAAGACTTTTTTCCCATCCGATGCATTACTTGGAAGAAATGGTGGTGACGAATTCTGCATTCTTTTACCAAATTGTACCTTTGCAGAAGCAGATATACAGCTGCAGAAATTCACCAAACTTCCTAAATCATTCTCATACCATGGTAAGGAACATGCATTTTATATTTCTCTAGGATATGCAGAATATCCAACATTTGCATCCAATCGTTCACAACTCATGCGCTGCGCAGATGCCGCTCTTTATGAAATAAAGCTTCATGGAAAAAATGGATGTATGGTCTACAGAGAAGGACTTCGGTCAGGTGCCCGCAAACAACTTGGATTCGCATTCAAGGATATCTCTGAACATCTTCCAGGTGCATTCATCATATACAGAGCTGACAAAGAAGATGATGAACTATTTTTTGCAAATGATGAATTTCTTCATATGTCCGGATATAAAGATATAGATGAACTGTTCAGACTTACCGAGAAAAGTTTTCGCAACTTGATTCGTGAAGATGAACAGCAACAGATAGAATCAAGTATCTGGGAACAGATTGACAACGGCAATGAAAATGACTATATTCACTTTCATCTTCGAAAAGCTGACGGAACTTATTTTTCTGTTCTTGATCATGGAAGAATTGTAGAGAGCCCGCAATACGGGAAAGTATTTTATGTATTGTTCATGGATTGGGAAGATATGCATATTCGTTACAATGATAAATTCGCAAGATAAAATATTGCAAAAAACAGAGTGTATGATCTATTTTCATATAATGTTTATGTCGGCAAGCTCTATCAAAATGAAATCGACTTTGTTGCTCAGAAAGGCAGCGAGAAGTTTTATATTCAGATCAGCGACAACATTTCCGGGCAGGAAACATTTGAGAGAATGCTTTCCTCGGCTTCAGATTCGAGATGCTTATCCGAATATGATTATTGCTAGAACCAAACATCCCAAATACAGCTATGAAGGAATCGTAATTCATGATATAGCCGATTGGTTACTATAAGAATAAGCAGGACGAAATATCTCTATCATTCTCTTTTGAAATGATGGAGATATTTTTATTATGACGGAGATTGTAAATGAATCCAGATAAAGCATCCTACGAAAAAAGTTTTATATGGATCTTCTTGTAGTGGCTGGGGGTAAGAACGCCTGCTTCGTTCAGCCGCACGGCAATGGTATTCAGGCCAGCGCCCTCGGAAGCCCAGCGGAACATCCGCTGCACCACAACGGCGGCAACAGGGTCGATGATAAGCTGGTGGCAATCGTCCTCGGCTTTCAGATAATCGTAAGGAGTACGCGCACCGATGAACTTGCCGTCCTTCATGGCCTGCCGCTGCTGTGCCCTGATCTTTCGCCCAATGTCCAAAGCGTAGGCTTCGTTTATCATGTTCCGCAGCGGAATGATGATACCGGAATGGGCATCCTCCGGGGCGGCGGTGTCGAAGTTTTCGTTGACCGCAATGAAGCGGATACTGCGGATGCGGAAATACTGCTCAATGTAATAGCCGGTGTCAATGGTGTTTCGGCCCAAACGGGAGAGGTCTTTCACAATGACGCAGTTGACGTGACCGGCCTCAATATCCGAGAGCATCTGCTGAAAGCCCGGACGGTGGAAGTTTGTCCCGGTCGCGCCGTTGTCGATATAGGTATCGTATACGCTGATCTCCGGGTACTGCTCCAGATAGCGGGCAATAATCATCTGCTGGGTTTCAATGGATCCTCTCGCACCTGAAAGGGGTGATCCGGGAACGGATGCAGCTCAGAGAGCGAAATCTGAACAACTACTTCCTGCTGCGGTTTCGGCTTTTTGGATGGCGCGGGCTTTTTGCCCGGTTCTTTCTGCACGGTTTTTTCAGGCATTGTGTTCCTCCTGTCGGCATCTGATTTTGGGTACAAAAAAAGGACATTTCTTCTTTGCAGAGGAAATGTCCTGATTTTTTGGACGGGCTGACAGCCCGCCCAAACGGTATTTTATTTTTGTCGTTACTATAACACCCCCTACGAAATAACTACTTCGCGGCTCGATTTTTCGGTTTGGAAAAGGATGAAAAACCTTGCCAGATAACCGAAAACCCTTGATATACGGGGCTTTTTCGGTTTGTCGTAATTATACCGTAAGGGCACACTTACACCAGCAACCTGCTTTCCAATGGGGCTGCTCCGAAAGATGTACAGG
>OBKN01001175.1_pt1 | contig 9637 bp, 7 predicted proteins | sample 1519931 | NCBI WGS metagenome assembly OBKN01 (sample SAMN04209254, study PRJEB22552) | human gut metagenome | biome: gut; material: feces | host: Homo sapiens | place: USA: Oklahoma
ATCGCTGCCGTCGCGCGATCCCTCCACTTTGCGGTCTAAGGCATAACGTGGAATAATGACACGGTCGCACGGCAGTGCGTCATCGAGGGGCATAAGAAAAGGAGGGTCACATGCTCGAATCGTTCAGGGAACTCCAAGTGCTCGGTCAAACGCTCAACTTCACGAAAGCTGCCAGTCTTCTGCATCTATCCCAGTCGAGCCTCACGCGCCATATCGCCAATCTCGAAGCAACGCTTGGGGTGCGGCTGTTCGACCGCGCCCCCATGAAGCCCACTCCAGAAGGCCAGTACTTCATAACCGCCACGGCCAAGCTTCTCGAAGACTACGATCAGATCGAGAAGAAATACCGCTCCATGGCCGCCGAATCGCAGAACAGCGTGTGCGTCGATATGGTTATGGCCTCGCATAGCCTTTGGGACGACATCTTCTACGAAACTATGTCGCGAATGCAGCGCCAGTATCCCGATCTTCCCGTTCCGCGATTCTGCCAACAGCGCACCGCTACCATCGAGACCTCTGTGATCAGCGCATTGTCCGATGTCGGCATGGTGTTTCGCAAGCCCCATGCGCTGCCCGAGTCGTTCGCCTGCGAACTTTTGGTAGAAATGCCTTTGGCCGTCTATTACCCCCAAGGGTCGTCCCTCACGAACCTCGACACCATCACGTTCGACGACTTAAGCGACAAATACCTCGTTTGCCCTACCAACCCTCAGCTTCAAACCACCTTTGACGGCGCCATGGATGCTTTCCGCCGCAATGGAGTCGAGCCCAAGTACCGCCTCCGCGAGCTGGACGATTTCGATCGCCTCGCCTATCTTCTGGAAGACGACGAGATCGTCTTCGGCAATGCCCTCTCCGGTCGCAGCCTTCCCGGAAAACTGCAGGGGCGCCCCATGAGTGGAAACGATACGAGCTATCCGGTTTATCTGCTGTACAACACGAAGTCCCCCAAACCGGCTGTGCAGCTTTTTGTCGACATATGCCTCGATGTCGCCGCCCACTGGGACGCCTCCCGCGCCCTTTAAGCAACTGCTCTACAGCGAGCGGCGTTTCGCATAGCGGGCGTAGAAGAAGGCGACGGCCAGACCGGCCGCGGCCACAACGAGGGCGGCGGCCATGGCGGTGGCGAAGCCCCCGGCGCTGGCCTGGGATGCAGTCGCGCCGCCCGATGCGGCCGAGGCCGTAGCCGAGCTCATGATGCCGACATAGGCCGCGGGCCCCAGGCACGCCGACAGCTGCACGGCCATGGACATGAGCGTCACGCCGTGGGAATCCAACTCGTCGGGTAAGCGACGCAGCCCGGCCGTCTGAGCCGGAGAGAGCACCATGCCCGTGCCAAGATAGCCAAAGAAGATACCCGCCGTCGCCACGACGACCGACGACGTCAGCGCCCCGGCAATGGTGGCCGCAAGCCCTGCGACGGCGATGGCGAGCCCCGTCGGCAGCAAGGGCCACTCGCCCCACCGGTCCAGAGCGCGCCCCGAGAGCACCGAGGCCGCGGCGTTGGCCAGCACGGGCGCCACCATGAGCACGCCGGCCGCGCTGGCCGCAAGTCCCGCCGCCTCTTCGAAATACAGCGGCGCCATGACCGACAACGAGAAGTAGGTCATCATCGTCACCATGACGAGCAGCGCCGCCGGCCAGAACATTCCGTGGTGCAGCGGCTCCATAGACACAAGAGGGCGCGCCAAATGTTCTTGGCGTCGGGCAAACCAGCCGAGGGCCAGCGCAGCGCCGATGAGCGCCGCAGCGCCCACGGCTGGACGCAGCGTCACCTCCGAGAGCCCCACGCACAGAAGCGTCACACCCGCCGCCGTGAGCAGCGCCGAGGGGAGATCGAAGCGCGCCCGCTCGAGCTCGCGGCCGCCGCGCACGACGAAGATGCCGGCCACCGTCAGCGCCACGGCCGCCGCCAGAGGCACGAGAAACACGCTGCGCCAACCCAGGTCGCTCACCATGAAGCCCGTCACGATGGGCGCCGTGGCGGGGCCGATGGTGATCATGGCCGAGCCGATGGCAAGATACGTTCCCAATCGCTCGTGGGGCACGCGGTCGACGATGACGTTCATCATGAGTGGAATGAACACGCCCGTGCCGACCGCCTGCACGAGCCGCGCCGCCAAAAGCAGCGGAAAGCTCGGCGCCAGAAGGCCCCCGGCGGATCCCGCAATGCTCAAAGCCGCCGCCGCGAAGAACAGCGCCCGCATGGACAGGCGCCGGTACAGGTAGGCCATGCAGGTGACCACCACGGTGACGGCGATCATGTAACCGGTCACAAGCCACTGCGCCGCCACGGCATCGATGGAGAAATCGCCCATGATGGCAACGAGCGCCATATTCACCAGGTTCTCGTTGAAGCCGGCCAGAAACCCGCAGCCATAAAACACCGCCAAAAGCGGGCCCAGTGACGAATCGCGCATATCTTTCCTTTCCCTTTCGAGTTCGAACCGTGAAAGCGCGGCGGAACCTGAAGGGACGGCCGCAGGCAGCGTAGATACGAGGGGCGCGCCGGCCTATTCATTGCCGTCGCGCTCCTCGCCGCGTTCTGCTGACGAAAAGTGTAGCGCACAAACTACGCAAAAAGGTGCGCGAAGCGCCGTAGATGGCTAAGCCGTTGCTTCCGGCGTCGAAGCTTGAGCGTCGCGGCCGCCGCGATCGCCGCGGTCGCGGGGGGCTTCCATGCCGCCCGGGGCACCCATGGCGCCCATGCCGCCGGAAGGCGTCGTGGAAGCGGTGAAGTCGGTCATAGCGTCGCCGGCAACGAGCTTGCCCGTCGCGCCCTCGGCCAGTCCTGGCACCGACAGGGTGACACACTGGAAGGGCACAGGCATCGTGCAACGAGCGAGCACCTCACCACTCTCGCTTTCCACCGACAATTCGGTATTCGCCGAACCGTTCAGGCTCACCAGGGCGAAGGGCTGAGTGCTCCCCTCCGAGAACGTCTCGGCCATGCCGGCATCTCCGGCCAGAATGACCGTGCCGCCCGTCACCGTAGCGCCGTACTCGTAGTCGAGCGCACTGTCGCCGGCCCCGGAGCTGGCTCCGACAAGCTCGCCGCCCGTGACTTCCACGTACCCGTTGGAATCCACCGCGTCACCGCCGGCGTTGATGGTCACCACGCCCCCGTTGATCTGGATGAGGCAGTCCTCGCTGGCGTTAGCACCCATGGGGCCGCCCGCGCCGCCGCGACCGTCGCGAGCGCCGAAGCCACCGCCTTGCTCGCCGTCGGGCATCTGACCGGGCTCGACACCCTCCGGAAGCTCCGGACGCTCGCCATCAGCCTCCTTGCCGCCTCGGCCGCGCTCGGGACGCTCGCCCGCCTCGCCTTCGGGGCGCTGGGGCATCTGGCCTTCCTCGACGTCATCGGGCAATTCGGGCACCTCCCCGCTTGAGGGATCGAATCCCTCGGGAGGTCCGGGCATCTGGCCCGGTTCCGCGTCCTCTGGCATCTCGGGCATCCCGCCCTGGCCACCCGGCATGCCCAACCCATCAGCATCGTTCTGGCCGTCGGCATTGCCGTTCTGGCCGCCAGCGCCGAAGCCCTGCTCTGCGGCGGCCGCGTCGCCAGCGCCGTCAGTCGTCGCGCTGATTGTCGCGTCGTTGGAGTCGCGCTCGGCCACAGCGGCGTTAATACCGTCATCCGACGCCGTGATGTTCAGCTCGCCGTTGTTAACGATACCTTCCTGCGCCTCGATGCCCTCCTCGCAACCGGTTACGGTGAACGTGCCGCCGTCCATGGTGAACTTCGTCTCGGGGTTCATACCCTTGCCGCCGGCTTCCACGACATAGGTGCCCCCGGTCATGGCCGCCTCCACGTCGGAGCGCAGGGCGTGATCGGCCGCCTTGATCTGCGCGTCGCCGCCGGCCAGACGCAGATACGTGGCCGCCTGGAAGCCCTCATCGCCCGCTTCCACGGCGAAGGTGCCTCCGTCGATGGACACAAACCCGCGGGTCGGATCCTCGTCGTTGCTCGACTTCACGCCGTCGCCGCCGGCCGTGATGGCGAAGGAGCCGTCGGCCACCTTCACGCAGTCCTTGCCGCGCAGTCCGTCCTCCTTGGCGACCACGGTAATCGCGCCGCCCGTGACCACGAGGTCGTCCTTGGAGTTCACGCCGTGACGGTAGTTGCCTTCGACGCTCAGCGCGCCGGTGCCGTTGATGGTCAGGTCGGCCTTCGAGTACAGCGCGGCGTTGGGCTCGTCCTCCCCTTCCATCAGCTCATAGCTCGCACCGTCGGCCAACGTGTTCTGTGTGCCGTCGTCCAAGGTCACGAATACCTTGTCGGCCTGCTGGATGTTCAGCGCCGGCCCCGCCTCGTTGCGAATAGACGCGCCGCTAAGCACGATCTGCACCTTGTCCGCGTCGCCCGCGTTCACCACCAGCGACCCGGCCGTCAGCTCTCCGGTCACCACATAGGTGCCGGCGGCGGTAATAGTCACCGTGGCGCCCTCCACCGCAGCACCTTCGCCGGACACCGTTGCGCCCTGGCCCGACAACGCAATGTTTGTCGCGGAGGCGACATCGTAGGAAGCGTCCTTGTCGCGGTCGGAATACTCGAAATCCATACCGGGGATGTCGATAAGCGACGCCCAGTCCACCCCGTCAGTCGTGCCCGTTGCGCCGCTATCGCCCTGGGCCCGGCCGCTCTGTCCCTGCTCGCTTTTCTCGCCAGCGCCTTCGGCGGCTTCCTCGAACGTGCCGCCCGTGCACCCCGCCAGCGCCAGCGACCCCGCCAGCGCCACAGCCAAGGCTCCACGGCCCCAAGCCCGTCGTCGCGCCACGCAGGCGCCCATCATCTCGTTCGTCTTCAACATCAATTCTCCCTTTGTTGTTTGTCCTTATGGTCTTGCACTACTATTGGGCTCATCTCCCTAGGTGCTTCCCGAGAACCTAAAGCGTTTCGCGCCCCTGAGGCGTCATCCCCAGAGAGATCTTCAAGTTCCCGTTCAGGCACCGCAGCTCGTCGATCATCGCCTTCTCAAGCCCCCGCTCGCGCAGACGCAGCTGGTAGGTCAGCTGGAAGAGGCTGCCCATGTTGGTAGTCGTCACCTCGGTCAGCTCCGATTTCGCGGCGTAGCGGTTGAGCACTTCGTCGAAGACGCCGTCGTACTCCAGATCCTCCGGAATGGTGATCCGCAGCGTCTTGCCCGGCTCGCGGGGCTGCCCGAACGGGGTCAACACGAACAGCAGGTTCACCACAGCCACCACCACGGTGAATACGCAGGCCAACCCCAGAAAGCCCATGCCCGTCGCAAGGCCTACGGCCATGGCGAGAAACACGCTGCCGATGTCCTTGGCCGAGCCGGGGATGGAGCGGAACCGCACGAGATTGAACACGCCCATGACCGCAATGCCCGCGCCCAAATTCCCGTTCACCAGCGTGATGACCATCTGCACGATGAGCGGCAGGAGCGCCAGGGTCACCACGAAGTTCTTCGAGTAGCTGTGCCGGAACATGTACACGCCAGCGCAGACTGCGCCCAGCACCACCGAGAACGCGCAACACAGCAAGAAGTCCGCCGCCGAAACCGCTCCTACGAGCGATTCCGCCGTTCCGAACACCGACGAGAACGTTGATTCAAGCATGAGTTTCCTTTCTTGTTCATTCTCTGCCTACTCTTGCGAGCAACCTTCCAGACAATGCGCTCCCTCATTTTGGGCAGGAATTCCGACTTGTTAGACTTCTTTGTTCTGAGCTTCGCCGAAAAGAGGGTCTGTGAGTGGGTTTTCGCCCCAGATCGGATCACTTTTCCTCCGTTGAAGGACCTTGAAGCTTAGCCCATGTCTAACAACTCCGTTTTTTCGCCTATTTCCAGGACTCGCATTTCCCGAACGGTTCACGCACCACGACGCATAGCCCTTCGATGATTTCGAGCGCGCGGCTCAGCCGTTGCCATCTGATAAGCGTTGCCATACTTGGTAAACGAGGCCGGGTAGATGCGCTCGGCCGACAGAACCTCCACCAGCCACGGCGGGTAGGGCCCGGCGCTCTTTATCTCCATGACGGACTCGCTCGACTCGATGATGGGCCGCCATGGCGAACGGAAGCGATGACAGTCGAGATACTCCAAGCAGTCGTCGAAGGTGATGCGCAGCTCGCTATCGAACAGCTCGTCGCCCTCCCGCTCCTGAAACATCTCGGGTCGGTAAGCCCAGGCCGCACGATCGCAGGCGATACCCATGGACGGCACCAGGGGCAACCAACGGTCCATGGCCGCCTCCAACTCGCGGGCGATCTGGCGCGTGGTCGGCGAGAGCGCCGCAGCCGCAAGCGCCGCATCCGACAGCGGCCAGCGAGCGCAGGCCTGCTCGTAGGGCAAACCGCTCACGAAAGCCAGCGCCGCCGGCAACGTCAGGGCGAGCCGGCGCTTGTACACAATGCCCTTGAACTTCTTCTTGATCCCGAAAAACACAGGGAGGGCAAGCGCCGCGCCGGGCACCTGCAGCCCCGAAGCCACCCGCGTTTCCACTTCCCCATCGGAAAGCGGCAGGCCGCCTGGCTCACGCACAATCGGCCCGGCACCGAAAGCTCCCATGAGGGCCACCCCAGCCGCATCCCCGTAGGCGCGCAGACGCAGCTTCTCCTTATAGAGCGGCTTTTCCACCGATTGGGCGATCATGGAGCGCTCCGGGGTGTCCAGGTACAAGCTCGTAATGCGAGTGCGCCCGTAGGCGTCCACCGCCATAGGCCCTCCAGCCGCGGCTTCCACGGCGGCGCGCTCGGCCGCGCCGATGCGATACTTCTTCTCCACGCGCTTGAACACGCTACTGTAGGCGGCCACGAATGCTCCTTCCTCGATAGCCCGCGCTATCCTGCTTCTGATTGGCCGGCGTTACCCTGTTCCCTATTGGCCCGCGAAGTCCCGATCCTCCGCAGGCCGGCCCCAACAATAAGGGGACTTCCTGAAAACTGCCTGAAGCAGCCGATTCCTTTCAGGTTGCCTTCAGGTGGGCCGTTACAATGAACCCCAGCGCTTCCCCAGGCCGCACGGTCCCGGAAGCGCACCGCGAAACGCCGCAACCGAGCCCCCGAGGCGTCGGCGCACAACAGCCCTTGGCGGAGGCCCCTTACGGAAAGGATTACCATGCACGTTCTGGTCGTGGAAGACGACGCCCGCCTCGCCGAGGCGCTGGCCCGCATCCTTCAGGACAATGGCTACGCCACCGACGTCGTGCACGATGGGGAGGCCGGCGTGCAGTACGGTGGGACGGGCACCTACGACGTCATCATCCTGGACGTCATGCTGCCCAAGGCCGACGGCTTCACCGTGGCCCAGCGCCTGCGCCGGGCCCACGTGAGCACCCCCATCCTGCTGCTCACTGCCCGCGATGCCATCAGCGACAAGATCTGCGGCTACGACTCCGGCGCCGACGATTACATGACCAAGCCCTTCTCCCCCGCCGAGCTTCTGGCCCACCTGCGCGCCCTCACGCGGCGCCAGGGCGATGTCGTCTTCGAGACGCTCACCGTGGGCGACCTCACGCTGAACCTGGAATCCATGGATCTCACCTGCGGAAGCGAATCCATTCGCCTGTCGCAGAAGGAGTTCGCCATCGCCCGCATCCTGCTCGGCTCGCCGGGGGCTGTGCTTTCGAAGGAGCAGCTCATCAGCCGCGCCTGGGGCCCCTCCTCCAGCGCTTCCGACAACAACGTGGAGGCCTACATCTCGTTTCTGCGGAAGAAGATGGCCCACGTGGGGTCGAAGGCAAGGATCGAGACCATTCGCTCGGTAGGCTACCGGCTCGCCGAAGGAGACTAGCCGCCCATGGGCCGTCTGTCGAAGCTTCGCATCATCCCCCGCCCGCATCCCGCCAACGCGAGCGCCCCGAAACGTTCCGTCGGCGACGGCGCCACGCCCATGCTTCGCCAACTGAGGACGAAGTTCATCGCCCTGAACATGGCGCTGGCCGCCATCGTGCTGGCCGCTTCCTTCGCCACCATCTGCTACGCCGACTACCGCGCCGACATCGACGACGTACGCAACCGACTCATGGCAGCCACGAGCCGATCTCTGCACGAACCGCAGCTCATCCCTGATGCCGAGCCGTTCCACCGGGGCGAGGGCCCTCGGGAAGGAGACGAGAACGCCCCCGACGGTGGCAATACGGAAGATGACGGGGGCCGCGTCGACGACGGGGCAGCCAGCGACGTTGAAGCGGGCAACGCGGAAGACGCCACGAGCGGCAACGCAGGCGCAGGCGAAAGTGCGGAAGGCGGCTCGGCCCCCACCCCCACCCAGGACATCGGCGCCGGCACGAGTGATCCCGGCTTCGCGCCGCCCCGCATCGGCGGCCCGGGCACCACCGAGGAGGCATCGCTGCCCGTGGCGGTCTACTATATCGCCGACCGCACGGTTATGCAGCTAACGGATCGCTCGGGAGCCACCGTGCCCGAGGCGCTCCTCGTGCGCGCCATACCCGAAGTCGTCAGCACCGCCGAGTCCTGGGGATACCTGCCCGACGTCGGGCTGTACTTCGCCAAGCATGAAGCCGGCCCCGACCTCATGGTGGCCTTCGCCGACGGAGGTGCTGCCGACGGCTGGCGCTCGCTCGCCCTCGTGCTCACCGCTGTGGGCCTGGGCGCTTTGGGCCTGCTGTTCCTGCTGAACCTCGTCTTCTCGCGCTGGGCGCTGCGTCCGGTGCAGCGCGCCTGGGCCCAACAGCAGCAGTTCATCGCCGATGCGTCCCACGAGTTGAAAACCCCGCTCACGGTCATTCTCGCCAACAACGCCATCCTACGGCAGCGCGGCGGCGACACCATCGCCAGCCAGCGCCAGTGGATTGAGAGCACCCAGATGGAAGCCGAGCGCATGCAAGGCCTTGTGACCGATATGCTCGATCTGGCCCGACCGGCTCCGGAGGGCGCCCAAGCCTCGGAAGGCCCTGCAGGCACCGTCGACCTCAGCCGTCTGGTGGAAGGCGAGGCCCTCACGTTCGAAGCCGTAGCCTTCGAGCGGGAACTCATGTGGGAATGCGCCATCGACAAGGGAATTACCGTGCGGGGCAACGCCACGCGCCTCCAGCGGGCCGTGGCCGTGCTTTTGGACAACGCCTGCAAGTACACCAATGCGGGTGGCACCGTGACCGTGACGCTGAGGGCGCACGCCGGTGAAGCCGTCCTCTCCGTGCGCAACAGCGGCGAGCCCATCGACGAGGCCGATCTACCGCATTTGTTCGACCGTTTCTATCGCGCCGATGCGGCCCGCACCCACAACGCCGCCGACGCCGAAAACAACGGTGGCGAGCCCGGCGCCAACACCGGCGGCTACGGGCTGGGGCTGGCCATCGCCCGCGACATCGCCCAAGCCCACAAGGGCACCATCGCCGTCACCAGCACCGCACAAGAAGGCACCACCTTCACCCTGCGTTTGCCCTTGGCATAAAACGCCCCCGGCGCCGTGAAGAGGATAGGGGCGCCGGGGGCTGGGCAGATTGAGGTCGCGTGGCTGCCGGGGCGAGCGCCGGGGCAGTCGGGAGATGCGGCCTCTCCTGCTTTGCGGAGAAGTCTGAAGTGAGCCGCACGACGATCCCGTCGCCGCCGTGCGGGCTTCGGCGAGACGCCATGGAGGGACGACTCGTTAGCGGCTCGCCGGCTCCCTGCGCGGAGAGCCTCGGCGATCGCTGCGGCTCCCCCACC
>OBKN01001177.1_pt1 | contig 9622 bp, 8 predicted proteins | sample 1519931 | NCBI WGS metagenome assembly OBKN01 (sample SAMN04209254, study PRJEB22552) | human gut metagenome | biome: gut; material: feces | host: Homo sapiens | place: USA: Oklahoma
CGCATCGGCGCAAAACAATCAACACTGTCGATTCTCTGCTCGACAGTGTTGACCGCAAATCTGAAGGTAGGTAAACAGGTGGGCTTTGGGGATGCGATACGAGCGCCCGATTTTCATCGCCGGGATTTTGCCTTCGTGCAGCAGCTTGTACCCCGTTTTGGTGCTGATTCGCAGGGCATCGCACATCTGCTCGATGTTGGAGAAAAATCTGCAATTTTTCCCCCAAAAAAATACCGCTCCCTCTCCCGCCTTTTGCACTTGTGCAAGCTACACAAAACCACAGCCGGATTCTTTTGCAAGATGTAGAAAGTAGGCGGAGAGTGTTGACAAAACAGGGGAATTAGAGTATAAAGAAATCACAACAAAAACGTTTTTGGAACACAGCGGTATACACGGTACCGAAAACGGTTTTGGTTGAAAAGAGGATCAGGAGTGAGCAGGCATGGCAGTTTCGATCCGCGACATTGCACGGGAAGCCGGAGTCACGGTCGGTACGGTTTCCCGCGCACTCAACAACTACCCAGATGTCAGCCCTACCACACGGGAGCGCATCGTGGAGACCGCGCAGCGGCTGGGGTATCGCCCCAACCAGATGGCGCGCAACCTTTCCTCCAAGCACAATCACAATATCGCGCTGGTGCTTTCCGGCTTTCTGGAAGAAGAGCTTATCAACGATTTTGATGCACTGCTGATGAAAGGCTGCTTCCACTACACAGTCAACAACGATGTGGAAATGTCCATTCAGGTTATCAACACCAAGATCCAGACCGAAAAAAGTTTTGAACAGCTCTGCTATGAGCACAACATCGCCGGCGCGATCCTGATGGGTTTGAGAACCAACGACCCTTACTGCGAACTGCTGGCGAAAAGCAAATACCCCTGCGTGACCATTGATATTGAGGTTCCCGGTCCGAATGTCAGCTGTGTGATGATGGACGACATCAAAGCGTTTGACGAGCTGACCCAATACCTCATCGACAAGGGACACCGCAAGATCGTGGTGGTACATGGCCGCAAGCTGGCTATGGTCAGTATGCAGCGCCTTGTGGGTGCGTACCAAGCTATGCAGCGCAATGGTTTGGAGCTGCCCCGCGACAACATCATCTACACCAACTTCGGGCGGGAGGAAGCCCGCGACGGTGTGAAGGAATACTTCCGAACCCACAGCCCGGACAGCGCCACGGCGTTCCTCTGCATGAGCGATATGCTGGCCATTGGCACGATCGAGGGGCTGAAAGAACTGGGCTATAAAGTGCCAAAAGACTACTCGGTCGTGGGCTTCGATGGGTTGGAAGTCACCAACTACACCGACCCGGCTATTACCACCATTGACCAGAACATCCAGCAAAAAGGCTACGAGGCTACTCGCCTACTGTGCGATATGATCCGCGGAAAGCGCAAGGCACAGCGGCTGGTATTGCCCCACACCCTGACGGTGCGCGACAGCGTCCGCCCCCTATAAAACCGAAATCAGAGGTTAAAGCCGCTTTTTTCAGACAGAGATACAAAAACGTTTTTGCAATAACTTTTGGAACATTTGGTGCAACCGCACCGTGTTAATAAAACAAAAAAGCACAAAAGTAAAGGAGAAACACTATGAAAAAGAAGCAACTGTTCGCAGGCGCTCTGGCCGCTGCCATGATGACCGCCAGCCTGGCCGGCTGCGGTGGCGCTGCATCCTCTGCTGCAACTTCCACAACCGGCGGCGATACTGCCGGTAGCACGGCATCCGCTGATACCAACAGCGGCGTGGTGGAAGTCACCATTCCCTCCTTCAAAACCGGTGAGAACGTCGGTGCGGTCTTCTTTGAGCCGCAGGTCGAGCGTTTTAACGAGAAGTACGCCGGGAAGTACAAAATCAATCTGGAGAGCGTACCCCAGGATAGTATTTTCAATGACCGCATAAAGCAGCTGGCACAGCAGAACAAGCTGCCGGTGCTGGTGGAGGGCGGTGACCCGGACTGGGTCAAGAACGTCGTTATCCCCAACGGCCTTGCCTACGACTTGACCGACTGGATCGACTCGACCCCCGCCATCAAGGATGTCCTGATTGACGACAGTCGTGAATACTGCTCCAATGAGGATGGCAGAGTCATGGTTATGCCTCTGGCAACGGTACGTCCCATCGGCTTCTTCTACAACTCTGCTATGTGGAGCACCGATGCTGACATCAGCGCTATGAGCATGGATGAATTTGTTTCCGCGCTGGGCGACCAGAAGATCGCCTTCTCCACCGCCGAGAACGGCTGGGTTTCCGCCTTGTTCCTGACTGCGCTGGTGGCCGAGGAAGACGGTGGCGTAGAATGGCTGAAGAGTGGCATCGAGACCAAGATCACCGACTTCAACCAGCCCTGCTTCATCAACGCTGTGGCCAAGCTGCAGAATCTGCTGCAGAACAACGCAGCCTCCAACTCGGTAGGCGCAGCCTACGCGGATGCCGCCAACGCTTTCATGAGCGAGCAGGCCTCCATCATTGCCAACGGTCCTTGGATGTCCTCTGACTTCGAGAGCTCCAACTCCGACAAGTGGTCCAACGGCTTTGACGGCGCGAAGGTCCGTGCCTCCCTGTTCCCGGGCGACGTCGGCATTGCCGACACCGCCTCTCTCGGTGAGTGGTGGATCTCTGCTTCTGCCTCTGAGGATGAAATTGCTCTTGCAAAGGCTTTCCTTGAGTTCATTTACAGCCCCGCTGAGCTGGAAGCCTACATGCTGGCCGAGGGTGGCGACGCACCGAAGCTGACCTACTCCGACGACTTCAAGGCAAAGCAGGGCGAAACCCAGGTGCTTGCTGATCTGGCAGCCGACACCACTACTGATACCGTGTTTGTCCCCCGCATCCTCGATGTGATCCCTGCCTCCGTTGCCAACACCGAGTTTGGTAAGCTGCTGCCCAGCCTGGCCGACGGCACCTGCACCCCGGAGCAGTTCGCCCAGTGGATGAGTGACAAGGCCGCGGAAGCCAGCGCCGAGTAATCCGCGCAATCCGCGCAAGAACAATATGTAATTCAAGGCGTGTCGCCGTCCCGTTGCATACGGCGGCGGCACGCATTTTTTGAAAAGGAAGGAGCTGCAAAGCCATGAAAACCGCCCCGAAAAAAGCAACGCGCATCAAGGCGGGCCGCATCCAGCGTGCAAACTACAAATGGATCTATCTGTTCCTGCTTCCCACCATCGTGATCTTTGCGATGTTCTATTTGATGCCCATTGCGCAGGTATTTGTGACGTCGTTCACGAAATGGGATGGCTTCAACGCACCAAAGTTCAACGGTCTGACAAACTATATCAATCTGTTTACCAACAGTTCGTTCCTCATTGCGTTGAAAAACCTGCTCTGGTGGTGCGTGATTGCCCTGACGCTGCACGTCGGCTTCGGCACATTGGTCGCTTTTGTACTGTACCAGCGCCCCCACGGCTGGAAGTTCACCCGTACAGTGTTCATGATCCCCAACGTCATCAGTGCGGCGGCCTGGGCGATGATCTACAAATTCATTTTCAACAATGATTTCGGCATCCTGAACTCGGTCATCCGCGTTTTTAACCCGAATTTCAACGTCCAGTGGTTCTACAAATCGCCGTGGGCGTTCTGGGCTGTTACGTTCACCTGGCTGTTCTATGCAGTCATCGTCACGTTGGTCGTGCTGGGTGATTTGATGAACATTCCGAAGGAACTGAATGAAGCCGCCCTCATCGACGGCGCTACCGGCTGGCAGCTGATCCGCTATATCCAGCTGCCGCTGTGCCGTGCATCCATCGGCACCAGCGTCATTGCCTCGCTGACATCCCGTATTGCCATGTATGAGCAGATTGCCCTGACGACGTCCGGCGGTCCGGGCGACGACACGATGAGCCTGCCCATCATTCTGGTCAAGGGCATCATGGACTACCGTTACGGTTACGCCAACGCGGTGGGCGTGGTCATGTTTATCATCGGTCTGATCGTGCTGGGCGTCGTAAACAAGCTGTTCCGCATGGACGAAGCTAGTTACTGAGAAGGAGGCACACCATGAAAATCAAATACAAGCCTTGGGCAAAGGGTTTGATGTACCTTGTGGAGGCCGTCGTCATTATCCTCTCTGTGTTTCCCATTCTGTGGGTCGTTATGTCGTCCTTCAAGACGAACGGCGAGATTTTAAGCTCACCGCTGGCACTGCCCGCCCACTTCTCGCTGGATACCTTCATTGAAATTTTCCAGAAGTACAGCTTCCCCACCTACTTTTTCAACTCGCTGCTGGCGGCGGGCGTCTCGACGCTGGTTTCGCTGCTGTTTTATGCCATGGGCGCGTATGTCATTGCCAAGTTTGAGTTTCCCGGTCGCAAGCTGCTGTTTGCGCTGTTCACCATCACGCTGCTTGTGCCCAGCCACAGCAAGACCCAGCCTATCTTCTCGCTCATCATGAAACTGAACCTTTATGACAGCATCTGGGGCGTCACCCTTGTTTACCTGTCTGCCGGTATGGCTATGTCCATCTTTGTGCTGAAAGCCGGCTTTATGGCGATCCCCAAAAGCCTGGACGAGGCTGCGACACTGGACGGCGCAAGCTTCTTCCGCACGTTCTGGACCATCAACCTGCCGCTGGCAAAAAGCGCACTGGCGACTGCCGGCATCCTGATGTTCCTCGGCAACTGGAACGAGTACTACTTTGCCTCGCTGCTGACCGTTTCGGACTCGCAGCGCACACTGCCCATCGCGCTGGCGTTCTTCACCAGCGAATTTTCCTACAACTACACCCAGCTGTTTGCCGCGCTTACCATTGTCATTCTGCCCGGCATCATCCTGTATGCGCTTGCACAGGATCAGGTGCAGGCCAGCGTGGCCGCTTCCGGTGTCAAGGGCTGATGGAAGGAAACCCGACTATGAAATATGATCTCGAACCCCGCGGCTGGATCGTGGCAGAGGAAACCTTTGACCCGTGCCGCACCGCCAAATGTGAATCCATCTTTGCCCAGGGCAACGGCTATATCAACATCCGCTGCGCGCTGGAGGAGGGTTACCTTGATACCTACCGCGGCGCTTTTATCACGGGCACATTCAATAAGGCTATGCCCGACGAAGTGACCGAGCTGCCCAACCTGCCTGACGTGACTGCTATGGAGTTTATCGTCAACGGTGAACGCTTCGCCATGGATCAGGGTACGCTGCAAAGCTACCTGCGCACACTGGATCTGCACACCGGCGAAGCAACGCGCACCGTGCAGTGGAAAAGTCCTGCCGGGGCAGCGCTGGAACTGACCTTCCGTCGCTTTGTTTCGCTGGATAATGAGCATATTGCCGCGTTCTCGGTGGAAGTCACACCGACGAATCAGGATATCGAGCTGGTCGTCAATAGCGGTATTTCGACCCGCAACAGCAATACCGGCTCTCAGCACTGTGTGGAGGGCGAAATGCGGATGCTGCCCGGTGGCATCCTGCGCCTGATAACCCATACGAACGAGAGCAATGTGCCGATCGGTGTACACTGCCTGCACAAATTCAGCGCAGAACCCTCCGAGTCGCTGCCGGTCATTGAGCGCCGCCGCTTTGTGGGGCGCTACACGTTCCGGCTGGCAAAGGGTCAGACGCTGCGCATCGAAAAGCTGACCTGCTACCACACAGGTCGTGACCTGCCGTTTACGGTCTACGGTCAGCAGCGCGGCACAACGAACCCGGACATCGTTGCCACTGCCGGTGATGCGCTGGCGGCAAAGTTTGCGGATACCGGTTATGACGCTCTGCTTGCAGCCTCTGCCAAAAAGTGGGCAGCTTACTGGGCAGAGCAGGATGTGCAGATCGAAAGCGATGACAGCTTTGACCAGCTGGGTATGCGGTTTGCGCTGTATCACCTGAACATTATGATCAAGCGCGATGATGACCGCGTTGGCATCGGTGCCAAGGGCATGACAGGCGAGGGCTACAAAGGTCATTCTTTCTGGGATACCGAGATGTTCCTGATGCCTTACTACCTGTTGACTGACCCCGCCGCCGCCAAGACCCTGCTGGGCTACCGCTGGCGCAGCCTGCCCGGCGCGTTCAAAAAGGCCAGCGAGAATGGCTATCAGGGTGCTATGTTCCCCTGGGAGAGTGCATGGCTGGACGACGGCGAAGTAACGCCGCTTTACTGCGGTGCGGATATCGTCACCGGCAAGAGCAGCCCGGTTTTGACAGGTATGATCGAGCAGCATATCTCTGCGGATATTGCCTGGGGTGTCTGGCTGTACTACCAAGCCACCGGCGATGATGATTTCATGAACCGCCGCGGTTGTGAGCTTTTGATTGAAATTGCCCGTTTCTGGGCAAGCCGCGTAGAGTGGCAGGAAGATACGCAGCGCTATGAAATCAAAAACGTCATCGGTCCGGATGAGTACAAAGACCACGTTGATAACAACGCCTTTACAAACTATCTGACCGTCTTTGCCATGGAGCAGGCCGAACGCTGCATCAAAGATATGCCCACCCAGTGGCCGGATGCCTACGCCAAGCTGAGCGACAGCTATGACCTGAATGCTCTGGCGGCTGAATTGCAGGACAAAAAGGCAAAAGTCTACCTGCCGCAGCCCAACGCCGATGGCATCGTGCCGCAGAACGCCCAATATCTGGGGCTGGATGCGATCGACCTGAGCAAATACAAAAACCAGCAGGGCGTGTCCTCGATTTACGAGGATTACAGTCCCGCCCAGATGAACCAACTCATGGTCTCGAAGCAGGCTGACTTGGTCATGCTCATGCGCATTATGCCCGACTTGTTCGATGCTGAGACCCGCCGCAAGAACTTTATGTTCTATGAGTCCCGCACACTGCATGATTCCTCCCTGAGCCATGGTCAGCACTGTGTGCTGGCCGCGTGGGAGGGACTGGACGATATGGCGCTGGATATGTACCGCCACGCCATTGCCATTGACCTCGGCCCGAATATGAAGTCGTCCGACTTAGGCATCCACAGTGCATCGATGGGTAACGTCTGGCAGTGTGTTGTCTGCGGCTTTGCCGGGCTGGAATGGCACGAGGGCGGACTTTCCCTGCGCAGTCATCTGCCCGCAAACTGGCAGCGCGCGGCATTCAACATTGTCTGGCGCGGTGCAAAGCTCCATGTGGAAGTCACCCATGCGGGCATCACTGTCACCCACCGCGGCGGTTCCGCTGTGGAAATTACCGTGGACGGTCACCCGGTAAAGCTGGCCGCCGAGTAACTATGAGGAACTTTCTATGAAATACAAGGGTATTATTTTCGACCTGGATGGAGTGCTCTGCTCCACAGATCGTTTTCATTTTGAAGCGTGGAAACAGACGGCTGAGGAAGTCGGCGCACCATTTGACGAAACCATCAACATGAAGCTGCGCGGCGTCAGCCGGATGGAGAGTCTGGAAATCATCCTTTCCGGCAGCAGCAAGACCTTTACCGATGCGGAAAAGGAACGCCTTGCCACCGAGAAAAACGACCGCTACCGCAAGCTGCTGGCGCAGATGTCGCCCGCCGATATGCCCGCTGCCGTGCGCGACGCCCTGACGGCGCTGCACAACGCAGGGCTGAAGCTGGCCGTTGGTTCGTCCAGCAAGAACGCGGCCTACATCTTGGAACGGCTCGACGCGAACTGCTACTTTGACGCTGTGTGTGACGGCACAATGATTGCCCACTCCAAGCCCGACCCGGAGGTCTTTACCAAGGCTGCCGCCATGGTGGGGCTTGCCCCGGCAGACTGCCTGGTTGTGGAGGACGCTGCTGCCGGGCTGGAGGCCGCCCGCGCGGGCGGCATGGACTGTGCCATCGTCGGCACGGCCCCGATGCCGTTTGAACCCACCTACCATATACAGGACGTGACCAAACTGCCGGGAACGATTTTGTAAGAGGTATACTTATGGAAAGCATTCACCCCGCGTGGTGGAAAGAGGCCGTCGTCTACCAAATCTACCCACGCAGCTTCAAGGACTCTAACGGTGACGGCATCGGCGACCTGAACGGCATCCGTGAAAAGCTGGACTACTTAAAAGACCTTGGCGTCGATGTGCTGTGGCTGAACCCGATCTATCAATCGCCTAATGTGGACAACGGCTATGACATCAGCGATTACCGCGATATCATGACAGACTTCGGCACGATGGCCGACTTTGACGCCCTGCTGGCAGATGTCCATGCCCACGGGTTAAAGCTCATCATGGACTTGGTGGTCAACCACTCGTCGGACCAGCACCCGTGGTTTATTGAGAGCCGTTCCAGCCGCGACAACCCCAAACACGACTATTATATCTGGAAAGACCCCGCCCCCGGACGGCGGTGCCCCCAACAACTGGCGCAGCTGCTTCAGCGGCTCGGCGTGGAAGTACGACGAGAAAACCGGTCAGTATTACCTGCACCTTTTTGCTGAAGGACAGCCCGATTTGAACTGGGAGAACCCGGAGGTTCGCGATCAGGTCTTTGACATGATGAACTTCTGGTTCCAAAAGGGCATCGACGGCTTTCGCATGGACGTCATCAGTATGATCTCCAAGGCCGGATATGCAGACGGGCCACTTTGCGCCGATGGTCTGTACGGCGACTATACCGACCAGTGTACCAACGGTCCCCGTGTGCATGAATACCTGCAGGAGATGAACCGCCGTGTGCTGAGCCACTACGACTGCATGACGGTGGGCGAGAACGCCAACGTCAACCCGGAGCTTGCCTGCCTGTACGCGGGCGAGGATTGCCATGAGCTGAACATGGTGTTCCAGTTTGAACTGATGGACGTGGACGGCGGCGAGAGCCGCAAGTGGGAACCCGAACACCCGTGGAAGCTGACGGATATTAAAAAAATACAGACCCGCTGGCAGACCGGTTTGGACGGCAAGGCGTGGAACAGCCTGTACTGGAACAACCACGACCAACCCCGCGTGGTGTCGCGCTTCGGCTGCACCAAGGACGAAGAATCCCGTGTGCGGTCGGCCAAAATGCTGGCCGTCTGCCTCTACCTGATGCAGGGAACGCCCTACATTTATCAGGGTGAGGAACTGGGCATGACGAACAAGCATTTCGACAGCATCGACCCCATTAACGATGTTATGACTCGCAACGCCTACTTTGAAAAGACCCAGCGCTGCGGCGAGAGCGTGGCGGATTTCATGAAGGCGGCCAACTACATCAGCCGCGAGCACACCCGCACCCCCATGCACTGGGATGATACCGCCAATGCAGGCTTTACCACCGGCACACCGTGGATACCGCTGAACCCCAACTACCCGCAGATCAACGCCGCCAAACAAGTGGGCGACCCGGACTCGGTGTACAGCTTCTACCGCCGCCTGCTGGCGCTGCGCAAGTCGGACAAGACCTTCGTCTACGGTCACTACGCCCTGCTGTTGCCCGACGATGAAGAGATCTACGCCTACACCCGCACATTGAACGACGAGCAGATACTCGTGGTCTGCAACTTTACCGACCATGACGTACCTTGCCCATTGCTGAACGATTGGCAGAACACAGAGCTGCTTATCAGCAACTACAACACCCCCGGAAACCCCGGAAGTCTGCGACCGCTTGAAGCGGTGGTTTACAGAAAGTAAAACGCAACAGTAAAGAGTCCTGATGCCGAATTTCGGCATCAGGACTTTCTTCTTTTAGGATACAAAACTCAACGGGTCAACCCGAACCCCACCTTGCATTACCTCAAAATG
>OBKN01001184.1_pt1 | contig 9553 bp, 7 predicted proteins | sample 1519931 | NCBI WGS metagenome assembly OBKN01 (sample SAMN04209254, study PRJEB22552) | human gut metagenome | biome: gut; material: feces | host: Homo sapiens | place: USA: Oklahoma
GGGGCGCGCTACCAGCTCTCCGGCGCGCCCCTCTTCCAAGCCGATTCTTCCCGAAAGGATTTCGCTATGAAGACCATTTACGAGTCCGATTCCACGCCCGCCGCCGACGGCTTCTCCATGCCGGCCGAGTTCGCCCCCCAGGAGCGCGTTTGGATGGGCTGGCCGCACCGCACCGACACCTGGGCCCATGGCGCGAAGCCGGCCCAGAGGCAGTACGCCGCCATCGCCCGCGCCATCGCCGAGTTCACTCCGGTCACCATGTGCGCCAACGAGGCCGACTTCGCCAACTGCCTGGCCGTCTTCGAGGACGACGACAACGTGACCGTCATCGAGATGACCACCAACGACGCCTGGTTCCGCGACACCGGCGCCACCTTCGTGACCGACGGTGCGGGCAACAAGCGCGCCTGCGACTGGCATTTCAACGCCTACGGCGGCCTCATCGACGGCCTGTACTTCCCGTGGGACGCCGACGACCAGATCGCCGCGAAGATGGCGCAGCTTACCGGCTGCGTGCGCTACCGTCCCGACGACATGATCCTCGAGGGCGGCTCCATCACTGTGGACGGCGAGGGCACCGTCATCGTCACCGACCAGTGCCTGCTCTCCCCGGGCCGCACCGCGTCCGCCGTGCTCGCCGAGGAGGCCGACGAGGACACCATCTGGCCCGCCTACGCCAAGAAGTTCCAGCCCTGGAGCGAGGAGCTGCGCGCCTACATGGACGAGCACCTGAAGGCGTATCTGGGCGTAGAGAAGGTCATCTGGGTCAAGGAGGGCATCGACCCGGAGGAGACCAACGGGCACATCGACGACGTGGCCACCTTCATCGCCCCGGGCGTGGTGGCCGTCATCTGGACCGACGATCCGGACTACCCCTTCTACCGCCAGTGCCATGAGGCCTACGACACCCTGGCCGCGGCGACCGACGCGAAGGGACGCCAGCTGAAGGTGTACAAGCTGCCCATGCCGGTGGAGCCGCTGTACATGGACCAGGCCTCCTGCGACACCATCGACGTCGACGAGAACGCCGAGCCGCGCGTGGCCGACGAGCCGCTGATCGCCTCCTACATGAACTACCTGGTGACCAACGGCGGCGTCATCGTGCCCCAGTACGGCGACGAGAACGACGCGCTGGCGGTGCAGACGCTGCAGGAGATCTACGACGAGGTGTGGGGCGCGGGCGCCTATAAGTGCGTGGGCGTGCAGTCCGAGCAGGTCGTCTTCGGCGGCGGCAACATCCACTGCATCACCCAGCAGGAGCCCACGGCGTAGGGGCTTCGCGCGTTCGGCTCGACATCCTCCGATGATGGAAGGGGCAGCTCCGGGATAAGGAGCCGCCCCTTTTTATGCAAGAATTTCGACTTGTTAGAGTCGTGGGGGAAGCGGAAAGGGCCTCTCGCCGCTCGGTTTAGGGAACACAACGGCAAAACCCCAGGTCGCCACACGATCATCTGCATCCGGTTCTTTCGGATGGTCATCCCGAACCCTAACAACTCGAAAAAACCGTCCGAAAATCGCTCATCGATTGCATGAGTCGGTCGAAGCCTCGGTTCCCGCGAACTTTATGCGCGCAGGAACGCCTCGTAGCCGCGACGGGCCTCGTAGATGTCGGCTTTGCTCGTGACTTCCCAGGGGGAGTGCATCGAAAGCACGGGCACGCCGGAGTCGATGACGTCCATGCCGTACTTCGCGGGGATGTAAGCGATGGTTCCGCCGCCGCCGGCGTCCACGCGGCCCAGCTCGGCGGTCTGGAAGCTCACGCCCGCGTCGTCCATGATGCGACGCACGAGCGCGACGTACTCGGCCGAGGCGTCGTTGGATCCGCTCTTGCCCCGCGCGCCGGTGTACTTGTTGAACACGAGACCGCGGCCCAGATAGGCGGAGTTCTTCGCTTCGAAGACGCTCGCGTAGGCGGGGTCGAATCCGGCGGACACGTCCGAGGACAGCATGCGCGAGCGGGTGAGGGCGCGGCGCAGGCGCAGCGGGCTGCTCTCGCCGGCGAGCGCCATGATTTCAGCGATGGTGTTTTCAAAGAACATCGAGGCCATGCCGGAGGCGCCCACGCTGCCGATCTCCTCCTTGTCCACCAGCACGCAGACAGCGGTGCGGGCGGGGATGTCGTCGCCCAAGGCCAGCTGGGCCGCAAGGGAGGTGTAGGCGCACACGCGGTCGTCCTGGCCGTAGCCGATGACCATGGAACGATCGAAGCCGAGGTCGCGGGCGCGGCCGGCGGGCACTACCTCCAGCTCGGCTGAGAGGAAGTCCTCCTCGGCGATGCCGTACTTGTCGGCCAGAAGCGCCAGCACGTAGGCTTTCACGGGATCTTTGGAGGCCTTGTCGCCTTCGGCTTTCCCGGCGCCGTCGTCCGCCTCGTCGGCGTCGGTCGCGGCGAGCGGCCGGTTGCCCACGAGCACGTCCAAGTCCTCGCCTTCCACGACCTTCGAGCCCTTCTTGTCCATCTGCTGGGAACCCAAGTGGGGGAGCAGGTCGGTCACGCAGAACACCGGGTCAGCCGGGTCGTCGCCGATGTTCACCTCCACCACCTCGCCGTCGGTTTTGGCCACGACGCCGTGAAGCGCCAGCGGCAACGCCGTCCACTGGTAGTTCTTTATGCCGCCGTAGTAGTGCGTGTCCAGAAGCGCGAAATCGCTCGTCTCGTACAGCGGGTTCTGCTTGATGTCGAGGCGCGGCGAGTCGATGTGCGCACCCAGGACGTTCATGCCTTCGGACATCGGCGCGGCGCCCACGTGCACGAGGACAACCGCCTTGCCCTGGGCGCAGGCCCACAGCTTGCTGCCCGGGCCCACCGCCGTGCCGGCGGCGATGCAATCAGCCAGCGAATCGTAGCCGGCGTCCTCAGCAGCGGCGATGGCGGCCGCCGCGCACTCGCGCTCGGTCTTGTTCTCGGAGATGAAATCGATGTAGTCGACGGCCAGCGCCTCAAGCTCGTCCAGCGACGCCTCGTCGTACTTCTTCCAAGCCACTTCGCGTTCCACGTAACATCCTTTCTCTTATGCGATCGAACACAGTATGAACCAATCTGTGGGGAAAAGTTCGGAAATTGTTACATCCCATTTTCCTAGGACGCAGAGCGCGAAGGCCGTACTATAATGACCCAGACATTGAGACGATGTCGTCGATGCTTAAGAAAGGAAGATTCCATGAATCTGCGTGACGTTATCCCTACCGCTGAGAACTCCAGCAATTTCGACGTGGTTCCCGAGTCCATCACCGAGGTGGGCACCACGCTTGAGAACCTGAAGGCTGCCGTGTGCGGCGAGACCGGCGCGTCCGCCAAGTACGCCGCCTGCGCCGCTGCCGCCAAGGAGCAGGGTTTCGACCAGATCGCCCGCCTGTTCGAGGCCACCAGCGCCGCCGAGCAGATCCACATCGGCCTTGAGGCCGGCGTGATCGCCGAGATCGAGCCGGGCTACGAGCGCCCCGCCGCTCCCGAGGCCGAGGGCATCGCTACCGACCTGAACCTCATCGCCGGCGCCCTGGGCGAGATCTACGAGACCTCCGACATGTACCCGAGCTTCATCAAGGTCGCTCAGGAGGAGGGCAACAAGAAGGCCGAGTTCGTGTTCACCCGCGCCAAGCTCGCCGAGGCCGTGCACGCCGAGCTGTACATGGACGCCTACAACAACATCGACGCTCCCACCGACGAGGCCTACTACCTGTGCCCCATCTGCGGCTACATCCACAAGGGCGACGATTTCGAGAAGTGCCCCATCTGCTTCACCCCGGCCGACAAGTTCCGCAAGTTCTAAATCGTCCGCGGCAACTTTGCCCACTGAAAGCGGCCGTCCTCCGGGGCGGTCGCTTTTTTGCGTGCGCGTCCAGTCGACTCTTGCGATTGGGCAGCGTGAACATCTGGCATGGTTCGGTGAGTTGCGCTCGCGTCATGCTCGCGCTATAAAACAGGGGAGGCAACTTTTGCGATCGGACGCTTCTGCGGGGAATAGGTCCGTGCGTCTCTCCCGCCTGAAATATGCGATACTGGGTGTCGTTCGATGCGAAGGAAGCGAGGGAGCATGCGGAAAGCAGACTTCGATACAGGGCGCGGAAAGATCGTCTACTGGGTAAGCGATGCACCCGATGCGACGCGGCCGTGGGTGGTGTTCCTGCCGGGGCTTACGGCGGATCGTCGCCTGTTCGCGCCGCAGATCGAGCACTTCGAGGGCCGTGTCAACTGCCTGGTGTGGGACGCGCCGGCCCATGGTGAGTCGCGCCCGTTTCCGCTGGACTTCTCGCTGCCTGAGCTAGCCCGTTGGCTGGGGGAGATCATGAAGGCGGAAGGCGCCAGTGCGCCTCTGCTTGTGGGTCAGTCGATGGGCGGCTATGTGGCCCAGGTGTTCGACGTGCTGTTTCCGGGGCGCGCCTGCGGCATCGTGTCAGTGGACTCCGCGCCGCTCGGTCGCGACTACTACAAGCGATGGGAGTTGGCCTGTCTGCCTTTCGTGACGCGCATGTTCTACCTGTACCCGTGGGCCACGCTGAAGAAGACGAGCGCCGAGGGCAACGCCGCAACTCCCGAGGGCCGCGCCATTATGGACGCGATTTTGGCGGGCTACGAGAAGGGGGAGTACTGTCGGCTTTCCGCCCATGGGTTCGCCATGCTGGCCGAGGTGGTGAGAAGCGATGAGTACGCCGCGCCGACCGCCCCGCTCACGCTGATCGTCGGCGAGCTCGATCGCACGGGGTTCGTCCGCAAGTACAACGAGCTGTGGTCGAAGCGCACCGGCTTGCCCATCCGCTGGGTAGAAGGCGCCGCCCATAACTCCAACGCCGACAACCCGGCCGCCGTGAACACCATCATCGAAGAGGTGCTCGGCGGCAACTGAGATTGCACCCAGCGGATTGCGGCGGCTTCAGGTGCCCGCGGCCCGCTTCCAACTTGCAAACGATCGGCGCAGATGTTCGGCGCTCACCTTGCCAGCTTCCAAACGATCGTGTGAGAGACGGCTCTGGCTGGTTTAATTCTGCTAGAATGCCTTCGCTGAGAAAGCCATAGCGTGAAGGAGGTGAGGGGAATGTCGAAGAAGCGGAAGAAGGCGCATCCGGTGCAGGCGGCGAAGCCGAAAAGCGATGTCGTGTGGCGGCAGTCGGCCGAGGAAGCAACGTTGGCGGCTAAGCCGCGCTACAACGGGTTCGCCTGCGGGCACGGCGCTCATGGTTCGGTGAAGTACAGCCGAGCGCGAGCCAAGCAGGCTTGGCAGCGACGGATGCGACAAGAAGGAGCCTCTCGGGGCTCCTTCCCTTTTCCGGCGCTCGCGCTCGTCGCGGCCGCCGCGCCTTCGACCGCTGCCGAAAAAATGGGGCGGGTCTGCGGCCGGTCTGGCACCAGGTCCCGTCTCGGCCTATAATGAGTCAATTACTCATTGCGGGGAGCGTGGGTTGAAACACTTGGTCGTCGTGGCACCGACGGCCGCCCGTCCCCGTTAGGGCACCGAGTGGAAGAAGGAGCGCAGCCGTGGCCTACTATTTCGATGAACCGTCCCGCACATTCAACGAGTACCTGCTGGTTCCGGGCCATACGCCGGCCGATTGCATTCCGGCGCGCGTCAGCCTGAAGACCCCGCTGGTGAAGTACCGCAAGGGCGAGGAGGAGTGCCCGCTCTCGCTTTCCGTGCCGATGGTTTCCGCCATTATGGCCGCCGTGTCCGACGACAAGATGGCCGTGGCGCTCGCCACCGAGGGCGGTCTGTCGTTCATCTACGGCAACCAATCCATCGAGGACGAGGCCGCCATGGTGGCCCGCGTGAAGGACTACAAGGCCGGCTTCGTCACCTCCGACGCAAACCTTTCCCCCGACATGACGCTCGAGCAGGTAGTGGCTCTGAAGGAGCAGTACGGGCATTCCACCATGCCCGTCACCGATGACGGAAGCGCCCACGGCAAGCTGCTCGGCATCGTGACCGAGCGCGACTACCGCCTCTCCCGCATGTCCATGGACGAGAAGGTGGCCGACTTCATGACGCCGCGCGAGAAGCTCGTGGTGGCTCCGGATGGCACCTCTCTGAAGGCCGCCAACGACATCATCTGGGATCACAAGCTGAACTCGCTGCCCATTGTGGATGCGGACGACCATCTGGTGGCGCTCGTGTTCCGCAAGGACTACGACTCCCACAAGTCCAATCCCGACGAGCTTTTGGACGCCCACAAGCGCTACATGGTGGGCGCGGGCATCAACTCCCGCGACTACGCCGAGCGCGTGCCGGCGCTTGTCGAGGCCGGCGCCGACGTGCTGTGCATCGATAGCTCCGAGGGCTATTCCGACTGGCAGAAGATGACCATCGAATGGGTGCGCGAGCACTACGGCAACGACGTGAAGATCGGCGCGGGCAACGTGGTTGACGCCGAGGGCTTCCGCTTCCTCGCCGACGCGGGTGCCGACTTTGTGAAGATCGGCATCGGCGGCGGTTCCATCTGCATCACCCGCGAGACCAAGGGCATCGGCCGCGGCCAGGCCACCGCTACCATTGAAGTGGCGAAGGCCCGCGACGAATACTTCCGCGAGACCGGCGTCTACGTGCCCATCTGCTCCGACGGCGGCATCGTGTACGATCATCACATTTCGCTCGCATTGGCCATGGGCGCCGACTTCGTCATGCTGGGCCGCTACTTCGCCCGCTTCGACGAGAGCCCTTCGGCCAAGGTCATGGTGAACGGCACCTACATGAAGGAGTACTGGGGCGAGGGGAGTGCCCGCGCCCGCAACTGGGGCCGCTACGATTTGGGCGGCAAGAAGTCGCTGTCCTTCGAAGAGGGCGTCGATTCGTACGTGCCCTACGCCGGCAGCCTGAAGGACAACATGGCCATCACCCTGCTGAAGCTGAAGAGCACCATGTGCAACTGCGGTGCGCTCACCATTCCCGAGTTCCAAGACAAGGCGAAGCTCACGCTGGTGTCCGCCACTTCCATCGTAGAGGGCGGCGCCCACGACGTGCTGCTGAAGGACAAGGCCCCCTACGCGAGCAACACCCGCTAAACCGGCCGGGATCTTGCGCCGCTGTATGCTGTCGCGAGGATGGCGGGGGCGGTGCCGAGGGTCGCGTAAAGAGGCTGTAGCTTCCGAGGCGAGCTTTTCGAGGTTTTCGACATAATCGACCCTATCGAGGGGCTGCGGTATATTGGCAGTCCCTCGATTTTGTTTGTAGGCGATAAAAGATCAACACTATTCGATATGCCAATTGCTGAGATAAAATGATAGGTGTCGAATTCCGAAGAAAACTTGCCAGATTGACGCGGCTTCGAATGATCGGCCTGCGAGCATCGCGCCCCGGCGCCCCTAGGCGCTCAAAGCGGCGAAGAGGTTTTCCATATCCTGCTCGTAGATGCTGTCGCGCAGGTAAATGAAGCTGATGTCGTGAAAGATGCCCGCATCGGAGAGGGGGATAACGCGCAGCGTGCCCTCTTGCACCTCCCGCTGCACGGCGGCCTCGTAGACGAAGGAAATCCCAAGATCGGCCTGGACGAATATCTTGATGATATCGAGGCTTTCCACGACGAAATGATCGGCGAAGGAGGCGGGCGAGAGATTGCGCTGAGCGAGCGCGTGGACAAGCACGTTGCGGCTGCCGCTGCCCTCCTCGCGCAGAATGAGTCGTTCGCCCAAGAGGTCTTCCAGGGTGCGTGGCGTACGCGGGAAGCGATGCTCGGCCGCGCAAATGGGCACCAAACGCTCGGACGAGAAGGGGCGTGAGGCATAGCGGGCCTTGTCGAAGAGCCCTTCCACGAAGGCGCAATCGATGGTTCCCGCGTCGAGGAGCTCCATCAGGTGCTGGGTTCCGCCCGAGCGCACGGTGACCTGAATGTCGGGTCGGGCGCCCAGACAGCGGGCGAGGGGCCGGGCCACCACGTACTCGCCGGCGGTCAGCGTCATGCCGATGCGCAGCTTGACCGTGGCGCCATGGGCCACCTCCTCGATGCACTCGTGCAGTAGCACGTCGTCGTGGGCCATGGTCGCTAGCCCGTCGCGCAGGACGCGCCCCGCCGGTGTCAGCTCCAGCTTTTTGCGATGGTAGGTGAACAGCTTCGCGCCGTACTCGCGCTCCAGGTACGTGATGTGCTGGGAGACGGCCGGCTGGGTGAGCGCCAGCTCCTCGGCGGCTCGGGTGTAGTTCAGAGTGCGGCACACGGTGAGGAACGTCTTTACGCGAAAGTCCTGCATTGCGTCTCCTTCGATGGGTGCGGTGGTTCCTGGGGGCTCGGGTAGCATATCAATAAACTTCTCTAATGGCTACATAATGATATATAAGTTTTCTTTTGGTAAGAAACCGCGCATAATAAAGCCATCCTACTCCTGCGGGTCGTTGCGTTATCTCCGGCGATTCGTGGTCGAGACATTTCCGGCTCCAAAGGCCCCGACGAAAGGTGCTCTATGCGCGACATTATCAAGAAAGTACCCATCCCCACAGCGGGCGTGGCCTTGGGCCTGGCCGCTTTGGGCAACTTGCTTCAACCCTATGCCGAGATCGCCCACATTGCTTGCGGGGCGTTGTCTCTCTTTTTGGTGGCTATGCTCGTCGCCAAGCTGATCATGTTCCCCTCCATGCTTCGCGAGGACATGAAGAACTCCGTTTTCGCAAGTGTTTCTGCCACGTTCTTCATGACGCTGATGCAGCTGGCCGGATACTTGGCTCCCGTGGCTATCGTGCCGGCTTTCGGGCTGTGGTGCTCGGCGGTGGCGGGGCATTTCGTGCTGATGACGTGGTTTACCCTGTACTATATCCGCCGCTTCAAGCTCACCGAGGTCTTTCCTACGTACTTCATTTGCTACGTGGGCATCATCGTGGCGGCTGTAACGTCTCCCGTCTTTGGCGCCGAGGCCTTCGGCCAGGGCATTTTCTGGTTCGGCTTTGCCTGCTACCTCGTGCTGCTCGCCGTGGTGACGATGCGCTACATCAAGCATGAGATCCCCGAAGGCGCTCGCCCGCTGTTCTGCATCTATGCTGCTCCTATGGGTCTGTCGCTGGTGGGCTATCTGTCGGTTATGCCTGATCCGAACCTGGTGTTCGTGGCCGTGCTCATGGGCCTCGGCCAGCTGATGCTCATTGGCGTCGTCACCCGGGTGCCGAAGTTCCTCGCCCTGCAGTTCTATCCGAGCTACGCAGCCATGACCTTCCCCTTCGTCATCTCCGCGATGGCCCTCGGCAAGGGCGTGCAGGCTCTCTATGCTGCCGGCTACTCCATCCCGGCGCTCCCGGTGATCGAGGCCCTCATCGCCGTGGAGACGCTGTTCGCCGCCGTGATGGTCGCCTACGTCTTCGTGCGCTTCATGAAGTTCTTCTTCGGTACGCCGAAGGCAGCCAAGGCCCCGAAGACGCGTCCCGAGGTTCCTGCGGCTCTCACTGTCGAGGTCACCGAATAACGCTTGAACACCTATCGCCTCGCCGGCCCGACGTTCTGCTCTGGCCAACGACGGCCCCTCCTCTCCTCAGCGCCCCGGTTCCTCCACTGGGGCGCTCTCCTTTTTGGGAGGGGGTTTCGTTTGTGGCGGGATTTCCCGATTTCCAGCTTGTTGAGCATGCATGAGCGTGGAAATCGGGAA
>OBKN01001186.1_pt1 | contig 9548 bp, 5 predicted proteins | sample 1519931 | NCBI WGS metagenome assembly OBKN01 (sample SAMN04209254, study PRJEB22552) | human gut metagenome | biome: gut; material: feces | host: Homo sapiens | place: USA: Oklahoma
AAAAATCAGAAAACAACTGGATTTCTATTGCGGATCTGACTAACTCAGGAAAATATATATCAAATACAAAAGAGACGCTTTCGGATTCAGCTGTTGCAGAAAGTGGAATCAAAAAGATTCCCGCCAATACGGTCATAATGAGCTTTAAGCTGTCTTTGGGCAAGGTGGCAATAACAGAAAAAGAGATGTATTCCAACGAAGCTATTATGGCCTTTATTGATAAAGGAGTAGAAAAGATTTCGCCGGAATACTTATACTACTTGCTTCGCGCAAAGGATTGGAGTAAGGGAACCAATAAAGCAGTTATGGGTGCTACGCTGAACAAAGCCACTCTATCTACTATAAAAATTCAGCTTCACGAATACGATAATCAGCTTGAAATTGTAAATATGCTTAATCGGGTATCGTCTAGCATTGATTTCAGAAAGCAGCAGCTCACCAAGTTGGACGAGCTTATCAAAGCTCGATTTGTGGAGATGTTTGGTGATCTCGTGGAGAACCCCAAGCAATTTCCCTGTGTGCTGCTGGGTTCCATTATGACTGTTATGCCACAAAATGGACTATACAAACCACAGTCAGCCTATGTTCAAGACAAGTTCGGCACTCCGATTTTGCGTATTGATGGTTTCTATAATGGAAAAGTAACCGATTTTAACAATCTGAAAAGGTTATGTTGTACAGACTTTGAAAAAGAGCGATATTTGTTAGTGGAGAATGATATTGTTATCAATCGTGTGAATAGCATTGAATATCTTGGAAAATGTGCGCGTATTAGTGGCTTACAAGAAGACACTGTTTTTGAATCCAATATGATGCGCTTTCATTTGGATGATAGTAAGGTGAATTCCACTTATATAACAACTGTGCTTTGTTCTCAATACATTTACCGTCAGATTTTAACACGAGCAAAAAAAGCTGTTAATCAAGCAAGTATAAATCAGGGAGATGTTCAAAGCCTTAATGTTGTTGTTCCCCCTCTTTCCCTCCAAAACCAGTTTGCCGCCTTTGTAGCCGAGGTAGACAAATCAAAATTGTTCGCAGAACTTTTTGCGCAAAGCACTTGCATTTTGGCTAAAAATCATTCAAAATAGAAGCCGGGAGGTGTGAGAATTGACCAACTTTGACTTTCTGAAGGATGACCCGCAATTTTCCGGCTTTGCGGATGCCGCGATCGCTGCGGAGAGGATCCTGCCCATTGATGCGGCCACCGCTGTGCTGGACTGCCGCCGTGCCATGGAATTTGCAGTCAAATGGATGTATTCGGTGGACAGCTCCCTCGTCAAGCCGTGGGATGATAAGCTCATCAGCCTGATGAGTACAGAAGAATTTCACGACATTGTAGACGATGATTTGTGGCGGCGGATGGATTTTATTCGCAAGCGCGGCAATGATGCCGCCCACGGAAGCCGCAGTATCAGCAGGGAACAGGCGGAACTTTGCCTTGAAAACCTGTTTCTGTTCCTTGATTTCGTGGCGTACTGCTATGGAACAAGCTATCAGGAAAAGAAATTTGACGCTTCCCTGCTTACACAACAGCCCGCTGCACCCGTTGCACAGCCCGCCCTGCCGGATGTGGACTTGGATGCACTCATCAAGGAAAATGCCGAGCTCAAGGCGCAGCTGACCGCCCGCCGCGAAACGCAGCAGCCCACCTATGTACCCAAGCCGCTGGAACTTTCGGAATACAAGACCCGGAAACTGTATATCGACTCCATGCTCACCGATGCCGGGTGGGTCGAGGGCAAAAACTGGGTCAACGAGGTCCCTCTGCCCGGGATGCCCAACAAGAGCGGCATCGGCTATGCAGATTATGTCCTGTACGGCGATGATGGCCGTGCGCTGGCTGTGATCGAAGCAAAGCGTACCTGTAAGGATGTTGCAGTAGGCCGTCAGCAGGCAAAGCTGTATGCAGATATTCTCGAAAAGCAGTTTGGCCGTCGCCCGGTGGTATTCCTGACCAACGGTTTCGATACCCGCATTGTGGACAATATCTATCCCGAGCGCAAGGTCGCTTCCATTTACTCCAAGCGCGACCTTGAAAAATGGTTCAATCTGCAAGCAATGCGCACCAGCCTTGCCAATGTGGATGTAAACAAAAACATTGCCGGACGGTACTATCAGGAGGGGGCCATCAAGGCTGTTTGTGACAGCTTTGGCCGCAAGAACCGCCGCAAGGCTCTGCTTGTTATGGCAACAGGCTCCGGCAAGACCCGTACCGTCATTGCACTGGTGGATGTATTATTGCAGCATGGCTGGGTCAAGAACGTGCTGTTTCTGGCTGACCGCAACAGCCTTGTGACCCAGGCAAAGCGCAGCTTTGTCAACCTCCTGCCGGAGCTTTCCGTGACGAACCTCTGCGAGGACAAAGACAACTTTACGGCACACTGCGTGTTCTCGACCTATCAGACCATGATGAACTGCATTGATTCCGTTCACGATGCAGAGGGCAAGCTGTTCACCTGTGGCCACTTTGATCTGATCATCTGCGATGAAGCACACCGTTCCATCTACAATAAATACCGCGACATCTTCCATTATTTCGATGCACCGCTGGTTGGCCTGACCGCCACACCCAAGGATGAGATCGACAAAAACACCTACGAGATCTTTGACCTCGAAAACGGTGTGCCCACATACGGTTATGAGCTGGCGCAGGCCGTCAAGGATGGCTTTCTGGTTGACTTCCTCTCGGTGGAGAGCGAAGTAAAGTTCATGAAGAACGGCATCACCTACGATGAACTTTCGGACGAAGAACGGGAAGCCTACGAAAACACCTTTGAGGATGAAAACGGCAACCTGCCGGCCAGCATTGATGCATCTGCTCTGAACAGCTGGCTGTTCAACAAGGACACCATTCGGCAGGTCTTGAATGTCGTGATGCAGAACGCCTTGAAAATCGACTACGGCAGCAAAATTGGTAAGACGATTATTTTTGCCAAGAGCCACGACCACGCAGAAAAGATCCTCGAGGTGTTCAATGACGAGTATTCTCATCTTATTAAAGGGCACGAAAACTATGCGCGGGTAATTGACAATCAACTTAGTTATGCGCAGAGTGCCATTGACGAATTTTCTGACCCGAAGAAATTGCCGCAGATTGCCATCTCGGTGGATATGCTGGACACCGGCATCGATGTGCCGGAGGTTCTGAATCTGGTCTTTTTCAAAAAGGTTCTGAGCAAGGCAAAATTCTGGCAGATGATCGGACGCGGTACACGCCTGTGTCCGGGACTTCTAGACGGTGAGGACAAGAAGAAGTTTTACATTTTTGACTTCTGCGGGAATTTTGAGTTCTTCCGCATGAACAAAGGAAACGCTACCCCGAACATGATTGCAGTTCAGGGCGCGATTTTCGGTTTGCAGTTTGAAATCGCGTATAAATTGCAGGATATGCAGTTCCAAACGGAAGAACTGAAAGCATTCCGTACTTCGCTGGTGGAACACATGGTCAGTCAGGTGCAGAAGCTGAACCGTGACAACTTTGCAGTCAAACAGCATTTGAAATATGTTGAGTTGTATGCGGATAAAAACAGTTACAATGCGCTGACCTACGCAGATACCTTGATTGCCCGGGAAGAACTTGCCCCCTTGATTGAGCCGGAACCGGATGACCCGAAAGCACTGCGTTTTGATGCTCTGCTGTACGGCATCGAATTGGCATACCTTGCCGGGAAGCTCTACACTCGTGGTCGCAGCGAGCTGCTGAAAAAAGCGAAAGCGGTTGCGAGCGTGTCCAATATTCCAGAGATTGATCAAAAACGCGCGTTGCTCGAAAAAATTATCCAGACCGACTATATCAAAACTGCCGATGTGAACGAGTTTGAGCACATCCGAAAAGAGTTGCGTGACCTGATCAAGTACATCCCCATCGAGCGGGTACGGTACACCACAGATTTCTCGGACGAAATTCTTTCGACAGAATGGAAGGAGGCCGAGCTGGAAAACGATGATCTGAAAAATTACAAGGCAAAAGCTGAGTACTATGTACGGCAGCATCAGGATAATGCAGCCATTGCCAAACTGAAAGGCAACATCCCACTTACTGCCGAGGATGTCAAGGAACTTGAAAAAATTCTTTGGAGCGAGGTTGGCACGAAAGAGGACTATGAAGCCGAATATGGCACAAAACCTCTGGGCGAGTTCGTGCGGGAAATCGTTGGTCTTGATATGGCTGCGGCGAAAGCTGCATTTTCGCAATATCTGGATGGTGCTAACCTCGACAGCCGACAGATTTACTTTGTCAACCAGATTGTCGAGTACATCGTACATAATGGCATGATGAAGGACCTCTCTGTTTTGCAGGAACCACCTTTTACAGATCAGGGAAGCATCGTAGAGGTCTTTACAGATTTGAGTGTATGGCTTGGTATTCGCAAGACCATTGAACAGGTCAACGCCAACGCAATCGCAGCGTAATAGAATATCTTCTAAAACGGTAAAGTGGATTTTATCCGCTTTGCCGTTTTTCTTTTTGTCTAAAATTGTGAAATTTTCAAAACTGTATTCCAAAACGGTCCTGCGGATTCCTATTAGTGTAGAGGCTTTCAAAATCTTTTGTAAAACGGCTTTCCGCTAGTTCTATAAGTGGATAATGAACAAAATCTATATTCTAAAATTAGGCAGTTCAACAAAATTTGAAAATCTGTATGCCAAACACCCATTTTAGAATGTTATAGGTATAGGAGGTTGTTTGAAAAAGTGAAAATTTTCAGAATTTTCATAAGCCCCCGTTTAAAAACACCCCTTTAAGTTTGTATAAGGTGTGGGAACTACTTTCAAAAGCAGTCTTACTCGCATTTTTGAAAGCCCTCAACTTCTTACAAAACAACATCGTACCTTGACAACAACATGATCGGCTGCAAGCCACTATGCTTTTTCGGAGAAGTGCCGCCACGACAAGAGCGCACCAAGAAGAAGCCATACGCCAGAGGAAATCGGGCAGGAACAGCTTGCGGGCAGACCGACACCGAAGAAGAACCGGGCAAGCTGGCAGAGAGGACTTCGCAAAGTTTTGTCTGTCAGGTTGTTCGGCGCAAGAGTGCAGAGAGCGCAGCTCTTTGCGCAGGTCAAGGACGGCAGTCTTGCCCAGTGGATGTGATGCCTTGCGTCATATCCTACTGGGTATTATCTGGCGCATAGCAGGCGGCAGATTTGTAGCTTCGCTGCACCGCGTTGTCCCTACTCCGCGCACGGCGTTCTCTGCGTGACCCCAGAAAGGAGAGATGGTCGCTGAAACTGACCCGACACAATGGCCGCGCCGGAAAGCACGGCACTTATAACCCAAAGCACAATGACCGCAGTTTTGAAATTGCCAACAGTGAGCATATCGACCCAGAACGTGTCCAGCAAAACATCTATTGGGATTGCTACAACGGCATCCGTTCTGCCCTGCAGCCCAAAGATGTGGATAGTCTGGCTGACACCTTTGAAGAAGTCGAAAAGCTCTACTACAAACTCCATTACACCAACTTCACCGAAAAGCAGAATGAGCGCAACGCCAAAATTCGGCACACGGAACGAAACCGCTCAACAGAAGATTTGCTAACCAGCAAAAAGACCTGTCCCGAAGAAAGCATCTATCAGTTGGGAACGCTGGAAAGTCATGCTTCCCCGAAAGAGCTTTTTCAAATCGCCACAGAATTTATGGATGAGTTCCATGAGCGTTTCGGCAAACACGTTCACATTCTGGATTGGGCGTTACATCTGGATGAGGGAACGCCGCACGTCCACGAACGGCATGTGTTCGATTGCGAGAACAAATACGGCGAAACCGCACCCCAGCAAGAAAAGGCGTTGGAAGCACTTGGCTTTGAACTACCAAAGCCGGACAAGCCCCTTGGCCGTTATAACAACCGCAAGATCACATTCGATGCAGCCTGCCGCACGATGCTATTCGAGATTGCCAAACGACACGGTCTGGAACTGGACGAAGTGCCGGAATACGGCGGACGGGCTTATCTGGAAAAGCAGGACTATATCATGGCAAAGCAAAAAGAACAACTTGCTCAACAGGAAAAAGCCGTACAGGAACAGACCGCTCAGCTTGAAAATTTGAAACAAGAGAATGAGAAAGCACATCATCAGCAGGTTCGCCGTACAACTTATCAGTCCCTAACACTTCTGAGCAACGATAAAAAAATTCAAAAGCAGGAAAAACAGTTAAGTGAACTTTCTCAGAAGATTGAAGATACCGAGAACTTGTTGGATGAGATTTCTGCGGTTGCCTACGACAAAGCTGTGGCTGTTGTTTCAGGAAACGCTGTGAACGATGCTTTGAAAGCAAGCACAGAACAGGTCGATATATATTTGGACTGGCTGAAAGAGCCGGGGCGAACGGCAAGCAAGGAAACATTGGACTACACCACATATCAAATCACAACGCTGCGAAAAAATATTATTGCAGCAGTAAACAGGATTACCGCAAGATTGACAACTGTCCTTATAAAGCCGGAAATCAAAAAGCCTGCCATCGAGCAAATCAAAGAAAATACTCGTCCGTCTGTTCTACAAAAGCTGCATCAGAGGCAGGAAGAAATCAATCAGCGTGAGCAGACATGCACCAAACCAAAGAAGCGCAGCCATGGCATGGAACTGTAAAGGAGGCCAACTTTCAAAAACAACAATTTATTTGAAATCGTAAAGCTGAATATTACTGCCCGACAAGCCGCAGAAGCCTATGGTTTTCGTCCAAACCGCAGCAGCATGATTTGCTGTCCATTCCATGCAGACCGCAATCCCAGTATGAAAGTGGATTTTCGGTTTCACTGTTTTGGCTGTGGAGCGGATGGTGATGTAATCGACTTTGTGGCAAAATTATTTCAACTTTCTTTGCGGCAAGCGGTGGAAAAACTGGCCGCAGATTTTGGGCTTTCTGGAACGGATGACTTTTCACGGATACGCTATAAACTTGTGGAAAAGTCATCAAATCCCAAAGAGCAATTCTACAAAATCTTGTGCAGCTATCGTTCCCTGTTGGCAAATTGGCGCATAACTTATGTGCCACAAAATCCAGAGGAAACCCTGCATCCCTGTTTTGTCGCAAGTATGCACTATGCAGAACGTGTACAATATCTGCTGGATATTCTTTCGCAGGGAAGCTCGCATGAACAACAACAACTACTCAACGGAAAGGAAGTGACCGCCCTTGGAGAAGCAATCGAACGATGCAAAGAAACCGAAGAAGCAGCATAGCGCACCCGCCCGAACCTGGGTGGGCGACAACGGGAAAATCATCGAACCGTTGTTTGCAGATTACTTTCTGAGCCAGCACCCCATGCGCTGCTTTCAAGGCAGGCTGTTCACGGTGGATGGCATGATCGAGGATGAAGCCCCATTGAAAAAGGAAATCTATGAGCAAGTCCGCTATTACGCTACCACCAGTGTAGCGCGGCGCATTGAACATATCATGCAGGCCATCAAGTTGGCCTGCGCATCCGAGCCGCCGGAGATTCAGACAGACCGCATCCATGTCCGAAACGGCACATACTTTGTGGACGGTCGCTTTACCCCTGAAAAAGAATACTGCATGAACCGACTGCCCATCTCCTATGTGCCAGAAGCACCAGCACCGACACGCTGGCTGCAATTCTTGAACGAACTGCTATACGAAGAAGATATTCCGGCCTTACAAGAATACATTGGCTATTGCCTGCTGCCTGTTACCAAAGCGCAGAAAATGCTGCTGATGGTCGGCAAGGGCGGTGAGGGAAAATCCAGAATCGGGCTGATCCTGCGAGAATTGTTCGGCAGCAGTATGTACACAGGCAATCTACAAAAAGTGGAAACCAATCGTTTTGCCCGTGCAGACTTGGAGTACAAGCTGCTTTTGGTGGACGATGACATGAAAACTGAGGCTCTGCCGCAGACCAACAACATTAAAACTCTTGTCACGCTGGAAGATAAAATTGACATTGAGCGCAAGGGCCAGCAGAGTGTGCAGGGTACGCTGTATGTTCGGTTTGCCTGCTTCGGGAATGGCAGCTTACACGCACTCTATGACAAGTCCAACGGTTTCTATCGCCGCCAGCTGTTGCTCACCACTAAGGAAAAACCTGTTGGCCGGGTGGATGATCCTTTCCTCATTGACAAGATGCGGGGTGAAAAAGAGGGTATCCTGCTTTGGGCATTGGAGGGGCTGCATCGGCTGATTCAAAACAATTACCAATTTACTATCAGCGAACGCACCGCCGCGAATCTGAAAGAAGCGATGGAGCAGGGCAACAACATTCTGGGCTTTCTCAAATCTGAGGGCTACTTTGAAATTCGGCAGGGGGCCAAGTGCAAATCCACGGATTTCTATAAAGTCTATGAACGCTGGTGTCTGGATAACCTGGAAAAGCCGCTGGCAGCATCAACCTTTATCCACCATCTAAAAGATAATCAGAAAAGTCTGGGCATCGTCTATGATGATAAGTGCATTGGCACAAATCGGGGCTTTCACAATGTAGACGTTGACCTGTTTTTACCCGTTGATGTTCCCAGTCCGTGGGATTAAAAAATAGAATCAACTTGAAAAAGCCCTGCTCAGCCTGCTCACAGTGTGCAATAGGCGCAGGATGAGCAGAGTGAGCAGGTGATTTTGAATTTATATCAAAAATAAAACATGGAGGTTTTGCCTATGAACAAATCTCGGCCTGTTGCGACCGAAACTGTGAAATCTTTGGATTATACGAAAAATATATTGCAGACCATTCCGAATAACGATACAATGGAAGTGGTCACTCAAACCAATGCCGTCAAGTCTCCGACTGACAGCCTGAAAGCCACAACACTGGTGTACACGGTGGAAGAGATCGCGCAGATGCTGTCCATCAGCCTGCGCTCTGCTTACAACCTGTGCAACAGCACCACCGAATTCCGTGTTCTGCGGGTAGGCGGAAGCATCCGCATCCCGAAAGACAGCTTCGATGCGTGGCTCCGGGCAGCTTGAAAAAGGAGATAACGTATGGCATATATTACGAAACGCGGCAGCTCCTATGGCGTCCGCTATACTTATCAAGACGAGCAGGGTAAAAACTGCAACAAATGGGAAAGTTTTTCCACGAAAGAGGAGGCAACAAATCGCAAAAAACAAATCGAACACGAACTTGCAAACGGAACGTTTCTGATTCCGTCCACCATCACCGTCAAAGAGTTTTTGATGGAGTGGCTTCCCAAACAGTGCAACAAGCACAAATGGGCACCCTGCACCTATCAATCCAATCTGGGAACCGTTCAGAACCTTATTATTCCGTACATCGGCGATATGCAGATGCAAAAGCTCAAGCCCTACCATCTGGAGGACCTGTATGCTACTCTTGGTAAAACGCCCTGCGGCCAGTATCTTGAGGGCAAAAAGCAGGTGCTTTCGGAAAAACAGCAGCAGCGGCTTCTCTCCGGCACGACCATCCACGAGGTGCATCGCCTGCTGCGGACAGCGTTCCAATACGCGGTGGAGTGGGGCATCCTCATCAAAAGCCCCGTTCCGGTGGACAGCCCTAAAAAGTCGATTCAGGAGCGTGCCATCTGGGATGCGGACGAGATGTGGGCCGCACTTGCCAGCATGGAGG
>OBKN01001195.1_pt1 | contig 9507 bp, 5 predicted proteins | sample 1519931 | NCBI WGS metagenome assembly OBKN01 (sample SAMN04209254, study PRJEB22552) | human gut metagenome | biome: gut; material: feces | host: Homo sapiens | place: USA: Oklahoma
CTTTCCGAGCGAGCAGGCTCTCCCAATCGGAAAATCCTGCACGAAACCCGCTAGTCCGCCTCCCCGAGAAGCTCCGCAAGGCGCTCGCGGGTGAGTCCGGCGAGCGCCTCGCCGGCCGTGGCGGCGATCACGGAATCGGCCAGGTCGCGCTTGGCCTCCTGCAAGGCGACGATGCGCTCCTCGATGGTTCCCTTCGCCACCACCTTGTACACGTCCACCTCGCGGTTCTGCCCGATGCGATGGGCACGGTCGGTCGCCTGGTCGGTGGCGGCCGCGTTCCACCAGGGGTCGGCGTGCACCACCACCGAAGCGCCCGTGAGGTTCAGCCCCGTGCCGCCGGCCTTCAGCGACACAAGGAACACGGGTGTCTCATTGGCGTTGAACTCGTTCACAAGACGCACGCGCTCGCGCTTCGGCGTGGCGCCTGTTATGGCGAAATGCCCGATACCGCGACGATCAAGCTCGGCGGAAAGCACGTCCAAGTAGCTCGTGAACTGCGAGAATACGAGCACCTTGCGCCCGGCTTCCATGGCCTCGTCCACCAATTCCATGATGGCGCCCAGCTTCTCGGCGCCGCCCTTGTAGTTTTCGAACACGAGCGCCGGATCAAGCGCGATCTGGCGCAGGCGCGTCAGTTCGGCCAGCACCTCGACGGCGCTCTTCTCCGCATCGGGAATGTGCCCGCGGCGATTGGCCCGCGAGGCGTTCTGCCGCTTCTGGGCGTTCAGATCCTCGCGCAGGCGCTGCTCGGCGCCGTCGTAGAGCCGACGCTGCTCGCAGCCGAGCGGCACATAGCGGATACTCTCGAGCTTGGCGGGCAGATCGGTGAGCACGTCGGCCTTGCGGCGGCGCAGCACAAACGGCTCGATGAGCGCGCGCAGGCGAGCCGCCGCCTCTTCATCCTCGCCGATAATGCCCAGCTCGTAGCGCTCGCGGAACCGCTCGTAGCTGCCGAGGAACCCCGGCATGAGGAAGTCGAAAATGCTCCACAGCTCCGAGAGGCGGTTCTCCACCGGCGTGCCCGTGAGCGCGAAGCGCAAGGGCGCCCGCAAGCGCTTCACGGCCCGGGTGGTCTTGGTGGCGTGGTTCTTGATGTACTGGGCCTCGTCGAGCACCACCAAGCCCCATTCGACACGCGCGAGCTGCGCGCCATCGATGCGCACGCGGTCGTAGGAGGCCACGATCACGCACGGGACATCGGCGCTCGAAGCGCCAGCGATTCGCTCGCCAGCCGTTCGCGCGTCCTCGCCCGCATCGTCCCCGCACCCGAGAACGCGCCCTTCGTCTATCCCCTGCGTCGCACGGAATAGTAGCACCTCGCGGTGCGCTCGGGAGCCCTCCAACGCGCAGACCGGCACGTCGGGCGCGAACCGGGCGAACTCGTCGGCCCAGTTGAACACGAGCGAGGCGGGGCAGGCCACGAGCACCGGACCGCCCAGCTGCCCCGAATCGCGCAAGCTCTTCACCAGGGCAATCATCTGCAGCGTCTTGCCGAGGCCCATCTCGTCGGCCAGAATGCCGCCGAAGCCGAGCGATGCCAGGCGCGCCAGCCAGCGGAAACCCTCTACCTGGTAGGGCCGCAGCGTACCCGCGAGAGATGCGGGCGCCGCCACAGGCTCGCCCGGACCGTCCAGGCAGCGAAGGTAATCTTCGAAGGCGCGGTCCCGCACGGCGTCGCCATATTCCCGATCCAGGTAGAACGCCTGGTAGGTCGGTAGCTCGGCGCCGCCATCCAGCAACTCGTCGGCCGACACGCCCAAGTCCCGCATCATGTCGCCGAGCGCCGCCACGTCCCCCTCGCCCAAAGCGGCGATGCGCCCGTCGCTCATGCGGTGGAAGCGCTTGCGGCGCCGGTAGGCTGAAAGCATCGCCCGCAGCTCATCGGCGGAAAGATCGCTCTCGCGCACATCCATCTGAATGAGGTTCGCCCGCAGGGAAAGGCCCAATGACACCCGCGGCGGCCGCTCCACGATGAGCCGATCGAACGCCGGCGTGGTAAACACCTCGCCTAGGGCGCGGAACTGCACGAGACCGCCGTAGAGCAGATCGCCGGCCAATTCGGTCTGGCGCAGGGGCAAGGTCATGGACCCGTCGAAGAACTGCGCGGCCACGGCCACACCCGCATCTTCCAAATCCTGGTCGCGGAAGGCCTGACTCGAAGCCGGGCGCAGCTCCGGCTCCTCGGCGGAATCGGCGGGGCTTTCCAGCACTACCTCCCGCTCGCCGTAAAACGCCTTCACCACCAGGCGGATGAGCGCGGCCTCCTTCTTCCCCGTCACATCGAAGTAGAAGGCGAGTGTGCCGGCCACGGGACGCAGCGCCTCCCAGGTCTCGGGCAACTCCACCGAAAGCGTCTCCTCCAGCACCGGCAGCGCGCGCCGACAGAAAGCCTCGGCATCGCGCTCGGCGATGAAGACCGGGGCTTCCCCTGCGGAGCCGTCGGCGGTCAGGCCCGCCTCGCGCAACCAGGCAAAGGCCCGCGCGTCGGCGCCCGTCGCTCGCGCGGCCACGCCGTCGGACAGCACGAAGGCCTCCTCCAGCCCGCGCACCACGAGCACCCGTTCGGAAAGCGCCAGCTCAAAGCCGCCCTCGGCAGGGACGAACCGCAGTGTCAGCGCCGGAACATCCCTGGTGACAACCCAAAGGCCGTCTCCGTTGCCCTGCTTCTCATCGCCCTCCCTCGCACCAGGCCCCACCGTGCCCCGGTTCGCAACCGCTAGCGGCGCCTCCCATCCCCCAAACGTAAATTCAGCGCCCTCCCCCATGGCGCCGAGCATGCCGGCCAACTCCGCCTCGCGCAGGCGCACCTCGCGCTTGCTCCCCGCCGTGCGGAACATCGAGCCGCCGAACAGGCGCTCATCGGGAAACAGCTCCGCCACCTTGCGAGCCACGGCCCGGGAAGGCCCGTCGAAGGCTTCGAGCCGATGGGCGAAGGCGAGCTTCTTTCCGTAAGAGAAATGCTCCCCGCGCTGCACGCGATGGGCAAAGGCCTCGAGGTCGCGCACCACATAGGTTCCGCGAGGGCCTTCCACGGTCAGATCCATCGACCAGAAGCGCCCGTCGTAGGCAAGATGCACGGCGAGATGCACGGTGCCCGCAGCTGCGTCCACGGCGAGTGCGCCGACGCGCACGGGCGTCGCGTCGGATCGAGCCGCCAGGCACTGCGCCAGCGCCTCGCTCGTCGTCCGACCCGGCGAAACGGCGGCACGGACATCACCTATCTCTTCGAAAGACTTGGGTTGTGCAAAATAGGCGACCGTCAGCGCCACACAGTGCTTGCACATGCCGTCGAAGCGCGCGGCGGCATGACAATCGCAATCGTAGTCGATAATGCGGGACTCGAAATCGGCGAACACGACATCAACGTTGAAGTAATCGGCAATGCCCGAGGCCGACGCCACCCGACCGGTGACCACCGACACGTCATCGCTGCGCCGAACGCGCCGATCCACGATAGATGCGGCATTGGCGGCAATGCCCACACCCCGCGACACGGCGCGTGGGTCAGCGTATTCAGCCAGCTTGATACCGCCCAGACCCACCGCACCTCCTTTTCCCAATTACCGAATGCAAAGTCTTGAGGGTACCACAACTCGCCCCCTCACACAGCGGACGCGAGGCCTTTGCTCTCGCGCATTCAAAAGCCACCCAGCAAAAAGAAAGCACGGATTCGCTCCCGCGTTCGCGTCATATCTTTTATCATGCGCGACTTCGAAATCCAGCAATCCTGGCTAGTTTTTCGAGGTTTTCGACAAGCGCTTCCCTCAGAGAGCCAGAAATGGCCCCATCTTCCTTGTTTGCTGACCATTTCCCAGCGAGAATTAGCACAATACGTTACTTTCGCAGAGGAGCCTTCAGGAGACACGTCGAAACCCTCGAAAAACTTGCCAGATTTACGCTTCGAAGCTTGCTCGCGGGAAATACGGCTCTGGGTATGAGGGGGATGACGCAACGAATGGTAGACTGCCTTTGTCACTCAATTCCCAACACCACCCCGAGGAGAGTCATGGGCCTTTTCATCCTGCCTCGCACCAACGCCGCCGCGCATCGGCATCCCCAACGCACGTGCCTTGCCGCGCTCGCCCTCGCCTGTCTCCTGACAGCGAACGCCGGCACTCTGGCCGGCTGCGCATCGAGCCACCCCATCACGAAGTCCGGCGAGCAGTGCGCTTCCTGCCACAGCGATGGCCGCGCCGCCGTGGAGGGCGCCGGCTCGGCCAGTGCGACGGAGACGGGCCTCACCTTCGCCGTGGAAAGCGGAGCCGGGGAAGTCTACCTCTGCACCGCCGCCTTGACCGAGGACGGCACCGTCATCCCCTCCCGCGACCGCACGCTGTCTGCCGACGAGCTCGGCGCCGTCACGGTGAGCCGCCCGGGGCTCTATGCCCTGTGCACCGGGGATATCGCCTCCCCTTCCGCCACCGTCCTCATAAACGCCACCGGATCCGGCCCCGCCGACGCCGTCGTAAAGCTGTAGGCCCAGACTTCGGTGACAAAACAAGCCCCTTCCGCGCACGTTTTGTGTCACCAGCGCTCGGCAGGTCGAACCACTGGATGAAACCCGGCGCCTACTCCCCCGCGAAGGCGCCGGTTTGGCGGTTCCAGAGGCGGGCGTAGTCGCCGCCCTTCGCCACGAGCTCGGCATGGGGGCCGTCCTCCACGATACGTCCCTGGGACAGCACGACGATGCGGTCGAGGCTCGCCACGGTGGAGAGGCGGTGGGCCACCACGATGGCGGTGCGGCCCTCCATAAGGCGCGCAAGGGCCTCCTGCACGGCGGCCTCACTCTCCGAATCGAGCGCACTCGTGGCCTCATCCAGCACGAGGATGGGGCAGTCGGCCAGCATGGCGCGGGCGATGGCGATGCGCTGGCGCTGGCCGCCCGAGAGCTTGATGCCGCGCTCGCCGGTGATGGTGTCGAAGCCCTGGGGCAAATCCTCGATGAACTCCAGCGCGTTGGCCGCGCGCGCCGCCTCACGGATCTCCTCCATGGTAGCATCGGGCCGCCCGTAGGCGATGTTCTCGGCAATGGAACGGTGGAATAGCAGCGCCTCCTGAGGCACGTAGGCGATCTGGCGGCGCAGCGACTGCTGGGTCACGTCGGCCACGTTCTGGCCATCCACCAGGATCTCGCCCTCCTGGATGTCGGCCAAGCGCAGCAGCAGCTTCGTGAGCGTCGTCTTCCCCGCGCCGGACATGCCTACCAGGCCCACGCGCTGCCCAGCGGGAATCTGCAGGTTGAAGTCGCGGAACACCTGGGTCTTTACGTTACCGTCGGTATACCAGAAGTTGATGTCCTTGAAGTTGATGTCGCCCAGCTCCACATCGAGCGGTTGCGCTCCTGGCTTATCGGCCACCAACCGCGGCTCGTCGAGCACCGCCGTCATGCCGCTTGCATCGCCGAAGGCCTGGTTGATGCGCTGCAGGCCGGTATTGATGAAGTTGAACTGGTTCGTCACCGTGTTCGTGTAGGTGAACATGAGGATGACCGTGCCCGGCGTGATGCCGAACCAGGCGTTGCCGCCGGAGATGAACACCGTCACCACCGACATGATGACCACCGTGATAGCCGCCGTGGTGATGCCGCGGGCGAGCGATGCGCGCATGCGCTTCGAATCGCGCGCCACCACCTCGCGGTTCGCCGTGTCGAACAGACGCCGCTCGTAGTCCTCGCGCCCGTAGGTCTTCACGGCCAGAATGTTGGTGACCGCGTCCGACAGCTCGCCCGACAACTGGTTCTGGGCGCTGGCGGCTTTCTCGTTCAGATGCAGGATGCGCTTGTACATGAGGTAGCTCACGGTCGCGTACACCGCGAGCATGACCAGAAGCACCGTCGCATAGGCCGGCACGGCGGGGAAGAGGATGAGGCAAGTGAAGGTGATGGAGCAGAGAATCGGCAGAAACGGGAAGTTCATGGTGTTGAGAAGCTGCGTGTAGCCGGCCATGAACTTCGAAGTCTGGCTGACGAGCGTACCGCCGAAGCGGTTGGAATGGAACGACAGCGACTGGTTGCACAGGCAATCGAAGGCCATGGTGGCCAAGTCGTAGTTCACGGCGATCTGCAGCTTCCACAGCGTGTAGTCCTGAAGCTTGCTGCAGGTCTGGCCCGCCAAGTTGATGCCGATGAGCGCCGCGATGTAAGGACCGAACACGTCGAATACGGCCTCGGGCGCCACCGGGTCGGCGCTGATGCGGTCGACGATGAGGCTCATCACGTAGGGGTTGCCGTAGGTGAGAAAACCGCAGAACCCGATCGTCGAGGCGACGAGCGCCACGAACAGCCCCAGATGATTGCGAGTCGCCAGCCAGTAATAGTGCAAGCTGCGCATCGTAAGCGATTGCTTCTTCGACATAGCTATCCTAAAAGTTCCGTCAGGTCGCCATTCGACAGGATGGTGAGGTGGCGGGTGGCGCGGCTGATGGTGGTGTAGAGGCGACGGCGGGCGATGTCGCTTTCCGGGAAGGTGCGGGCCGAGGCGTCGGGGATGATGACGCGATCGAACTCGAGGCCCTTCGCCAGCTTCAGCGGCACCACGACGATGCCCTCATCCGGCAGGCTGTCGCCCTCGCCGAGGACAACGACGCCCTGCCCCGCATTGGCATCACTTGCGGCCGAGGGGCGACCAAGGTCGCCCCCTACGGGGGGCTGGCCGCTCCCTGCGGTGACGCCGTCCAGCGCCTTCGCGAGGCGTTTGGCGTCGTTCTTCCAGGGAACGATCACCGCCGTAAGACCGCCGGCATCGCGTGCGACGCGCACCGCTTCCGCCAGGGCCGCCTTCCACTCGTCGGTGCCCTCGCACACCACGATCTCCGGTGCCGGGGCCTCGCGCTGCACCGAGGCCACCTCCATGGCCTCGCCCGCGGGCAGAAGGCGTGCGAACAGGTCGGTGATGGCCGGGGTGGACCGGTAGCTCGTCATGAGGCGGCACTGCGATACGGCGCCGCGCATCTCCTCGAACACCGCCCGCATCTCGTCCCACGTGGCCGTTCCCTCGAAGATGGCCTGGTTCGGGTCGCCCAAAAGCAGGAAGTGCGCCCGGCGGAAGTAGCGGGCGAGCACCGCCAGCTGGCCCTGGGAATAGTCCTGGGCCTCATCAATCATGACGTAGCGCGCCTCGGAATTCCCCAGCCCCGTGAGCGCCATTTTCAGGTAGACCCATTCCACCGAGGTCAGCCCCTCGCGGCCGAGCAGGCGCGCGGCCACGCGGTCGATGTCAAGCCACTCCATGGCGTCCATGGCCCTCAGGGCATCGGCATGCTTCTCTTCCAAATACGTGAGTGCGAGCGTGCGGGCCTCCTCGTCGCTTTGGGGGTCGAAGACCTCTCCGAACAGGCGCAGCTGCTCGTTCACGGGAAGCGAGGCGATCTCATCGTGCGTATCTTCCAACGCTGCCAGCGACTTCAGCCGCGCCGTCAGGCGACTCGACAGCTCCTCGGCCATGAGCGTCGCACGGTGCGGGCCGGCCGGCAGGTTCGCGAACTTCGCCGACACCTTCTCCACCGCATCCCCGCCGAGAAGGCGCACGCCGGCGCTCGTGATGTCGCGGAAGTCGCTGCGCGTGAACTCGAAGGATGCCACGGCCGCATCGATGGCGTGCAGGCGCTCAAGCGGCACGTCATTTTCGCCCGCGCCGCGACCGGCGGGCAAAAGCGGCATCAGGAACTCCTCCCAGGTGAGGATTTCCGGATTGCGCTCGCCGAGATCGGGCAGCACGCGGTCGATGTAGCGGCCGAACACCGGGTTCGGCGAGATGAGGAATACCTGGGTGGGATCCAGCGCGCCGCGATGCTGGTAGAACAGATACGCGATGCGCTGCATGAGCACAGAGGTCTTGCCCGACCCGGCGATGCCCGCCACCTGCAGCACCGGCACGTCCTCGTGGCGCACCACCGCGTTCTGCTCACGCTGGATGGTGGCCGTGATGGCCTGCATGTGGGCCGAGCGCCCGCGGGAAAGCGAGGCGAGCAGCAGCTTGTCCTCGATGGCCACGTCCGAGTCGAAGTAGGTGATGAGGCGGTCTTCCTCGATTTCGAACTGGCGGCGCAGCTTGAGGTCCACATGGATGGTGCGCCCGTCGGCCACATAGGAGGTAGGGCCCATGGTCTGGTTGTAGTACACCTCGGCCACGGGGCTGCGCCAATCCACGACCAGGCGCCGGTAGTTCTCGTCCGAAATGCCCGCCGAGCCGATATAGAGCTCCTTGGCCGGAGCGCCCTCCTTGAACTGCAGGGCGATCTTCGCGAAGTAGGGCTCGCGAAGCAGCACCTCCACCGCGCGCAGACGCTCGGCCTGCACGGAGTTGGCCATATCGTGGGCCTCGATGATGTTGTTCATGGCCACGATATCGGCGTGGGTCTCCAAGATATCGTCCCAGGTGGCGAAGTTCACGGCCAGCTCCTCGGCCATGTTCTTCTTGTCCTCGGCGGCCTGGGCCGCCACAGCTTCCATGGCGGCCAGCGCATCGCGACCGATCTTCTCCAGCTTGCCGTAGGTCTCACTCAGGTGCGCCTGCTCGGCGGCGAAGACGGGATCTGTGACCTCCTGCCCGGTCGCGGCCGAGGGGCGACCAAGGTCGCCCCCTACGGAAGGGGCGCCGGCGCTCTGTTGCCCTTCCCTAGACAAGGATGCCCTCGCAGTGGTCGATCATGTGCTGCACGGCCTGGGCGGCGTTGCCCTCGAGCTTCTTCTTGCGCTCCACAAGCTCGCCGTCGACCAGCACCTCGTAGCTCACGCGCACCCAGTCGTAGCGCGTGACGGCCGTCGGCTCCTCGCGCGAGAGGCATGCCTCCACAGCGGTGTAGGGTTTCAGCTTCTGGGTGACGCGCGGGTTGTACATGACCTGCGGGCGGCCGGCCTCGTTCAGATAGGCGACAATGCGCTTTGTCTCGCCGATCTGGTTGGCGGCCAGGCACACGGCCTCGTCGCTGGCAAGCAGCGTCTCCACCAAATCGTCGGCAATGGCGGCGTCGGCGGCCGTGGCGGCATCGCAGGGCTTCGACAGGATTTCCTCGTCGGTGATAATCTCTCTGATCACAGGGGCTCCTTTGCGTTTGCGACGGCGCAGGCCTTGCGCCCGCATCGCCGCGCTCGTGAAAAATGCGACTAAAGAGTATACACCACCGACGGCGCTTCAAGGCAACCATCGGCCAGACGAAGCGATCTGAAACAAACTCATGACGTAGCGCCCACGAGCCGGCGCGCGAAGCGCGGGCATAAGGTATGCTGAAACCGAGCCATCGTCGCTCGCCAAACCGCCAACGCTTAAGGAGGTCGCCATGGCCGCGAAAAGCCATCGGGCGCTGAAAATCACCAGCATCGTCATCGGCGCCATCGTCGCCGTCGCGCTTATCGCGGTGGTCGCCCTGAACATTTATATGCGCGTCGCTTTCGCTCCCTTCTTCGACCGCGCGGAATCCCCCTTCGACATCCCGGGCATCAACACCGGTTTCGTCCCCCAGGACCTCGACCACGTGGAAGCCGACGACTCGTGGCTGTTCAGCGGGTAT
>OBKN01001198.1_pt1 | contig 9476 bp, 9 predicted proteins | sample 1519931 | NCBI WGS metagenome assembly OBKN01 (sample SAMN04209254, study PRJEB22552) | human gut metagenome | biome: gut; material: feces | host: Homo sapiens | place: USA: Oklahoma
GGATAAAACCAGTTTCCCCTTTGCCGAATACCGGTTCGTCTCCCTGTATATTTTAACATCATTCTCTGAAATTTGAACCCCTTTTTTCTCTAATCGGGCGCAAAACTTCTCAAAATTATAGGACAGAATTTCTCTTGCTTCCCTGTCTGTATAAGAAATCTCCTCTTTTCTGCTCTCTTTGCTCCGTTCAACTCTTACCGAGACCGGAAATGGAAAATGTCTCTCCAAATACAGGATATATCTGCAGGTCAGCGCATTATATTCCGGGTAAGGTAATTCCCGCCTTCCAAAAAGATACAGCCTTCCCGGTGTTTCTATCCAGAACCTCCAGCTCTTCTTGCCGGTATCTTTCCATACCGGATGCATCCTGTCAAGAATATCTGTATACGCAACCGTTGTCTGTGCTATTATGTCTGCATCCGATACCCGGTACTGGTATCCTGTCACCTCATCTGAATCATTCTTTACTTCCACACTTCCACTCACAAGGATCTCTCCTTTTTTTACCTCACTGCCTTCCCGGACAAGCGGATTCCCTTTTCGTGTAATGATCTTCTGAATGATCCCGTCCGCTTCTGCCACAATATCCATCGGCGCTTCCGCCTCAGCTTCTGTCTGCAGCTCCTTCCGGTCAGGATTCTCCCTGACTTTAATCTTCAGACAACTCCCATGAACATAGGCTGAAACCCAGATAATATCGTCGTATTCCATACGAATATCTTTTTCAATCCGGTCACAGTCTACATTCTTTTTTGCCATTCCACAGGCAATTCCTTTTTCCGTCAGAAAAGAAAGCAAAACCTCATCTGTTCTTGCAAGGTTTCCATCAATCTGAATCCTCCATATAAAAGAAGAAAGCAGAAAGATCAGACAGATTGCGATGACCGATCCTGTAAAAAAAAGCTTCCGTCCACGGTATTTATGTATAAAAAACGGGACTCCTCTTTTCTGGATGATCCGTACCTTTGCCCTGCTCTTCCTGACCATTGGTCGCAGTCTGCGGAAATCCCGGACGCGGATATTCATCTCATATGCCCCTTTTGCCGGTCTCAGATTCCAGAGAAAAATCCCATGATAACAGCAAAGATTTAAAAAACGTTCCGGTGAATATCCTTCGACTCTGATGCGCAGGTATCCGGCAAGATTATTCAGAATATATCGCAGCATCTTCGTCATCCCTTCCTAAGAATACTCAATTTTCTCTACCTTTCCGGTAATCTTCATATCGGTTGTTGTATAGTAGTTGATCTCAAGTGATTTCCCTGTGATGCGAATCTGCCCGCTACGTACATTTATACGGATCAGCTGTTCGGTATATTCCAGAATTCCACGGTAATTCTCTATATTCACTTCATAATGCCCTGTAAGAGTCAGAATCGGGACACCCAGCACCACATCCTTCGGCAAATTTGCTGCATCTGCCATGCGATACCTTCGTGTCCCGTCTTCTTGTTCGGATCTCTGTCTCATATTGCCGCATATACCGTTTTGTTGACAGTGTATGCTTCAGAACCACATAATATTCCTATGCTGTATAATTACTGAATTTTCCCGGGAGCAGTCTTCCCGCACATGCATGAATTTCGATCTGACCTTTTTCTCCGGCAATAAACTTTAATACCGTTGTCTCATCTGACGGTTCCGGTGTCGGTCTGCCAATCGTAAGCACATTCTTCTTTGCGTAAGTTGTAAAGGTATATTCACTGCCCGGTCGCAGAGAACAGATGGGTCTGCCATTTAAGAAAAATGCATCCTGTCCGCCGGTATAACCGCCCTCTTCTTCGATAATACGGATCGTTGCCGGAGCAAAAAGGCAATCCGGTTCCTGCTGTGTCTGTCCCCAGACATTCTGTTGATTATCCCAGCCGTTCTGATTCCGGTTCCATCCATTTTGCTGATTATTCCAGCCGTTCTGATTCTGGTTCCATCCATTTTGCTGATTATCCCAGCTGTTCTGATTCTGGTTCCATCCATTTTGCTGATTATCCCAGCCGTTCTGGCTCTGATTCCATCCACCTGACTGATTATTCCATCCATTTGGCTGGTCTTCTGGTCTGTAATTTCCCATCGGTGCTTTTTTTGCAACCCAGTAAGAAGTGAAACCGCCAATTGCAGCTCCGATAATTCCAAAAAAATATGCCCCGTAAAATGCATTATCACCTGCATTCAAAAGCTGCATCAGCCAGGCTCCGACAAAAGTACCGGTAAATTCAAGGCCAAACCACAATCCCAGTGTCAATGCACGATATTTTTTTGGATTCTGTCCTCTTTCTATCGCGTGCTTTCCATTCACACGCCAAAGCCATATAAGACAAATAATTTCTAACATTTGTTTTCCCTCTTTCGCGCTTCTATTTTGTTACATAAAAGTATTATATCTTCAATCGCAGCTGAAAACAATCCGTTATTCTGTGAAAACTTTATAAAATCGAACAGACTGGCTCCTCCATGATCCGGATATACAAAAAAATCGATCCTACTTTTCCTGTGATTGTAAGATCGATTTTTCATTTCTTTGTTATACTTGAATTCTCGCGGCGGCATCCTGGCTGATAGCGAACCGCTTCTGGTCAGATGCTATAATCATCATACCACTGGCATCATTCTGGATCACATGGATTTCGCTGCCCTCTTTGATTTTGAATTCCTTTAATTTTTCCAGCACCTCCGGTACTCCGAACATCCATTTGATCGTGTACCATTTCCCCGGAACAGCTGTTGATAATGCCTGCATTTTTACACCTTCTTTTTTCTCCTTTGACTTTACTACAGTATACTCGCTTTCATATTGGTTAGTCAACGGCAATGTTTTTTAGTTATTATATACACAATTCCATTCAATAGCCATATTTAACAATTATTTTCAGAATTCAACTTCTGTTTTATCACCCTCACTATAAGCTGGTTCTGGAAGAAAATCTGATCAAGGCAGACGAGCTGGATGAAGTTCTGGATGCTTATGCAATGACCGAACCTGAAGTCATACTCATAAAAGAAGCAATGTAACAAGACAAAAACCCCAGGATCTATCAACTCATTACCCGTGATAAATCCTGGGACTTCCTTCATTTAAAATATCACCGTTTCCCCTGTTCCAAGTGCATGTACCATTTCGCCAAGTTCTTTTTTCAGAATCCCGAATGCAATATTTCCGGTACAGTGACCGGTATAGATTTCCTCTACGCCAAGCCCTTTCAATTCCTGCGCAGTTTCCACAACCTCTTCCTCCGGTATGGCAAGTGTATCCATGCCCGAAAGCTTCATCATATGAAATCCACCGACAACCGCATAGACCTTTTGCCCGCCGAGTGCCATCTGCACTTCTCGCACAATATTGACAATTCCCCCATGGGAACAGCTATTAAATATCACCAGTCCTTTTCCCGTCTCAAAAACCACACTCTGCTCATGTGCAAAATCATCTGCAATAAACTCTTCACCGATTTTCCGGTACATGTGCGCCCTGCGTCCCATCTCATCCAGACCGCCGGTAAAATGCGGTACGACCCAGACGCCTTTTTCAACTTCACAGACTGCATTTAACGGACGGAACCGCTCTTTATAATTTTCCAGAAGATGCTGCGGAATTCCAATATATTTATCTTTTCCTTCTGTCCGGTAAAAACAGTTCTCAGCAGACGTCTCCTGCATATAGACCGCTGCTTTGTCATTCTCCTTAAAAAACTCCTCGAAACCGCCACTGTGGTCATAATGTGCATGGGATAAAAACGCCGTATCTACTTTCGAAAGATCAATCCCCAGCTCCTTTGCATTTTCTGCAAAGAGCGCTGTTGCGCCAGTATCCAGAAGGTACGTCTTTCCCTCATATTCGATATAAACCGACAGCCCATGTTCTGCACAAAGTCTGCATCTGGAACTGTTTTCTACTAATACTACCATCTTCATATGAATCAGCCTCTTTTCTATTTGTGATAGGGTTCTCCCGACATGATCCGGTATCCACGGTAAATTTGCTCTAGCAGGATTACACGCATCAGCTGGTGCGGAAATGTCATTTTTGAAAAACTAAGTGCATAATCCGATTTTTCCAGAACTGCCTTCCCGATCCCTATGGATCCGCCAATCACAAAAATAATGTGACTGGTTCCCTGAATGCCAAGTTTTTCAATTTTCTCTGAAAATTCTTCGGAGGTCAGCTGCTTTCCGCCTATCTCCAGTGTAATAAGATATGCATCCTCACGGATATATTTCAAAAGACGTTCGGCCTCTTTTTGCCGGATCATTTCCTCTGCATTTTCGCTGGCATTGTCCGGTGTCTTTTCATCCGCCACCTCAATGATCTCCAGCTTGCAGTAGTGGCTCAGTCTCTTCGTATATTCCGCGATCGCATCCCGCAGATACTTTTCTTTTATTTTTCCAACCGTCAGTACGGTTATCTTCATCCTGTTCTTTCCTCTCTTTCGCTGTATCAGTCTGTACAGTTATGCCCTTTCATACATATAAAGCTCATGCAGTGCTCTTGTTGCACAGATGTATTTTGCCTGCCCGGTCATCGGATTTTCTCTCTTCGGGAACACGCCGAATACCTGATCAAATTCCAGTCCCTTTGCCATATAGAAAGTCGTTACTGTCACGCCTTTTTCAAAGGTACTGCTGTCCCGGTCAATACAGTTTACCGGAAGTCCACGGTTTGAAAGCATCCTGGTCATTGTATACGCCTCGTCCATCGTCTCCGTCAGAACTGCGGCGGTCTCATATTTATCCATTCCGGCATCTGCTTCCCGGATAAGTTCATTTAACAGTTCCTCATCCGAATCAAATGTCTTTTCGGTCACTGGTTTGCCATGACGCTCCAGATATTCCAGATCCTTTTCCCCGGTAAATTTCGCTGCATACTCTGCGATTTCAATGGTATTCCGGTAACTTTTATTCATGATGATCTTGCGGATCGTACGTCCGAAAATCTTCGGCAGGAATGTCAGTACATCCTGCTTCTGACTGTCCAATGTCTGCGCCCGGTCACCAAGGATCGTCATCCGGCAGGAAAACAGCCGGGACAGTACCACGTACTGCAAATATGAATAATCCTGCATCTCGTCGATCACCAGATGCTTGATATGCTTATGTCTGGTTCCTCCAAGCATCCGGTATTTGAGATAAAGTACCGGAAATACGTCTTCATACTGGAGTTTTCTGTTCTCATACGGAATTTTTGCCAGTGTCTCATATCCACTGTCCTCCAAAAACCAGTTATATATTTTGTAAATATCACGGGTGACATACATCCGGTTGAATTTCTCCCGGATCTCTTCTACCTCATCTTCCGGAAGATTCCGGTTATACAATGTCTCGTATTCATCCACCAGATATTCCATCACCGCATCCATTCTTGCAAGGATCGGAATATCCTGAAATTTGAAATAGAACAGATGGATCAGCTCCTCTTCGGTTTTTTCCAGAGTACGGATCTTAACCGGCTTAAAATCCATCAGCTGATCTTCCAGAACTGCCAGAAAGCCTTCCATCTCTCCGACAAATCCGGCAGACTGCTTCTTCAGATAGCTCTCCCGGATTCCCATCTCCGGAAAATGGATCAGCTTCTCCAGATAATCATAACGGTCCTCACAGTCCGATACGATTTCTTTCAATTCTCTGTACGCAAACAGATCAAAACTCATCTCCTGGATATTTTCTTCTCCAAGCTCTGGCAGAATGTGGGAAATATAATCCGCAAATACGCTGTTCGGTGAAAGGATCAGGATATCCGATGCTTTTAAATTTTTCCTGTCGTGATACAAAAGATATGCAATCCGGTGCAGTGCAACGGAGGTTTTTCCACTTCCTGCGGCTCCCTGAATGACCAGAACTTTGTCCTTTACATTCCGAATGATCTCATTCTGTTCTTTCTGGATAGTACGGACAATATTCTTCAGTTGTACATCCCCGTTACTTCCAAGCTCCTGTTTCAGGATCTCATCATCAATCTTGGTGTCACTTTCAAATGCATAAACCATCTTCCCTTTCTTGATCTTATACTGCCATTTGGAAGTAATCTCCCCTTCAATGGTTCCTCCCGGTGCTTCATAAGAAGCCTGTCCTCTGTCATAATCATAAAAAAGACCGCTCACTGGCGCCCTCCAGTCGTAGATCAGTGGCGTCATTCCTGCCTTAGGCGCAAAATTGCCGATTCCGATGTAAAAACTTTCGCTTTCTTCTTCCCCCTCAAAGAGAAAATCCACTCTTCCGAAATATGGAGAGTCGATCATTTTCTTAAGGCGCTGTTTTTTCATCAGACGTTCATTGTTCGCATTAACTTCTCCGAGAAGTGCCTGCTGATTATCATAATTTTCATAGCCATATTCATCCATCTCCGTATAGTTTTCCCAATAATAATCATGCATGCTCTCAATCTGTTTTTCTCCTTCAAGAAACAATGCGTTGATCTCGGTAATGCGTGTCTTCAGTTTCTCTTCAACCTCTTCCAGAAACCGAATCTCACTGTTCATTGCGTCGTTATTACTCATATTCAAACCCTCTCATGATTACATCTTCCGATGATTTGTGCAATCTCTTCCGGCATCTTTGCAATGTAATCTGCACCGGCACTTTGAAGCTCCGCAAGATCTCCGTATCCATACAGGACACCGATCACCTGGATCCCATTCTCCTTTGCACCGTAGATATCATTATTTCTGTCACCGACCATAACGACCTGATCGTAATTCTCCCTTTCCACGCCCAGGTTATCCAACGCATACCGGATCACATCCGCCTTCCGGATCAGAGAGCCATCCATCGTAGCCCCGTAAATCCCTGCAAAATATTTTGCAAAGTCAAATTTGTCCGCAATCCTTTTTGCATACTCTTCCGGTTTGGAAGTCGCCACTGCAAGTATATATCCTTCATTTTTCAAGGATTCCAGCGTCTCCGCAAGCCCTTCATACACCGAATTCTCAAAAATGCCTTTCACCGCATAATATTCCCGGTAATACTTTACTCCAAGCAGTGCCTCTTCCTCAGACATCCCATAATATTTCTCCATTGATTCCGTCAACGGCGGTCCGATAAATTTCTTTAAAGTATCCCGCTCACCAACCTCCCGGTTCATTTTATTCAGCGCATACTTCACCGAATTCATGATCCCCGGTCCCGATTCCGTAATCGTCCCATCCAAGTCAAATAAGATATATTTATACTTCATAATAACCCTCTTTCACAAAATAATACTTTTTTTATTGTACCATTTTTAACTCTTCTTGTCCAGAAACCCTAATCTCCAAACCTCCTTTAAAATCAGCCAAAACACACAAACCAGCGTCCGTTTCTCCGCCCTTTATAACCGCCAGTTTTCTCCCCTTTGCACAACTTGAATTGGAACGATTATTTTTTTCAAAGTGGTCTACACAACCTATACAAAAACCGCAGTCCCTATCAAAGGAAACTGCGGTCATAACCCTTATTTATTTGAAAGATACTCGTCGATACCTCTTGCACCAGCTTTTCCGGCTCCCATAGCAAGGATTACTGTAGCTGCACCTGTTACGGCATCTCCACCTGCGTATACGCCTTCTTTAGAAGTCTTTCCGTGTTCTTCGTCTGCAACGATACATTTCCACTTGTTAACTTCCAGTCCTTCTGTTGTAGAAGAAATCAGCGGGTTCGGTGATGTTCCGAGTGACATGATAACTGTATCAACATCGATCACGAATTCAGAACCTTCAACCGGTACAGGACGTCTTCTTCCTGATGCGTCCGGTTCACCAAGTTCCATACGAACACATTTGATTCCTTTTACCCATCCATCTTCTTCAAGGACTTCTACCGGGTTTGTCAGTAGGTCGAACTGTACACCTTCTTCTTTTGCGTGATGAACTTCTTCTACACGGGCCGGAAGCTCTTCTTCGCTACGACGATATACGATATGAACTTCTGCTCCAAGACGAAGTGCTGTTCTTGCAGCATCCATTGCTACGTTACCACCACCAACAACTGCAACTTTCTTACCAGCTGCGATCGGTGTATCATAAGAATCATCAAACGCTTTCATAAGGTTACTTCTTGTCAGGTATTCATTTGCAGAAAATACACCGTTGGCATTTTCTCCCGGGATTCCCATGAATTTTGGAAGTCCTGCTCCTGATCCGATAAATACTGCTTCGAATCCTTCGTCTTCAATCAGCATATCAATTGTAGTAGATTTACCGATTACAACGTTTGTCTCAAAGTGAACACCAAGCTCTTTTACTTTCTCGATCTCTTTTGCAACGACTTTCTGTTTTGGAAGACGGAATTCCGGAATACCATATACAAGTACTCCACCGAGTTCATGAAGTGCTTCAAATACAGTTACATCATAGCCAAGCTTTGCAAGGTCGCCTGCACAGGTAAGTCCTGCAGGGCCTGAACCGATAACGGCAACTTTGTGTCCGTTCTTCTTGTCAGCTCCAACCGGTTTGATGTCATGCTCCAGAGCGTAATCAGCAACGAATCTTTCCAGCTTACCGATAGAAATAGATTCTCCTTTGATACCACGGATACATTTTCCTTCGCACTGTGATTCCTGAGGACATACACGTCCACAAACAGCAGGAAGTGCAGAAGACTGTCCGATAATCTTATATGCTTCTTCGATATTGCCTTCTTTTACTTCATGAACGAATGCAGGAATATTGATTCCTACCGGGCATCCCTGAATACATTTAGCATTCTTACAGTTGATGCAACGGCTTGCTTCTTCCATTGCCTCTTCCTGATTATATCCATAACATACTTCTTCAAAATTTGTTGCACGTACCTTCGGATCCTGTTCTCTTACAGGTACTTTCTTTAATACGTCTGCCATTATTCGTCACCTCCGCAATGACCGCATCCACCGTGATGTGTGTCACCTTCCTGTAATTTCAGCATAGCTCTGCCTTCCTGAGTCTTATACATCTGCTGTCTCTTCATTGCTTCATCAAAGTTAACGAGATGTCCGTCAAATTCCGGTCCGTCTACACATGCAAATTTGATTTCATCGCCTACGTGGAGACGGCATGCACCACACATACCTGTTCCGTCTACCATGATCGGGTTCATGCTGACGATAGTCGGGATTTCGAGTTTCTTTGTGAGCAGACATACGAATTTCATCATGATCATCGGACCGATTGCAACACAGACATCATACTTGTTACCTTCTGCAACAAGTGCTTCGATCTTTGTTGTTACCATACCTGCATGTCCGTATGTACCGTCATCTGTACATGGGTAATAATTTCCTGCAACTGCTTCCATCTCTTTTTCGAGAATCAGCATATCTTTTGTCTTAGAACCAACGATAACATCTACATCGATCCCATGTGCGTGCATCCATTTAACCTGCGGGTATACAGGGGCTGCACCAACACCACCGGCTACAAATAAGATCTTTTTATTCTTCAGACTCTCAATATCTTCTGAAATCAATTCAGATGGGCATCCGAGCGGTCCTGTGAAATCTCTGAAAGAGTCTCCTGCTTTTAATTGTGCCATCT